>Ga0315280_10004249_pt1 | contig 21320 bp, 19 predicted proteins | sample YL17G06_40_MG_FD_203697 | JGI IMG/M metagenome (GOLD analysis project Ga0315280, IMG submission 203697) | Sediment microbial communities from Yellowstone Lake, YNP, Wyoming, USA - YL17G06_40 | ecosystem: Environmental > Aquatic > Freshwater > Lake > Sediment | place: USA: Wyoming | collected...
ATATTGCGGGAAGGAAGGGGGGATAAAGTATAATGACTATGGGTAGTGCAGAAGCAATCATAGAGGGGTTACTCATATTAGGTTGCACTATGGTAATGCTCTTTATCGGAGCGCATTTTGCGAACAGAGCCGAAAGGGCAGAGAGGGAATTAAAACTGCTTAAAGCTAAACTAGGTTACCCGTCTCCACCTGAAAAAAATTTACGCAGTGCAGCAACATCACAAACTAATATCACTACACCTGCGAGGAAGCCGAAAAACCAGCGCCAGAATGTGCTATCAATAAGAGGAAATAACCCGTCAAAAATAAAGAATTTGTATGCAATTGTCTCTAGCGCAAAACCCACGATACTGAAGAGGATTTTTACCGCCTTATTCATAGGTAGAATGTTAAGGCATAGAAAAGTCATTGTCAATCACAACAGAGAAGAACCGAAGCCTAAATGATAAACAATTCTAGTATCAGGTGTAAATACTGCAACTCTAACGCTGTAGTCAAATTCGGCACATACAAGGGCAAACAGCTTTACTGGTGCAAGGTATGCAAGCGGAAGTTCAAGGGCGATGATGCCCTATTCCATATGAAGGTAAAGCCCGAATATGTCAGCCACGCCTTGAGCGAATACTACTCTGGCATGAGCATCGGCGATATAGCCAACACCATGAAGCAAGAGACTGGCTACTATCCCTCAAAGCACATAGTCTATAACTGGGTAGACAAATTCACCAGCATAGCCATAAATCACTTCAGGGACTACAAGCCGAATGTCGGTGACATCTGGGTTGCTGATGAGACCGTATTGGATATGGACAAAGAAAAGGTCTGGCTCTGGGACATCATAGATGTTAAGACCCGATACCTTCTGGCTTCACGCCTGTCAAGAAGCCGCACCACACAGGACGCCCAGATGCTAATGGAGAGGGCAATCAAGACTGCGGGGAAGCCCCCCAGAGCGGTAGTCACCGACAAACTATCATCGTATCTGGATGTATTCTACGGCAAGGATGCGGAACACAGGCAAGGCTCGCCATTCAACAGAGAAGACAGCACCAGCCTTATTGAGAGATTTCACGGAACTCTAAAAGACCGGACAAAGGTCATGCGAAGTTTCAGGGACTTGGAGACTACAATCCAGTTCGTAAACGGCTTTCTGGTCTTCTACAACTACATACGACCCCACGAGGCACTAAACGGCAAAACACCCGCCGAAGTGGCAGGGGTAGACTACGATGTTAAAAACTGGGCTGATGCTTGCCGTCTTCCAGTGCTAAAACAAGTTGAAGTTATCAGCCACCGCAAGCCCAGAATACCCAGAGTAAAACTGCCGAGAACCCAGATAGGCAGACCACGCAAGAGGCATAGGCAACCTAGAAAACCAGTAACTATTCAACCATCTTTATCAACCAGTAGGAGGATTAAATAACATGGCTACATGGTTAAAGGAGCTAGGCATAATTGCAGGTGTCTTTGTAATCACTGGGGCAGAATGCCTACTTGTCCTTATTGCCTATCATAAATATAGCAATTGGTGGGATAGTAGGCACACCATAACAAAGCACCCAGACTACCCATCGGGAAAAAGAAGTGGAGAGGAGCGGGAGCACGGCGTTGTAAATGCCATTATCAAAAAATTCCATAAGTATAAAGGAAAAGAGAGCAAAAAGAGCCTTTCTCAACATGAGGTATTATAGCATGGGGATAAACCAAAAGGGAACGATACCTTTCCCCATCTGGGGAAAATTATCAATTATGGTGGAGCTGGGGTGACAATAGGCAAAACTTTCAAACTTGTCTTCGCTCTCACTTTCTAGCAATTATAGTCAAAATCTACTTGGGGGGTCAAATTTTCATAATTCCGGTCAAAAAGTCAAATGACAGCAATGTTAGTTCCCTGTCTCTATCCCTGACGGTCACGGATGTATTGGAAGTCCCTATCCCTTAGACAGTAGCCGTCAAGTCCGAGTGGAGCTCGCCCAAATATGGGTAGACTTGACGGGATCAATGCTCCCCCACAATAGTTTTAAGGGGTGTAGGTGCATACTACACCCCTTATTAGAAAGGCGGGATGCCACTTGCCCCGCTTAAGCCACTACTACGGGGAGGGTGGGAGAAACTGACGACAGTGAAAAGCCCCGAGTGGCGCACCCTGGCAGAAGCCCGCCTTTGCCCGTTTATTCTCTAGGTAATTTTAGCCCACTTATAGCAATTACATTTTTCAGAATCTCCGAAGTTCCGGCTGCAATAGCCACTCCTACGGACGATAGATATAACTGTTCGAACCACCCATAAAGATAGTAGGAGCTTCCGGAGGCTCCAGGCCTGGAGCCTCCGGAATAATAGTTATTTCGCGTAGATGTGGCGAAGTGGCCAGGTGCCTATTTTTACCACCTTACCATTCTGTGCCTGGTGAACAACTACCTCATCATAGCCCTCAACATCACCCGGACCAAAGGTCAGTGGTGTAGCGGCTATGCCGCCGGTGTCAAGGTACTTAATCTTGTAGAAGCCTTCCTCCAACACATCAACCGACTTTAACTGGCTAGCAGATTTACCAGTATTTGCCATGGCAAGCCTTAGTGCCTCAACCTGGACCATGGCCTCAACAACGCCATGCGGGTACATGATGTGGGTAACCTTATTGTCGGGGCGATACTTGGTCTGTAGGTCGTTGCAGAACACCATCCCGGGGGAGGGGTCATCCCAGTCTGGGTAGCTACCAGCGACAACGTAGCCGTCCCCCTTCGTACCCATATCCCGAACGAACGTAGCGCAGTGGCCTGGGCAGGCCATGCCAAAGGTTATCTTGTAGGCCAGTTTGGGTCCCATACCCAGCCTCTCCGCCTCCAATAGCGTCGGCTCGGAACCGGCGACAATCATGGCACCAAGGGCGAGGTCAACATTGTTTTCCTTCAGCCACATAAGCTGGGTGGTTGGTGGTGACGTAGGCACCTGAGGTACAATCTGGGTGCCAACCAGCTCATAGCCAATGCCCGTGAGATAGGCATCCATCTGAGGTATCAAAACTCCCCTACCGAAGGTATCATTGGTGAGGTAGGCAACCCTTGGTTTCGCCGTCCCCGTCCAGTTCTCCAGGAACCAGTCGGCGATGGCGGCGCACTCATCGGTATAAATAGGGTACGTCAAGAAGATGGTTCTTGGCGGCACCAGGAGATAGGGTCCGGAAGACATGCTAGTGGCACCGATGTTGTCCGCCTGCAGCTTGGCCATTAGTGCCTGCCCTATTACCGTCCCCGATATCCTTTCCATCAGGAGTCCCTGGCTCTTAAGCGTCTCATAGTTAGTCAGCGCCTTCTCTGGCTTGAGCTCATCGTCTAGGTATTTCACCTCCAGGGCTACATCCTCAGGGAACGTCTCATCTATCCATGGTGCCAGCTTATGGGTCTCATTTACATACTGGGCATAGTCCTGAAAGCCAGCCAGAACTGCCGCGCAATCCTCAGCGAAGGCACCGGTCAACGCGAAATCGCCGCCGATGTAGAGTGTTTTCGTTGGCGCTTTCGTTCCGCAGGCAGCAAATGCCGGGAGCGCCACCAAGATAAGAACCATGGAGGCTATAAACGCCCACTTAATTTTAGTCATTTTCTCTCCTTTCTTTGTGATTTAGTTTACCCCCTAAATTAGTCGTTCTCTTGAATTTGGTCACCTCCTTTCACTATTATTTTAATACTTTAATGCGAGAAAGGCCATAGCCGGTAATATGCCTTAGCCATCTCCCAACGGTGGTGCAGCCCCCTGGGCTCAAAAATAAGGAATACGATAAGTACTAACCCGCGCATTAGGAGACCGAGTGAGGCGGCTGCCTGGGGAGCAACGATTGTCGATAATATTGGACCGACAATGGAGACCAGCTCATCCAGCAGCTTGAGGGATACGGCGCCAAAGATAGCCCCGGCGGTGCTACCCATACCACCGACAATCAGCATGCCCAGAAACCACACCGAATTAAAGAAGGGAAACTGGTCAACGGAGGCCCAGGAATAGTAGTGAACCTGCAGTGAGCCAGCGACACCGGCAAAAACACAGCCGATAAAGAATGCCAGTAGCTTATAAAACCACAGGTTAATCCCCATGACCTCAGCCGCCAGGTCATTATCTCTGATAGCGATGAAGGCTCTGCCGACCTTGGTCCTGACCAGGTTTTTAGCCGCGAATGTCGCCAGACAGGCAATTATCATCACCAGGTAGAAGTAGCTAGCTTTGGACTCTAACACAAAGCTGCCTATCGTAGGTTTGGGCACAGCCATGCCATAAATACCACCGGTGACATTTTGTAGCTGGAGTATGAGCCAGATAATAATAAAATGGGCGGCTATTGTTGCCATAATCAGGTAGAAGCCCTTGATCCTTAGTGATGGTAAGCCGAATAAAATACCCACCAATCCCGCAGCCAGAGCAGCACAGGGCAGGGCTGCCCAGAATGACAAGCCAAGATTGGTGCAGAGGATAGCCGAGGCATAGCCACCTACTGCCATAAACCCAGCATGACCTAGGGAGATTTGACCACAGTAGCCAGTTAGAATATTTAGACCGTGAACCGCAATAACGGTGATACCGATTATGGTCATTAGGGTCAGCATTCTATCACCGAAAAATAGCGGGCAGGTGAAAAGAAAGGCAAGGAAGGCAAGCAGCATTACCCACTGCGTCTTGGTGCGGAAGATAGCCATATCCTGGGCGTAGCTTTGGTTAAAGGTTCCGCTGGGCAAACCCATCTATTAAATCCTTTCTATCCTTTGCAGACCAAATAGACCGTAGGGTCTAAAGATTAGCACAATTATCATAATGATAAACGGGAAGACATCAGCCAGCCCACCGCCGGCAGGTAAGAGTGGGTCAAGGTACCCGGCAGCTACGTTCTCCGCCACACCCAGTATTATTCCGGCGACAATAGCCCCGCCAATTGAGTTCACCCCTCCCAGCAGCACCACAGCGAATGCTTTTAGTCCGACATTAGCTAGTGATACCATAGCACCAGATACACCACCCAAAAGAATGCCGCTGATGACACCAGTAATACAGGCAATTACCCAGGAGAGGGCATAAACGGTAGTTACCCTGATACCAGCACTCTGCACCACCTGCTCATCCTCGGCGGTGGCTCTCATTGTCAGCCCACTTTTGGTGTAGCGGAAGAAAAGCATGAGTATGGCTACCACAACAATAGACACCATTACTCCAATTAACGTCGGTGGGGGTATGGATATCTCACCAATTTTTAGGGTTATCGTCGGCAGTACTCCGTGGTAAGTCACATAATCGCCACCCCAGATTAGGGTTGCCAGCCCTTCCAATACAACGGATAGGGCTATGGTCATCATGACTACGGCTAGTACTGGCTGACCTACCAAGGGGCGCAGGGTAAGGCGTTCTATTACCATGCCCATTATAATAGCCACTAGTATTGCCAGTAGCAGGCTGGCCCATACCGGCAGGTGGAACATTACCAGGAAAGTATAGCCCAGATAACCGCCAATCATGACAAAGTGTCCCTGGGCAATGTTAAACACCTGGGAGCATTTAAGGATGATAACAAAGCCTATAGCAATCAAGGCATAGACCATGCCCAAGGCAAAACCGCTTACCACTAATTGGAGAAAGAAGGTCATTAGGCAGCTCCTTTAACCGGCTTGATGCTAATAGTAGTCTTTATTGTTCCCATCCGCCCATCCCGGTATCTGACCTGAGCTTCTATGGGCACCTCAGTCTTATTATTATAGATAGCGTTGATAAGCCCGCGGTAGCGCTCTTCCAAAATTGTTCTTCTCAGCTTCATGTTTCTGGTTAACTCACCTTTATCGGGATCAAACTCCTTATGCAGATTGACATATTTCTTCACCCTGGCGCTAGGCGGTAAAGCTTGATTTATTCTGTTTATCTCCCCCTTCACCAGCTGGTAGACCTTCGGATTTTGGGAAAGCTCGGTAAAGGTAGTGTAAGCCAGCTTCCTTTGCCCCGCCCACTGACCTACGCTAGCATAGTTAATTATTATGATTGCCGAGGCGTAGGCTCTATCTGGTCCGGCTAGAACCCAGGCGTCCTTGATATAAGGACTGAACCTCAACTGGCTCTCAATAGATTGGGGAGCCAGTTTATCGCCGCTGGCTAGCTCAACCAGGTTCTTAACCCTATCCAGAAGGACAATGTGTCCATCCTTGGTAATCAGACCGCTGTCTCCACTATAAAACCACCCGTCTTTAAGCACCTCCGTAGTCTTACGGTGGTCATTATAGTAACCAGCAAAAATACCGGGCTGGCGATAAATAATCTCACCATTACCAGTTATTTTTACCTCTGTTCCCTTGAGAATGGGGCCTACAGTCTCTAGACGGATGTCATCATTCTTGGCGCCGGTGAGAGCTCCACCCTCTGTTGTCCAGTATAGGTTTTTGAGAGGAAGACTTAGAGCGTGGTAGAACCTGAAGGCGTCGGGGCAGAGCATGGCCCCGGTGGTGTAGCAGATTCTGGCGTTTGATAGTCCAAGGCTATCCCTTATGGGTCTAAATAGGGCTATATCAGCTAGGCCATTGAGTATTTTCAAGAACAGGCTTGGCCTTTGCTTTCTATACCTTAGCTCAGCCATCTTATAGCCAATGGGCATTAGCAGGCGGAAGACAAACCTCTTGATGGCATCAGCGTCTTGAATCCGTGCCTGAACCCTTCCTGCCTGGCTCTCCCACAGCCAAGCCCCGTAGAGTACTATGCTTGGTCCTATTTCTCTAATATCTTGCTGTTGGGTTTCTGGCGCTTCAGCGAAGTTCAGGATGCTAGCTGACAGGAGGTGGCAACCAATCCCGTACCATTGCTCAGTCATCCACGCTGGTGGCAGGTAGGGAACAATATTGTCCTTTTCTTGCCAAAGGTCGAGATGCAGGTAATATTCAGCACCAGCCATCATTGTCCTATAGGTGTGGACGGCTCCCTTGGGTGTAGGCCCGGTGGTTCCTGAGGTGTAAACCAGAGCGCAGACATCATCGGCTTTACCGCTTTCCACATTCTGCTCATAGAGTCCGGGGTAATTTTTTTCATATTTTTCCCCTAGCTCTAGCACCTGCTTATATCCCACCAAAATAGGCTCATTGTAGTGGGCTAATCCCTTATAGTTCCAGTAGATAACCTTTTTGAGTCGGGGAAGCTTGTTCTTAATCTGGAGTAGCTTATCAACCTGCTCCTGGTCCTGAACTACAGCAAATCTGGCCTCGGAATTTTCGGCGATGTATTTTATCTCTGGTGGAAGCAGTTCTGAATACACTCCCACTGAAGCCCCATGGTTAGCCTGGGCAGCCAGCTCAGCATAATACCACTCTGGGGCATTATCCCCAATAATAAGCACCTTATCTTGCGGTTTAAAACCAAGGGATACTAAACCAAGTGCTAGGTATCTAACATTGAGATAGTAGTCCTTCCAGGTATAGGGCTGCCAGATACCATGGTGTTTATGGCGCATGGCGATATGGTTATCGCCATACTTTTCATAGTTATATTTTAGTATCTTGGGCCAGGTATCACCCTTTTCTTTATAGACCTGCTCTATCTCGGTAGTCATTGCTCCTTCTTTTAAGCCACCCACCGTTTCTTTCGTCGGTAGTGCTTAAATTCACGATAGCTCTTTCTGGAACCCACCGCCGATAGCCCCATATAGAATTCCCGAACATCCTCATTATCCCTTAACCTATCAGCCGGCCCACTCAGAACTACCCTGCCGTTCTCCATAACATAACCAAAATTAGCGATATTAAGGGCAGCTCTGGCATTTTGCTCCACCAGGAGTATTGCCATCTTTTGCTCGGCATTGATTCTCTGGATAATTTCATAGATTTCTTGCACCAGCAGTGGGGCAAGCCCGAGTGAAGGCTCATCCAAGAGCATAAGCTTAGGACGGGCCATGAGTGCCCGTCCTATAACTAACATCTGTTGTTCACCACCAGACAGATAGCCGCTCATCCCTCGGCGGAGGTCTTTAATCTTGGGGAAGTAATCAAAGACCATTTCTATGTCTCTTTTGACCTCCCGCCGGTCTTTACGACGATTAGCAAATACCAGCAGGTTCTCCTCAACGCTAAGATGCCCAAGAACCCTTCGCCCTTCCATAACCTGGCTTATGCCCATGGCAGCAATATCTTGAGCACTGTACCTGTCTATCCTCTTACCATTAAAATCGATGCTGCCGTCAGTTACCTCTCCCTCCTCTGTCTTTAACAGCCCGGATATTGCCTTTAGTGTGGAAGTCTTGCCTGCGCCATTAGCCCCAAGCAGGGCAATGATTTTGCCATCACCTACCTCTAATGATACGCCTCGTAGCACCTGAATGACATTCATATAAACAACTTCAATATTGTTTACTTGTAGCATTTTGTTCTCTCAACGCCTATATTGCCTCTCCTAGGTAAGCCTTGATAACTTTAGGGTTCCTTTTAATTTCGGCCGGGGTGCCTTCAGCAATTTTACGCCCGAAATCAAGGACGATTATCCTATCGGCGATGCCCATAACTACTCCCATATCATGCTCAACAAGGATGATACACCTAATCCCATCCCTCAGAACGGGGGTATTGGGATAGGTGGTTCCCTGGCCTTCAAATACGTCAATTATGAACCGGGCAATGTCTTCCTTTTCTTCCAGGTTCATCCCTGCCATAGGCTCGTCAAGGAGCAGGATTTTCGGTTCCAGAGCTAATGCTCTTGCCAGCTCCACCCTTTTGCGCATCCCGTAGGGCAGAACGTGAACTACCTTCTTTCTAATTGGCTCTATTTCCAGGAAGTCGATAATCTCCTCTACCGTTTGGCGGTGCTCTATTTCCTCCTTGTGTGCCCAGCCAAAGTATAGCGCACCAGCAATGAAGTTTTGTTTCATAAGCACATGTCGGGCAGCCATAATGTTATCCTGGGTGCTTAGCCCAGTGTACAGTTCGATATTCTGAAAGGTTCTAGCAATGCCCAGTTTAGCCAGCTTATCCGGGCGCATTCGGGTAACTCTTCGCTCATCGTAGTATATCTCACCTTTTTGAGGTTTGTAGAAGCCGTTTATGCAGTTGAGGAGGGCGGTCTTGCCGGCACCATTAGGTCCGATAATAGCCAGTATCTCGTTATCTCTGATATCCAGGCTCACGTCAGCAAGGGCTCTGACACCGCCAAAGCTAAGCGAGAGGTTGTCAATCCGTAGCTTAACCTTATTGCCAGCTTTCACCTATAATAGTCTCCTGCTTAGTGTTGCGCTCGCCTCTTTTTAGTTGCTCTCGTTGGAGCAGGGGTAGCTTTGTCCTGTGCCACGAGCCTATCTCTGTAGTCAGTTACTCTATGGTCCAGCGACCCCTCACATCCCAGATTCCTACCTAGCCGTTTAGCTTTTCTCTTAAGTATCTTCGCCGTTTCCTTATTGAGACTCTCAACGTACTTCTTATAACCTGTGCACCTTGTACTCCAATCCTTGTAGACCATTATCGTCACGTCATCATCCACGGCATCACAATAAATCGTTGTTGCTGTTACCTGCCAAAAAGTTAATTATAGCCCTATTATCATGTTAACATATACATCCATAAAATCAATACCCTAGACAGGGTATTTTTGACAACAAAAACAAAAGGTGATATAAATGTGGTAAATGACTAGGGTGACCGGTAAAGATTACCGTGATATTTTAAATCTGGTTTATCTTGCCAATCGATGTGAAGACATAGAAAGCTTCGTTGATACGTTGTTTCTCTCCATAATGCAAGTATTCCATGCTGAATGTGTCACCTTTCAGCTTATTAAAGGATCTCCATCGCACATAGAGATAGCCGAGTCACGGTCTTTCAAATCAGATAGCCATAATCTTTATGAAGATAAGTATTACCCCACCTTATATAAAGACTCTTTCTATCAGCATTCTCCCTTGTTAACAGAGGCACTTTCCTCATCAAAAATCGTCTTGAAAATTGGGGACTCTATTTCCTTTCAAGACTGGGAGAGGTTAGATTTCTATAATGGTCTGATTCGCCCACAGCATTTATACTGGGAGTTATTCCTGACCTTACGTCAGAAAAACAATTTAGAGGGCATGATTACGTTGTGGCGTTCCAAGAAACAGCCAGATTATGAAGATAGGGACATCTCAAAAGCCGAGATGCTTGCACCTCATCTTGCGGTCGCTATGCGCAATATTCGTTTAATTTCACAGATTAACACCTGGGAAAAACATTTCTTATCTGCCGATGAGGCTAATAGTGAAGGGCTTCTTTGGTTAGACCATAAATTTACTCCTTCCTTCTTCAATGCTAAGGCAAGAGATATCTGTATGCAGTTATTCAGCAGGATGCCATATAATACATTTAATCCTGAAAAAGGTGAGTTCCCCATACCATCCTGTATTATTAAAGATTGTTCGGACCTCCTTGATTTACTTAAAGCAGAGGAACAGCCTATTTTATGGCCAACAGAGAGAATAATATCTACAGAAAGTGGCAAGAAATTCCGAATTGAATGCTCACTGATATGGAAAACCGATCAAATAAATTCTACGCCTAACTTTATGGTTACATTATCTGATCTCACCGACGAAAAGAAACTGGAGGCTACCTTACAAGCTAGATTCCATCTAAGTAGAAGAGAGCTAGATGTTATTCACTATCTAACCAGAGGACTGTCTGATGATGAGATTGCAGAAAAGCTTTATATTAGCAAGCTGACGGTACATACACATATCAAGAACATCTATAGCAAACTAGGCGCTAAGAGCAGAATTGAGTTATACAGGAGAGTTATACAGGGGGAGTTATCCAGGAATATTCAATCACCAACTTGGCTGGTGTGATTTGCCCCAAATATTGTCCCTTAGAAGGGCGTAAGAAGTGTTGTTGCCTTTGTGGGCTTCGCAACTTACCAAGTATGTTCGTTTCGCTCTCGCTGGAGACAGCGGCTTACCTTTGTAGGGTGTGCTCGCCTCTGAAAACATCGCTCTTGGTCTTCTCGTCCGGGGGAAAGTTCGTGAACTTGCCGGCTTGATGGATGACGAGGTCACAAACCGCTAGAAAGTGCAACAGAAGTCGGCTTAACAAAATGGCTTTTTGTTTAATCTGACGTTTCGTGCAACCTGTTCCTCACTGAATAGAAAGTCCGCTAAATTATCCCCGCTTTTTTCAGTTTATCCAGCTTAGCTGAGTCAAATTTCATATACTCGGAATAGATATGCTCATTGTCATAGCCCGCTGGGCGGCACACCCACTTTGTCCGTATGGGCGTTTCGCTCATTTTGTGTTGCGCCTGAGCGACAATAAGCTCTCCATAGACGGGGTCTTTGACCGGGGTAAACATTCCTCTATCTAACCAGTTGGCATCTTTCATCGGCTCATCGGGGGAACAGACCGGCGCTACCACCGGGGTAATTGGGGCCAAGCGCCCCTTCTTAGCGTATTCTACCGACATCCTGACCAGCTCCTCGTTGGTGTATTTGCGCGTTTCGGCAAAGACCAGCGGTGCCCATTTCAGTTGCTCCTCTTTTCGCATAAAGAGCTGCAGGGTCGTCCAGCTGGCGGCATTCCACTCGTCCCATTTGCCCAGCATATCGGCAAACGCCTGCCACATTTCCAGTCTCAGGCCGCCAAGAAAAACGGCGCCGTCCTTGGTTGGGGCAAAGCAGTAGAGCCAGCCGGCGGTATCCAGACTGCCGAAACGCTCATTAATAATTCCCGTTTCCTGGTACCACAGTGCCGCATAGTCGTCGAAGCGGGCGTAAGCCTCAGCCGTAGCCACATCCAGCGCCTGCCCTTCTCCGCTTATCCCTCTCCAGTACAGAGCCGCCAGAATGCCAACTGCCGTAAAGGTCCCCGGTTGGGCCCAACCTATCCACGGTCCGGCCTTGGTGGGAACTGCCCAGGGATATTCATCGTAGCTCTTACCCTCGGGCAGAACCTCGCCTGTAGCCGACTGTACTCCTGACCTGGCCTGAGTTATATTATCGTAGTCTGGCATCGGGTTCTGGCTCATCGGTCCGAACTGCCCGAAGGCGGTTATAGAAGCGAATATAAGCCTGGGGTTAATCTCCTTCAATTGCTCATAGCCGATACCCCACCCGTCCAGGACGCCGGGGTTAAAGGTCTCTATAAGCACATCCGCCTGAGCCGCCAGGCTTTTTAGTATCTCCCTCCCCTCCGGCTTTTTCAGGTTGAGGGTAATGTGAAACTTGTTCCTGCCCTCAGTCAAATAGTTAAGACCCTCGCCTTTGTGCAGCATGCCGTAAGGGGTACAACTTCTGATGAAATCACCCTCGGGCGGCTCTATTCTCAGAACTTTAGCGCCAAATTCGGCTAACATTGAAGAGCAATAGCACCCGGCGAAGTTCTTATAGCTCAAGTCGAGCACTGTTATATCATCCAGAGCTTCAGGCCTGGTGTGGGCAATGCGGGGGTCATCCCTTTCCCTTATCCAATCTGGCCAGCGTTGTTCCATCTTTCCTGCTCTTATGCCGTGCGCAGTCCTGCCTTACCATCCCAGTTAGAGGGTGGTCGGCGCGTTGGCACATCAGCCCATTTACCCAGGGCGCCACAGTCGTACAACTTCTTGATCTCGTCTTCGCTCTTACCCAGGGTATGCTTTAGGACATATTCATTGTCAAAACCTACCGGCCGGCATCCCCACTTAACCTTGGGCGGGGTCTTGGACATCATTACCGGGAACTCGTGGTCGAAATACTTGCCGAGCATAGGGTCATTGACCTCGGTCATAAAGCCCCGTGCCCGGAAGTGCTTATCCTCCACGACTTCCTTGGTGGTGTAGATATGAGAGGCGGCGAAGCCGTGCTTTTCTGCCAGCTTCTCAATCTCCTCGGGGGTCTTGCTCCTTGCCCAATCGGCGATGACTTTTAGAATTTCAGTGGCACTATCTTCCTGCAGCCGGCTCAGGTGGTCTTTAAACCTGGGGTCATCAGCCAGTTCCGGTCTGCCCATAGCGGTGCATAAGCCCCTGAACTCTTCCGGAGTCGGCGCGGCTATGGCGACAAAGTTATCACCTTTACAGCGGAAGGTGTCGGCGGGGCATATGGATACATCCCGGTTACCGGCGGGCATGGCTACCTCGCCCGTAATCTGCTGGTAGGGCCAGACCCAGGTCATTGCTCGCATGATGGCTTCGGTCTGTGACAGCTCGATGAACTGACCTTTCTCAGTCCGTTGCCGATAGTGAAGAGCGGCCAGTATAGCCAGTTCTCCCATTAGTGCCCCGTAATTATCGCAGATATAAAGGCGGCTCTTAAGGGGTGGCTGGCCGGGAAAACTCGATAGCCAGGCATATCCCGAAAATCCCTGCGAAGCGCCGTCGTTGGAGGGCCGATTCTCCTCAGCATATTGCCCCCATTGGCCAAAGCCGTTCTTGGAGATATAGATAATGCCGGGATTGATTTCCTTTATCTGCCGGTAGCCAACATTCCAGCTTTCCATCACTCCCGGTCTTAGGTTATCTTCAATGATGTCAGCCGTAGCGGCGAGTTCTTTAAACACCTTCTGGGCTTCGGTTTTGTGCAAATCCAGGCCCAGCCAGTATTTATTGGTGTTCATGTGAGCGAATGCCGGCCCCTGCTCCCTGAACAAATAGCCGAAGGGGGTCAGGTCACGGCAGGTATCCCCCATAGGTGGGATTTCACACTTAATGACTTCGGCACCCATCTCGGCGGCGAAACCTGGTCCCGCCGGACCAAGCAGGAGGGTGCACACCTCAAGTACCCTGATGCCTTTCAGTGGCGATGGCTTGGAATGTTTCTTCTCTTTGTAGTTCTTCCAGGTCTTTTCTGCCATGGCAATCAACTACCGCCCTTTCAATCTTTCCTTCAAGTATGTGTACTTCGCCTTGCCCAACCTCCTTTCCACCACTTTTGTATCAAGCCTACCAGTCCACTGGGCAGGAATAAGATAGCGACCACCAGCACGATGCCAAAAATGAGCATATAGATCTCTCCGAGCCCGTACTTCGCAAGCGTGGTTGTTAGGTACTCCTTTAAGAGAGTAAAAAAAGCCGCGCCTATTACCGGACCATAAAGCTGTCCCACACCGCCAAAGATAGCCATCAAAACCGGCATGAAAGAAAGGAGAGGATTAAAGGCAATCCTTGGGTCAATATATGTCCATCTCGTCGCCATGATTGCCCCGGCTGCCCCCATGAAGAAAGCGCTGATGGCAAAGGTGGTAACCTTCACCAGAGTCACATTGATGCCGGTGTGAGCCGCCGCCTCCTCATTTTCTCCGATGCTCTGCAAGGCTAACCCAAATTTAGAGTGCCGGATAAAGTAGGCGGTAAGCATTAATATCACAAAAATAACTAATATGGCATAATAGACAGTCGTGTTACCCACGGTGGGAACCACTCGGCCAGTCGTACCAGTTATATTTACTTCCCACCACAGAATAAAATACAAGAGGAGCTCAACGAGTCCGAAAGTGAATATGGCAAAATATATGCCCCTCAGCCTCAGGGTCAAAGCGCCGACGAGAAGGGCAAGTACAGAACTGACAAGCCCTCCAATACCGATAACGATAGGCAGGGGTAATGCCTTCACCAGTATAGCTGAGGCATATATGCCGACCCCGAAGAAGGCGGCTGACGCCAGTGAGATGTAACCGGTAGGACCGGAGAAGATAGTCCAACTCACGGCAAGGACAATATACATAAATATGCTACTCGCCAGCACGACAAAATAACCCGAGGTATAGAGGGGTGCAGTAACTAACACGACTAGGATTAGAAAAAGTAATCCCAGTAAAAACGACCTTTTAGAAATAACCCTTACAATATCCATCTCTCTACTTCCCCAAAATACCTGTTGGCCTCACCAAGAGTAAGAGCATGAAGAGCACATAATAGGCGACCATGGCTAATCCTGGCTCTATATAGGTTACTATGCTGCCAACGAGACCCAGTGTAAAACCCCCGATAAAACTGCCAGGGATACTGCCCAACCCCCCCATGACGATTACGATGAGGGCAATTACGGTGTACTCCAGCCCCATCGTTGGTTGAATGCTTATCGTCATGCTTATAAGCGAGCCGCCTAAACCAGCCATCAAAGCACCAAGGCCAAAGCATAAAGCCAGCACCAGGTTAATGTTTACCCCCATGAGTCCAGCGGTCTCCGGGTCTTGAGCCGCTGCCCTAATCGCCTTTCCAATGCGGGTAAGGGCTAAAAAGATGTAAAAGGCTAAACCTATGGTTATGGCAAAGCCAAGGGTTACTAGGCGATTGGCGGCAAATGCCGCTCCCCCAATATTGACCGGGAAGGCTAAATAGCTGTAGCTCTTTATGCCAGCGCCCCATATTAATATGGCCGTATTCTGAATGATAAAGAGGAGACCAAAAGTGGCTAACATGGAACTGCCCTCAAAGGCGGCTGGTGATGGTGACGAGATTCTGAGGTGGGTGAACAGAGTCCGGTGAAGTAGAAAACCGATTATAAATATAATAGGACCGCAAACAGCAAGAGAAAGCAGCGGGTTAATGCCAAAGATAGTGTATGCTGACCAGGTGATGAAAGCCCCGAGCATGATAAACTCGCCGTGAGCGATGTTCAGCACTCGGGCAACACCATACTGCAGGCTCAAGCCCACAGCAATTAGGGCATAGATGCCGCCCATCAGTAAACCGGCAATCACTACGTCTAGGATTGTGACTAACATAATAAAAGCTTTCCGGCTTTGGCAATCATAGGTGCAGGCTGCCTAGAAAGACACAGTATATCACAAACAGCTATCTCCCTAGCAAATAGACCTTTCTAGACAGCCTGCTCATTATATTATATTGCACTATTGTTGCTATAACTCTACGATTACTCCTTTGGTGCTGGCCAATTGGGCTTGGGGTATTCAGGTGGTGCGGTACGCTTCTCCCCGGGGTCTACGACTTCATATATGCCGCTTTGCCATTGACCTATCTCACCGGGATGATTCACAAAGTATCGATCCTCATCATACCAGAACGGTCCCAAAGCCGTATCAAATGTCGATGTAGCCATTACATCCCTTATCTTTGCCTGGTCAAGTGTTCCAGCCTTCTCAATAGACTGCTGGAAATGCTGTAATGATGAATAATAGAATAGTGCTCCCCAGTAGTCGGGTTCATTGCCAACAAATGCTTTGTATTTGTCAATGAATGCCGGGGCTTCAGGAGAGCTCTTCGCATTCCAGGCACCGCCGCCCATTACCCCTTCAATCACATCCGCGCCCCAGGCGTCTCTAAAGGTGAGGGGGCAATAGGGCCCAACGCTACAGAAGAGGGCATTGAAGTTAATGCCATACCCTATTGACTGTCCAACTATAGGCCCGGTTTCCCAGGGATAGCAAGCAGCGAAAAAGGCATCGACACCAAGCGATTGAGCCTTCTTCAAGAATGGCGAGAAGTCCGCAGTCACATCAGGAGGAAAGCTCTCCAGCATTTTGACATCGATTCCCGCCTGCTGGAAATACGGAACCATATCATTACCATACTCCACGCCGTGGAGGTCTCCGCGGAAGATCACCGCCACCGACTTCACACCGACTTCCTTATAAATACCGGCAAGAGCCGGAGCCTGAGTTTCAGCAAAATTCAAAACCTGGAAGAAATAGGGCAAGTCAAACACCTTGAGCGAGCCGGCACCCCCGGGGCCCCCGATTAGTATATACCCATACTTGTTGGCTATAGGGGCAGCAGCAAAGAGCCAAGCGGTACCCCAAGGGGGGAAGACAAAGTCAACCTTGTCTTCTACAATTAATTTTTCCAGCAGGTTCGTCATGGTGCCTATATCGCTTGTATCATCATATCTGAGTAGCTCTACAGGCAATTTCTTGCCATAGTCCTTCACATATATCCCGCCATTTTTATTGACCTCATCAACCCAAAGCTCGTAGACTGGACCGCCTGCTGTCTGAACACCGGCCACCAAGGGGCCCGAGAGGGCAATCGCCTGGCCAATAACGATTTTGTCTTTGGCTACTGGGGCTGCGCCACAGGCAGCACACAAAGGCACTGCTACTAGTGCTAAGATTATCACCCCAAATAAGACCTTCTTTTTCACTTGGTTCTCCTCCTTCTTAAGACTTCAAACTGTATTGGTCTTCTTGTCATAAAATCTTATATTCATCCCTCCTCTTCATTATAATAATGCCAACACAATAATAGCTCTCCAGGGGGGTAACTTCAAGCCTGGACTATTTGTCTATATTGTAATGCGGGAGGGGATAAGTTGCAATAGGGAATTTTCTATGATATCATAGATTTTGGGATGTAAACCCAGGTGAGTAATCTGAGGTCACCACCCCCTATTTAGAAAGTGGGGTTACTTCTCCTACGGAGTAAGCATTGCTGGAACCAAGAACGCTTCTCTAAGCAAGGCAATGAATCTCTCAGCGATTGGAGGTAGAAAAGCATCTCTGCGGACAAGAGCATCTACCCCTACTCGTATATCATTGGCTATAGGAAGCACTCTCAACCGCCCCTCAGAGATTTCCTTTTCTACGTTCTTTATGTAGTAGAAACCTACGCCCTTTCCATTTTCAACCAGACTCCTACCCCATTCCACGCTATTTACCTCTACCGCTATAAGGGGATTCACTTTCAGTCCTTCAGCTTCAAACTTGCTAAAAATTACTCTACGTGTAGCTGATGTCTCAGGGCCCAAGATTAGTTGGTAATCACAGAGGTCTCTCAACTCTATATGCTCTTTTTGAAAAATGGGGCTAGATGGAGAAGCGACAAGCACTATTTTTTCCTCCGCTGAGATTGCTATAGGCCTTAGCTCAGGGATTCCATAGTCCATGTTGACCACGACACCAAGTTCAACTTGCGAATTTAGAACATCCTGAACAATCTCAAAGGAGGGTGCATTTTTAACTATCAGCTTCACATTAGGGTAGAGCTCTTCAAATGCGGATGCTGCTGAGGCAACGGTGGAGCTGAAACTCATGGCTATACCAACACGGAGGTTGGCCTCTTTTAGATCCTCAACAAACCTTTCTGCGTCAGTTAGTTGCTGGTAGATTTGCTTAGAGTATTGAAAGAGGCCTTCCCCGGCGTGCGTAATGAACAGTTTTTTCCTCTTTACATCCAGGAGCTTTGCGCCGACAGACTTCTCTAGAGACTTAATATGGTAGGTTACAGTTGGTTGTGACAGGAATAACTTCTCTGCAGCGGCTGTTATGCTTTTTTCACTGACAACAAAATAAAAGACGATGAGATTATAAGCGTCCAGCTTTGGAGTGTGCATTTCAGTTTCTCTACCCTGCTTGAATCCAAGCCTTTTTGCCTGCTCTGGTAAGGTGCCAATTTCCAATTTAGGGTCAGAACAAATTACTCGCCCGGGTTTACATTCTAAAATCTATGATATCATAGAAAATTTCCTATTGCAACTTATCCCCTCCCGCATTACGATATAGACAAATAGTCCAGGCTTGAAGTTACCCCCTGGGGAGCTATTATTGTGTTGGCATGTTCTCACTATGATTGTTTGAAGGTTAAAGTGGGACGGTTCGTTAATGTCCATTAGAGGGGGTGAGAAGCGAAGAACTTTATGAGGCAGTAAGGTGTTACTCTGATTAAGTGATGGGCGGGCTCTGCCAGGGGAAATTGAGGTACCGGTGGTTTCAGCTTCTTTGCCCAATTGGTTTAAATACTTTGTTCCTCCTCCCGTGTGGGTAGCCTCATCTGTAATCGGGCAAGTGGCATCCCGCCTTTTTGATTATATGTTTCATCTCAACGTTGCACAAATGCTTGCCTAGTTCACTGCACAATTGGGCGGTTTGTTCAGTTAGAAAGCTACGCAGATGCAATGACAATTCACTCTTCCAGAGCCAACCTCCTAAGCATAAAACACAAAAGGGGTTAACCTTTATTGGGGGCTACTAGTAGCCACTACCTTTTCTGTATAACCAATGACTTTTGCTACATCACTCTAAGTATTCACCGGCAGAGTATTAAGGTCTACAAAGTCGCCCAAACTGCTATCTTACTTGTTTAATGACTTAGACCGTAGGAGAACAAACCCAGTTGGTAGGAGTTCTGCCTATGGTTACCCCTGGTGGAGATAGGGGGATTCGAACCCCCGACCTCCGCGATGCGAACGCGGCGCTCTCCCTATTGAGCTATATCCCCAAGCCATTAAATTATAGCATAACGCTTCCTTGTCAGCCATCGCCATTGTTGCTATACTAAAATCTGCCATGGACTACGAGACCATTATCGGGCTGGAGGTTCATGCCCAGCTTTTAACTAAAAGCAAGATGTACTGCCGCTGCAGTGCCGATTATGCCGCTGCCCCACCCAACACCCATGTCTGCCCGGTCTGCCTCGGCATGCCCGGCGTCCTGCCCACTATTAATCAGCAGGCAATAGAATATACCATAATGACCGCCCTGGCTCTCAACTGCACTATCTCCGACTACACCAAGTTTGACCGCAAGAACTACCCCTACCCTGACCTGATGAAGGGGTATCAGATTTCCCAGTATGATTCCCCCATCAGTCATGACGGCTGGCTTACCATTGAGGTTGATGGCGAAAAAAAGAGGGTGGGCATAACCCGCGTTCACCTTGAAGAGGATGTAGCCAAGTTACTCCACCGCACCATCTCAGAGGGGCAGTCCTACAGCCTGGTTGATGTCAACCGGGCGGGGGTGCCGCTGATGGAGATTGTCGGCGAGCCTGACCTCCGCTCCCCGGAGGAAGCCAGGCAATACCTGATGAAGCTGCGCACCATACTCCAGTACCTTGGTGTCTCTACCGGCAATATGGAGGAGGGGAGTTTTAGGTGCGATGCCAATATCAGCATTCGTCCTGAGGGTAGCCCGAAGTCTCTGGCTAAGGTTGAGGTCAAGAATATGAATAGCTTCAAGGCGGTCTACCTGGCTCTGGAGTATGAGGCTAAACGGCAGAGAAGGATGGCTGAGGAGGGCAAAAAGCTTGTCCAGGAGACCAGGGGGTGGGTGGAGGAGAAGGGGATAACCGTTGCCCAGCGCAGCAAGGAGTATGCCCACGACTATCGCTACTTCCCTGAGCCTGACCTGCCGCCACTGGTCTTAAGCCGGGAGCGGGTGGGGGAGATAAGGTCAAGACTGCCCGAGCTGCCCGAAGCCAGACGCGAGAGATTTGTCACTGAATACGGCTTGCCCCTCTATGATGCCAACCTGCTTACCAGCTCCAGGGCAATGGCTGACTACTTTGAAGAATGCTGGCGGGTCAATGAAAAGGTATCACCTAAGGAAATGAGCAACTGGCTTTTAGGTGAGGCCACCCGCATAACAAACGAGGAAAATATTGACATAGACGAATTCAGGAAAAGAGTTAGCCCTGAGCACTTTTCCGAGCTGATATTGAATTCACACAGCACGATTAATATTGCCACGGCAAAATCAGTGCTTGGGGAAATGTTCCGAACTACCAAGACATCAGGCGAGATTGTCACCCAGAAAGGTCTCGCCCAAATCAGCGATACCAAGCAGCTTGAAGAAATAGCTATAGAAGTGATAAACTCTAACACTCAAGCGGTCGCCGATTACAAGAAGGGAAAGAAGGAATCTCTAAAATTCCTCGTCGGGCAGGTGATGAGAGCCACCAGGGGTCGTGCCAACCCGGCGCTGGTAAGCGAACTGCTAGCCAAGAAACTGGAGGAAGGGTAAGATGCAATTCTATTTAAATATCGCTCAGATTATATTATCTGTAGCCCTGATACTAGCCGTCCTCTTCCAGGTTAGAAGCGGGGGGCTGGGGGGTATCTTCGGTCAGCCTGACACCGTCTACCGGACGAAACGGGGCGTGGAAAAAACGCTGTTTCAATTCACCATCGCCCTGGTCATTCTATTTGTTATTATCTCTATTATAGCTGTCAGAATTAGCTAGTAATTGGAGATAGTTATGAAGTGTCCGGTCTGTCAAAAGGATGCGCGAGCCCATATCTACTACTGCGCCCGATGCGCCGTTTACGTCCATGAGAAGTGCTGGCAGAAGCACGTAGAGACGGCTCATAAGGAAAAGAAATAAAGCGATGAAGTTGAAGGTGTGGTTTCTGGAGACCAGACCGCAGTTTTTGCTCCTTTCGGCGGTGCTTGCCTTTCTTGGTAATTCTATCGCCTTTTATGATGGTCACTTCCACCTTGGCTACGCCCTGCTCGCCTTTGTCGGCTTGCTTCTGTGCCACATCAGTGTCAATGTGCTTAACGACTACTTTGATTACACTAGCGGCATAGACCTTGAGGTGAGGAGAACCCCCTTCAGTGGCGGCAGTGGCATCCTCCCCGCCTCCCTGCTTAAGCCGGGGCAGGTCTTCTGGTTCGGGCTGGCCTCTTTTCTGCTGGCGGTGCCGATAGGCG
>Ga0315280_10004250_pt1 | contig 21319 bp, 15 predicted proteins | sample YL17G06_40_MG_FD_203697 | JGI IMG/M metagenome (GOLD analysis project Ga0315280, IMG submission 203697) | Sediment microbial communities from Yellowstone Lake, YNP, Wyoming, USA - YL17G06_40 | ecosystem: Environmental > Aquatic > Freshwater > Lake > Sediment | place: USA: Wyoming | collected...
GAACACGCCCGCTGCCCCGCACGCCAGCGCCGACCGCACCGCGGTGGTGGGAAGCTCCCCCCGGCGGGTGCCCGGCTCGCCAATGCACCCGGCGGCCAGCACCATCGCCGCGAGCAGCCCCGCCGGGGCGGCGGCGTCGATGAGGAACATGCTCGCACTGACACCCGCATCGGTCAGCAGCCCCCTGGCAACTGCCGCCGCCGCGGCCAGGCCCAGGGCCACCCAGGCCAGGCGAGAGGGCCGCTGACTCGGCTGCAAATCGTTGTCGGCCCCGTCGCCGGCGGCCCGGCACATGCCGATCAGCACGGCGACCACCAGCCCCACGAACACCGCCCCGCCAACAAGGCCGTACTGGCTGGCGGCGTAGATGATGGAGTTGTGCGGGAGCTTGACCGCCTCTTCGGCCGCGGCCCTACGGTACTGAAGGTAAGCCGCGGGGAAGTTGCCCGGCCCAACGCCCAGGACCGGATGCTTCGCCACGATCTCGGCCGCGCCAGTCCAGTAGTACCAGCGGAAGGTCATGCTCTTGGTCGGCAGGCGGTCGAAGGCCAGGCCATAGGCGATCACGCCTGCCCCACCAAGCAGGAAAAGAACAACGACCGCGCCAACCACGGTTCGCTTACGATCCGCCAGCCATCGGCCGCGAACCAGCAAGGCCGCCCACGCGACGGCGGCGACCGCCGCGGCGATGATGCCACCGCGGCTCCGCGTCAGAACAAGGGCGACCGCCGCAGCGGCCGCCAGCAGGGCGCTGACGATCGCGGCCAGGGCAGGTGAACTGATTTCACCCTTGGACGGGCTTGCACGTTGGGCGCGCCAGGTCTCGATGGCGCGGCGGAGCTTGCCGGCCGTCAGTCCGGCGGCAGCGAGCAGGCAGAGGATCAGCATCGAGGCAAGTGTGTTCGACAGGCCCGAGAAGCCCGTCGGCGTGGTGGCCCGCAGGCGGGATTCAAAGGCCCGGGCCTGGGGCGAGCCGGCGACCAGGGCCAGGGCATCCAGGCGCGCTTGGCGGTGCGCCTGGAAGTCGGCTACTTGCTCAGGTACCTCGACGAAGACCTGGTGCAGGCCTTTGGCAGCGAGCACGGCCCCCACTGCCGCAAGCGTCACGGCCAGCAGGAAAAGCCCGCGCCGCCCGGCGAGGCATTGGGCCGCCAGCAGACAGGCCAGCAGCATCGCGAGTTGCTCGGCCCAGGCGATCGCCGCCCCCCTCTTGTCGGATGCCCCCATCGCCGACAGCAACGTCATCGCCGCCAGCAGCGCGATCAGCCACGCCAGCCAGCCGCAACGCACTACCAACCTGCCCGACAGGGCCGCCCCCGTCAGCCAGACGGCGACGGCCGCCAGCAGCAGGCACGCGAAGCTCACGCGCGCGACCTCGCCGCGGTCGGCCCGCAGGGCGATTTCATCGGCCCCGCTCAGTCCCACCTGGGGAGTGGCCAGGTGCATGCGGAAGGGCAGCTCCCCCATCATCGCCCGGGCGACCACGACGCACAGCAAAGCGCCCGCCGCGCCGGCCTGCAAGGCCCGGCCTGCCCTGGCGGCGGGAGATGACTGCTCGACGTCGCGCCTGGCGGGCTGGGCGGTCATGGTTTGCTCTCGCCCCACTCCAGCAGCGCGATGGTCAGTAGGATGATGACGACCTGCGCGAAGACCAGGATCGCCCCGGCGCTGTCAGCCACGTGCGGCAGCAGCGAGGCGGAGATGGCCGTGCCGGCTGTACAGAGATAGATCGTCAGCACGGCCGGGCGGACCTTCATGCCTCGGCGGAGCAGCCGGTGGCTGAAGTGGCGGCGGTCGCCGATCATCGGGCTTCTGCCCTCGTGGATTCTCAGGACGATCACGCTAGCGGCGTCGTAGAGCGGCACGGCCATCAGGACCAGCGGCACGAATATGCCGTACAGGTAGTAGGTCTGCCCGGCGGGCACGTAAGTTGTCAGGCAGCTCGTCACGCCGAGGAAGTAGCCGATCACCATGCTGCCGGCGTCGCCCATGAACGTGCTGGCCGGGTGGAAGTTGTACGGCAGGAAGCCCAGCACCGCCCCCAGCAGCAGGCACAGCCAGGCCGAGACGAACACCTGGCCTATGCTGGCCGAGGCGGCAAGCAGCGCCGCGGCGCAGATGGCGGCCACGCCGGCGGCCAGGCCGTCCATGTTGTCCATGAAGTTGAAGGCGTTGGTGATGGCCACCAGCCACAGGACCGACGCGACTGCGCTGACGGCCGGGCCAAGCGCCGTCAGGATGCGCAGATGCGTGAAGGCCACCACTGCTGCGCACACCACCGCCTGGGCGGTGAGCTTCAGCCAGGGGCCGAGGTTCTTGCGGTCGTCGATCAGGCCGAAGATGTGCAGCGCCATCGCCCCGGCCAGTATCCCTAGCGCCTGCGGCGCCTTTGACGCCGCCCCGGGGATGTGCTTGGCCAGATTCTCCGGAAGCCATGCAGGCGCCCCCGCCGACGCCCAGATGCTCGCCAGCGCCATCGCCAGCAGGCTGGGCAGCAGCATCGCGAAGAATATCGCACAGCCCCCCAGCAGCGGCACGGGGTGGGCGTGGGCCTTGTGCCGGCCGGGGACGTCGAGCATCCCCAGCCTGGTCGCCAACCGCTGCGTCACCGGGGTGGCCAGGGCCGACAGCGAAAAGGCCGCCGCCACGCCGACAAGTATTAGCCAAACCATCATGGCTGGTCCCCTTCGACAAGCTGCCGGCGCAACTGCTGGCGGGCAGCGGTCAGGAACGGGTGGTATCTAGGCGAGGCGAAGTCCGGGAAGGTCCACGGCAGCGGCTCCCAGTCGCCCTTGCGGTACAGCAGCGTCACCTCGGCGTAGACGGCCTTGCCCAGGTAGATGCGGTGCGAGAAGTTCTTCATGCTCACCAGCACCAGCTTGGCCGACTCGACGTAGCCGGGGTCGAGGTTGATGGGCCGGGGCGGGCTACCCTCGGGGCGGCTGGCGAAGTCGCACTCCAGGGCGTTGGTGAGCAGCTTGGCCTCGACGATCGCCTCGGGGGAGATCAGATCGGCGAAGCTGATGAACTTGCGGTAAAGCGGGCTGCCCATCTGCTGGTCGTAGTAGTGGGTGAAATCGAAGTCCATCACCTCGCTGGCCAGGTCTACCTCGCCGAAGACCGGGGCAAGCGCCTTGGCCGCCTCGTCGAACAGCCGCCTGTCGGCGGAGATCATCCCGCAGATGAGCTTCACGTCCGGCACGTGCGCCGCCTCAGCCATGGCCCAATTGTCATTTCAAGCCGGGCCGGTGTCAACGCAGCCGGGCAGAGTTGCGGGAGTTGGCGTGGCGCGCCGAGGCAGGCGAAGGGCAGCGGCGCTATGTCGCCAGGCTGTCCATGACCTCGGCGGGGATGTCGAAGTTCGCGTAGACGTTCTGGACGTCGTCGTGCTCTTCCAGCGCCTCCATCAGGGCGACGACCTTCCTTGCGTCCTCCCCGCTGACGGGCACGGTGCTGGCGGGCATCCAGGCGATCTGCGCCGAGACGGTCGGTATCTGCCTATCGGCCAGGGCGGTCTTAAGCTGGTTGAACGCAGCCGGCTGGCATGTAATCTGGAACAGGTCCTCCTGGTCCTCGACGTCGTCGGCACCGGCCGCCAGGGCGACTTCCATCAGTGTGTCCTCATCCGCGGCATCCGACGAGACGACGAACGTGCCCTTCTGCTGGAACATCCATGCCACGCAGTTGGTCGTGCCGAGCTGGCCGCCATGGCGGTCGAATATCTTCCGCATCTCCGGCGCGGTGCGGTTGCGGTTGTTGGTCAGGCACTCGACCATGAACGCCACGCCCGCCGGCCCATAGCCTTCGTACAGCACCTGCTCGTACGACTCGCCGCCCAGCTCGCCGGTGCCCTTCTTGATGGCCTTGTCGATCGTGTCGTTGGGCATGTTGGCGGCCTTGGCGTCGTCGATGGCGTAGCGGAGGGCGAGATTCTCCTCCCGATTGCCGCCGCCGGTCTTGGCGGCCACGATCACACGCCGCGCGAGCTTGCTCCACTCCCTGCCACGTCTGGCGTCGTTGGCGGACTTGGCCCGCTTGACCTTGGCCCAGTGCGAATGTCCTGACATCGGTGATCCTCCGACTGCCCAACCTGCTGGCGGGACCGGCACAAGCCCGGCTAATCCGGCGCATCCTGGTTCGGCTGCTGGCTGCCCAGCGGCGCGACCGCGGGCGATTGATTCGTCTGCGCGGCCTGAATCTTGGCCGGGGCGTCGGTGACTATGCGGCGAAAGTCCTTGTTGCTGGTCGTCTGGCGCTTGGCCAGGGCCACCGCCTTGGCCCACAGTTCGGCGGCCTTCTCGACCCAGCCCAGGCGATAGAACACGTCGCCGGCGTGGTCGTAGCTCAGGGCACAGCCGGGCCAGACGGCCTTTCCGCCCTCAAGCACCCTGTCAAAGACCGCCCCGGCCGCCGCCAGATTGCCCTGCTTGTACAAGACCCAGCCCAGCGAATCCAGGTAGTCCTTCTCCTCTCCGGCGGCCAGCAGAGCCTGGCGGATGAGGCGTTCAGCCTGGGCGAGGTTGATGCCCATGTCGGCGTAGGTGTAGCCGAGGTTGTTGCTCAGGTTGGCGTCATCGGGCGCCAGGCTGTGGGCGGCCTCGAGGGCGGCGAGGGCGTCGTCGGCCCTGCCGAGTTCAGCAAGCGCGGTGGCCTGAAGGTTGAGCAGCTCGGCGTTCTCGCCCCCGTCGGCGACGTAGGCGTCGAAGCGGCGCGTTGCCTCCTCGTAGCGGGCTTGCAGCAGCAGCAGGCGCAACGCCGCACCGCGGCACCACGAGCGGGCGGAGGCCAGTTGCTCCTTGGTGGGTTCTTGCCCGGCTGGAAGGGCGCCGTAGCCCCGTGGCCTGGGCCTTGTTGCCGCCGCAGGTGCGCTGGCCGACGCCGACGTCGAGGGCGCCGGCCGGCAGGACGCAGGGCCCGTCGAGCGGGTGAAGGGGTCACTTCCCTGCGAGCTTGGCGCGCTCGCCGAGGCCGAGGCAGCGGCAGCGGGTCGGCTGGCTGCTGAGCTGGTATCCGCGGGCTGGGTAGGCGCGGCGGCGGAACCCAGCCCTGCCAGCCATTCATCGACAAGCACCATCGCGCGGTCGGGCTGGCCGGCCTCGACGAGTGCGGCAACGGCGGCCTCGCGCAGTGCAAGGTCGGCGGGACGGCGCCTTACCCACGCACGGGCATACGCAACGGCGGCGTCCAGTTCGCCGGCCTTGGCAAAAAGGGTTGCCTTCGCCTGGCCGAGCACCTCGGCAGGCGCCTCGGCCTGGCGGATCCAGCCGTCCAGCAGCGCCTGTGCCTGGTCGTAGCGCTTGGCCTCGCCCAGCGATTCGATCAGCACCATCCTTAGCGGTTCGACAGGCATACCGCCCCGAGCAACGTCGAGGGGTGGCAGGGTCTCCTGCTGCGGGCCGGTGAGCTCGCCGACCAGCTCGATGGCATCGTCAAACCTGCCGGCCTTGCACAGCAGCTTGATCTGCGCGGCACGCACGGTAACCAGGGCCTTTTGGTCCACCCCGGCTGAGAGCCACTGCTCCACCAACGCGATCGCCTTGTCGAACTCGCCGAGACTCTCGTACACGTTGAGAAGTTGGAGGCGGCACCAGTCCTGGAACTGCTTGTCGCCGCTGGCCGACTGCCAGCCATACAGCAACCCGGCTGCATCCGCCGGACGCCCAAGACGCAGCAGTATCTCCACCTGCCACTGGTGGGCCTGGAGATCGGCCTCCAGGCCCGGTGAGATGCCCAGGACTTCCTCCGCCGTGGCGAGCTGGCCGGACAGCATCAGCGCGACGACGTACGCCTTGGTCACGGCGGTCAGTCCGGTGTTGGCCGCGTGCATTTCACCCAGCACGGCGGCCGCCTGGTCGTGCCGGCCGGCCCTGCCCAGCAGCTCGGCCAGCAGGCGCTTGGCTGGCAGGTCGGCCTGGCCCGACGCGAGCACCTGGCCCAGCTCGGCAAGCCAGCGGTCGAACTGGCGTTTGGCGACCACGCCGCCGGTCGCGCCGACTGACAGGCGCAGGTTCAGCAGCCGGACGCGCGGGTCATCGGCGTCGCGCGACTTCAACTCCTCCAGCAATCGCACTCCCTCATCTGCCCTGCGGGCGGTCAGCAGCAGCTCAGCCATCATCGCCCGCGCGGCCACTTCGTATCGGCGGACCTGAGCGACCTTGGAGGCCGCCGCCCCCGCCTGGGTCAACTGCCCCATGGCCACGTATTGATCGAAGAGCCTGCAATTGGCTTGCAGGTCCTCCGGCATCAACGTGGTCAGCTCGCCCAATGCCTCGACGGCGAGCTCCTGCTGGCCCGTTCGGCCGTAGACCTCCGCCATGAGGGCGAGTGTCGGGGTGAATGAGTTGTCGTAGGTGTACGATTGCTCCAGGGCGGCTGCGGCGTCGGCGACCCGGCTCCTGGCCAAGTTGCACTTGCCCTCCAGGTAATAAGCGAAGTAGGCCAGCGTCTCGTCCGACTTTGCGTGCTCCAGCAGCCGTTGGGCCAACTGCTCCGCCTGGTCGTATTGTCCATGCTGGAGGTGAAGGCTGACTGCGGCCTCGTAGGCGGGCAGGAACGTGCTGCCTGCCTCGGTGGCTGCGGCGTACTGCTCGCCAGCCAGGCGCGGCTCGTCGTGCAGAAACGCCAGCCTGCCGGCCAGGTAATGCAGCACGTGTCTGTCTGGGCCTGTCTCGCCCTCGGCCCGGCGGGCGAGCTGCGATTCGATCTGCGTCTGCGGCGGGATTGTCGCCGCCATGTCTTCCAGGATCCGGTCGGCCGGCTCGGTGGCCTCGGCATTGGCGTCGAGCAGCTCAGCCAGCCTCATCAGCGCCTTGAAGGGCTCGCCCTCCGCCAGCAGCCGCTCGGCGACATAGCAGCCAAGGGTCACGTCGTTGGGCATCTTGCCCAGGGCCGAATCGGTGATCTCCTTGGCGGCCTGGGGGGCGTTGAGCGTCTCGGCGGCCTGTGCCAGCGCGACGGCCAAGTCGCCGCTGGCAACGTTGCGCGTTCGGCTGGCCTGCCATAACCGCAGCGGCATCGACTGATCGCCGCTGGTCTTACACAGCATCTCGGCCAGGTCGGGCAGGTACAACTTGGCGGTCGGCTCGGCAGCCATGTTGAGCAGGAACTGCTCGGCAGCTTTGTAGTCCCCCAGGGACAGCAGCGTCTTCATGAGCAGCCTGGCCGCCTGGTCGTCGGTCCTGTCGCGCTGGAACGCGCGGGTGAGCACCTCGCGGGCCTGGTCAAACTGCCCCAGCTCCACCAGCAGGCTGCCTCGGCGGGTCAGCAGCTTGCCGCCCTGAAGTACAAGTTCTCGCAGCCTGGGGCGGCCGGCGTAATCCCGGCCGTGCTGGCCGATCCACTCGTACAGCTTCGTAAAGCAGTCGAGGGCGGCGGTGGTATAGCCCTGCGCCTCGAGCATCTCAGCCAGTGTCAGCATGGTCTCGGCGGCCAGGGGGTTGTCGGCGGAGGCGGCGGAGCACGCAAGGGCGGTGCGGAGAGACTGGATCGCCTGGCGGGCGTCACCCTCGCCGGCCTGGAGGCGGGCAATCAGCAGGTGCAGCATCATGTCGTCGCCGGCGCCGGCGGCTGCGCGAGTCAGGTGCTCCATCGCGCCGCGCCGGTCGCCCAGGCCCAGGCAGGCGAGGGCGAGGTCCTTGGCGATCCGCGGGCTATCCGGTGCCTCCGTCGCCGCCTGGTCCAGGAGCTTCTTGGCGGCGGCGAAATCGCCCTGGCTGATCAGCTTCTCCCCCTCCGATACGGCGGGGCGGACTGCCTCGCTGAGCTCCGCGGCGCCGGGGATCTCAGTGGGCTTGGCGACGGGCGGGGTTAGCTGGTCCAGGTGAAGCAGCTTTCTGGCCGCCACGGCCGCGGAGGCCTGGGGCGCCAATTGCCCGCCGGCTGCGCCCGCCTTGCAGCCCGGCACTGAAGAGCACAGCCACAGGGCCCAGACAGTCAGGCCCGCAGCCCCAATGACGCCTGCCCTTGGTAATGACACTTACGGTATGACCTTGTTGACGGGATAGGTGATGATTCCGCTGGCCCCGGCACGCTTCAACTGAGGGATCAGGTCGCGCTCGATCTTCTCTTCGACGATCACCTCCAGCGCCACCCAGTCCGGATCAGCCAGCGCCGAGACCGTCGGGCTCTTCTCCGCCGGCAGGATGGCCGAGACGGCCTGGAGGTACTTGCGGGGCACGTTCATCTTCAGCCCGACCTTCTTGCGGGCCTCTATCGCGCCCTTCAGCAGCAAGGCCAGGTTCTCGATCTTCTGCCGCTTCCACGCGACGGCCATCGCGGCCTTGTTGGCGATCAGGCGGGTGGAGGACGTCATGACGGTGTCCACGATCCGCAACCCGTTGGCCGCCAGGCTGCTGCCAGTCTCCGTCACGTCCACGATGCCGTCCACCAGGCGGGCCTTGGCCTCGGTGGCGCCGTAACTGAACTCCACCTTCACCTTCACGCCCTTGCTGGCAAAGTACTTCCTTGTCACGTTGACCAGTTCGGTGGCCACGATGCCGCCTTTCAGGTCGGCGGGCTTGCGTGCCTTGCTGTCCTCCGGCACGGCCAGCACCCACCTGACGGTGCCGAGCCGCTGCTTGGCGTAGATGAGCTCGGCCACCTCGACGACGTCGGAGTCGTTCTCCTCGATCCAGTCGCGCCCGGTCAGCCCGGCGTCGAGGACGCCGTCCTCGACGTACCGGCTGATCTCCTGCGCCCGGAACATCATGCCGGTCAGCTCGTCGTCGTCGAAGCTCAGCGCGTAGCCGCGCGAGGGCGCGGAGACGTCGTAGCCCGCCCTGGCGAACAGGTCCAGCGTGCTTTCCTGCAAAGATCCCTTGGGGATTCCCAAGACCAGCTTCCTGTCTGTCCGTTTGACCATATGGCAATCTTCTCTTTCCGATCTCAAGCAGCTTGGCCGGGCCCGTCACCTCTTGCGTGCGGGCCTGCTGCGGCGGGTTTTTGTGCCCAGGGCGGCGGGGCTTCTCGCGCTCCTTGCGGCTCTGCGCCCTTCTATGTCCGCCTTCTTCTTACGCGGCGGACGGGCAGGCGGTTTGACGGCGGGTGCGGTTGCAGCCTGGCCGCCGGTGCCCACCGGCTGGGGCGGAACAGGCAACGGCTCGGCATGCGGATCGTGCTCCGCGGCGACCATAACCGGCTCGGCCTGCGGCTTGGGCGGCAACTGCTTGGCCCGCTTTTCGGCGTAGGACTTGAGGAACGCACTGGCCGCCACGGCCTTGGTGGCCGGGACGATCCGCTCCAGCATCCGCTGCACGTCAGCAACCTCGCTGTTGGGGGAGACATATTCGCCCAGCTTCAGCGACTCGACAAGCGTCCAGTCGACCGGCATCGCGTGCACGCCGAAGACGTGCAGCGCGACGGAGGCCGCCGCGTACGGGCTTAGGCCCAGCTCAGCCAGCGCGCGCTTCAGGGCCGTCCTGGGCGTCTGATCGAGGTAGTCCAGCGAAATCTGGTTCACCCTGAAGAACAGGTCGTTCAGCGCGGCGGTGGCCATCTCCGCCTTCTCGCGGGCCTCGGGCATGTCCCTGCCGACGCACTCGACTATGTCCCGCACCGGCGAGACCCGCAGCTCGTTGAGGTCGAGGAACTCCTCCTTCAGCGAGGCCATCGCCTCGGCGGCCTGCCTCCTGGTGGCGTCGGCCTGGAAGATCGCCTCGATCATGAAATAGACTCGACCCTGGCCGGGGGGGATGTCGGCCCGCTGCAACTGCGGCAGACCGCGCAGGAGCTTCCTCAGCCTCCTCTGGTACGTCTTGGCGTTTCTTGCCGGCCGTCTCGATGTCACGGCTTTTCGTCCTGGCCGTCTGCTGCGGCCTGATCGTCGGTCGCGCTGCCGGCCTGGCGGGCTTGGGCAGCGTCCTTGCGGCGGATCTCCGCCATCGCCTGGTCGATCAGCCGATAGGTCTGGAGCGTCTGCTTGAACTTCATGTCCAGCACAAAGTCCAGCACCGGCGTGTTGCGGAGCTTTATTTCGCGCATCATCAGTTCCTGGATGTAGCCGGAGGCGTGCCGCAGCGCCCGCACGGCGGCCCGCTGACGAGCGTCGCTGCCGACCACCGAGACATAGACCCTCGCCGTCAGGAGGTCTTCCGGCACCTCCACGCGCGTGATGGAGGTGAGGGCGGGGTCGACCCGCGGATCCGACAGCTTCGTGAGAAGCAGTTGTCCGATAGTGTTGCGGATCAGGTTCGCTACTCGTTCGCTTCGGCGACTCATCAGACAGCTCGCGTCATGGCGCAGGCGTCGGCTGGCGGCAGAGCGGAACTCACAGCCACTCCACTTGCTGATCCACCAGGATCATGTCCCGATGCATGGCAGCGGCATTGACGATCTTCTGCAACGCGCCTTCGATGTATCTCCGGTCGTTGCTCACCATCGCAATGGCCAGCACGACCAGGCGGTGGTCGTCCAGGCCGTCCACTTCGGCCACCGAGATGTTGTGGACGTTGGCAAGACGGTCCTTGAAGCTCTTTACGACGCGGCGCTTGTCCTTCAGGCTCTGGGCCTGTGCTACGTGAAGCCTCAGATGAAGCAGCCCAACAGTGGTAGCCATGTTCTCTGCCGATGCGGGCGGTGCTACAGGCTCCGCGCCACCTCAATTTGCTGGTAGAACTCCAGCTCGTCGCCTTCCTTGACGTCGTCGTAGCCGGCGATCTTCAGCCCGCATTCCATGCCGGCCCGCACCTCACGCACGTCGTCCTTGAAACGCCGCAGGCTGTCCAGGCTCCTGCCGTCTTCTATCACGATGTTGTCACGGGTGATCCTGACCTTGGCGTTGCGGTTGACCAGCCCGTCGGTGACGTAACAGCCGGCAATCGTGCCAAGGCGGGATATCTTGAATATGGCCCGCACCTGCGCGTGGCCGATGACTTCCTCGCGGATCTCCGGGGCAAGCCCCTCGGCCAGCGCCTTGCGGACGTCTTCCAGCATCTCGTAGATCACGCGGTAAAGGCGGATGTCGACGCCCTCGGACTCGGCAAGCTGCCTGGCGGCCGAATCCGCCACGACGTTGAAGCCCAGTATGATCGCGCCGGACGCCTCCGCCAGCGTCACGTCGCCCGTGCTTATGCCGCCCACGCCGGCGTGGAGGATGTTCAGCCGCACCTCCTCCGTGCCCAGCTTGGTCAGCGAACTCTTGATCGCCTCCAGAGAGCCCTGCACGTCCGCTTTGACTATCACAGCAAGCTCGTTCACCTCGCCCTCCTGTATCCTGCTCAGCAGGCTTTCCAGCGTCACCTGCCTTCCTGCCGAGAGCGACTTGGCCCGCGCTCTGGTGCCTCGTTCATCGGCGACGGCCCGGGCCCGTTCCAGGTCCTCAACCACATAGAAGCGGTCACCGGCCTGCGGCACCTCGTCCAGACCAGACACCTCAACGGGCGTGGAGGGCCCGGCCTCGGTGACCGCTCGGCCGCGGTCGTCGGTCATCTGGCGCACGCGCCCAAAGCCGCTGCCCGCCAACACCACATCGCCGACCTTGAGGGTCCCGTTGCGGACCAATAGCCTAGCCACCGCGCCCAGCCCGCTGCTCATGTGGGCCTCGATCACGAAGCCGCTGGCCGGGGCGTCCTTTTCCGTTCGCAGCTCCAGCAGCTCGGCCTCCAGGCTCAGCGTCTCCAGGAGCGTCTCGATGCCCTCGCCGGTGACAGCGGAGGTCTTTATGACCTCTGTGTTGCCGCCCCACTCCCGGGCCGAGAGGCCCTGTTCGGCCAGTTGCCCCATCGCGCGCGGGAGGTTGGCATTGGGAACGTCCACCTTGTTCAACGCAACGACTATTGGTACGCCCGCGGCGCGGGCGTGGCTGATGGCCTCTATCGTCTGTGGCATTACGCCGTCGTCGGCGGCCACCACCAGCACGACGACGTCGGTCATGTTCGCGCCCCTGGCCCGCATGGCGGTGAAGGCCTCGTGGCCGGGCGTGTCCAGGAACACCACGTGCTTGCCGCCCACGTCGTAGCGATACGCGCCGATATGCTGGGTGATGCCGCCGGCCTCGCCGGCAGCCACGGCTGCGTCGCGGATGCGGTCCAGCAGCGAGGTCTTGCCGTGGTCCACGTGGCCCAGGAACGTCACGACCGGCGCCCGCATGGTGGTGGTCCCGGTCGGTCGGGCCTCCAGGCTCCGCAGCAGTTGGTCCTCGGCGGTTTGCGGGCTGGTCACGACCAGTTCGATGTCGTGATCCAGCAGAACGGTCTCGGCGATCTCACGCTCGATGACCTGGTTGACGGTGGCCATCACACCCAGTTCCATCAGCTTGTGGATTATCTCGGCCGCCTTGATTCCGGTCGCGGCAGCCAGGTTCTTGACCGTTATGGGCTCTTCGACCTCGACAGGCCCGGTCTTGTGGACGGCGTGGATCTCGGTGTGCCTGCTGGCGACGGTAGGCCTGCGCCGCCGCAGCGCGCCGCCGGTGGCCGCGGCTAGGCGCTGGGACCGCTCGGCCAGGTCCTGGTCGCGCCACTCCCGCAGCCTCTCCCCGCTGTCGGCGGTTCGACCACCGCGGCGCCGCGGAGACCTGCGCTTGCCCTTTCGCTTGGCGGTAACGCCTTCTTCGCCCGCCTCATCGAGCACCTTGCCGCCTCGCCGGCCGGCGCCGATGGCGGATGGAACGTCGAGCCCGCCCATCCCCAGCGACGGAGTCCGCAGCCCCCGGCCTTTCTGGAGGTCGGGCTTTTCGACACGGACGACACGCGGACCCTTGAGCTGGGCCGGCTTGGGCACGACCTGCGGCCCGGCCGGCCTGATCTCCGCCTTCACCTCGCGAGGCTTGCGCTTGGGCCTGGCCGGCTTGACTTCCTCACGGGTCTTCTCGGCAGCAGCCTCGGCGACCGCCTGCGCCTCGGCGGGTACCTGCTCGGCGACCTCAGGCGGCGGGGCTGCCTGCTCCGGAAGGGCCTGCTCGGCGACGGGTGCGGCAGGGGCGGCGGCCTGCTCTCCAGCAGCCGGCGCCTCCCCGGCGGCCAGCTCGGCCGCGACGGCCTCGGCCTCAACGGCCTTGCGCCGCCGCCAGCTCTTGCGGGCCTCGGCGTGCGCGGTTGCCAGGTCCACATGGTCGGCCGTCTCGATGGCGGTGACGTTCGGGTCCTCGCTGAACCATTCCCGAATCGTCGCCGCCAGGCCGGCTGAGAGCGCCGTCATGTGGTTCTTGATGTCGAGACCCTCGGCGCGACACTTGGCAAGGATGACCTTGCTGGTCACGCTGAGCTCTCGGGCAAGTTCAAATACACGCGTCGCCAAGGCGACCTCCAGGCTACGTCACACTGCCACACGTCAGCCAGCCGAAACACTCGACCGGCACAAGTTGCACCTCAGACAATCGGCCCGGCCTGATCCGGCTGGGCCGGTTCGGCAAGCTGCTGCGGAGGAGCAGCGGGCTCGGCGAGCTGCTCCGGAGGGGCAGGCGCCCCATCCGGGGATTCCTGCTGCTCGGGCGCCGCAGCCGGGGGCATTTCGCCCTCCACCGCCTTAGCCTCGGATGTCTCCCCCTCGGCCATCTCCGCTTCAGCCTTTTCCGCTTTTGCGGGCGGGGCGGTCGGGGCCGGCTGGGCCGCCGCGGCCGCCTGCTGCTCCGCCACCCGCTTGGCCTCTTCGGCACAAGAGATGATGATCTTCTGTGCCAGGGATTCATCCAGGCTAAGCTCGTTGACCAGCGGGTCGGGGCCAACTTCCTCCACGTCCAGCACGTTCACCATGCCCATGGCCATGATCTGGTCAACGACCGTCGAGTCCACGCCCTCGACGCGCCGCAGGGCCTTCTCCAGCACGTCCAGGCCAGTGTTGAACTCATTGGGGGTGAGGATGTTGATGTCCCAGCCGGTGAGCTTGGCGGCCAGGCGAACATTCTGGCCGCGCTTCCCGATCGCCAGGGAAAGCTGGTCTTCGGTCACCACGACGGTGGCCAGCCCCAGCTCAAAGCACAGGGCGATCTCGGCCACCTCCGCCGGCCGAAGCGCGTTGCCAATCAGCACCTTCGACGACTCGTTCCACGGAACAATGTCGACCTTCTCCCCGCCCAGCTCGTCGACGATGGACTTGATCCTGCTGCCGCGGATGCCCACGCACGCGCCAACCGCGTCGATCTTGCGGTCCAGGCTGGAGACGGCCACCTTCGTCCTGTAGCCTGCCTCGCGGGCGATGGCCTTGATCTCGATGATCTTCTCGGCCACTTCGGGCACCTCCAGCTCAAACAGACTAATGATGAAGTCCGGGTGCGTGCGCGACAGGATTATCCTCACCTGGCTTGGCTGCTCGCGGACGTCCAGGATCATGGCCCGGATCCGCTCGTCAACCAGATGCGATTCGCCGGGGATCTGTTCGCCCTTGGGCAGGACTGCCTCGGTCCGCCCCAGGTCCACGATCAGCGAGCCGCCTTCCCAGCGGCTGACCCTGCCCGTGACGATCTGCCCGCGCCGGTCCAGGTACTCTTCGTATATGCTGCCTCGCTCGGCCTCGCGGATTCGCTGGATCATCACCTGCTTGGCGGTCTGCGCTGCGATGCGTCCCAGGTCCCGCACGCTGAGGGCATTGCCGTCGAGGGTGGCGGTTATCTCGCCGCTTTCACGATCGATCCGGACGACGATGTCCTCGGATTGCGTGTTGGCCTTGCGGATGGCCGACAGCATGGCTGCCTCCAAGTCCTCCAACACCGTCTCCTTGTCGATGTTCTTGTCTCGGGCAAGCCCGTCCACGATGCGTAGCAGTTCCTGGTTCATGGCGTTCCTTATCGCACAAGTCGGCCTCGGGGCCGATCGTTATCAACAACAAAAAAAGTGGGTCACCTCGCCCACTTCCGTGCCGCAGCCGACGACTGCCTTCACTCAGCAGCTTCAGCTACCGATCCCGCCTGGGGTTGCATCCCCGGCGGGCCGTGAATAACCGGCAGCCGGCCGCTGCGAAGGCCCCCGGGCGGAGCCGGTCCCGCCCGGGCCCTGGCAGCAGGCGAAGCCAACCTGGGCCTATGCCGGAACACGTACCTGGTTCCTGGTCAGGCTGTTAGTCACTGCTGCAACTCCCGGCCTAAAGCTCCTGATCTCAAGTCTTCCGAACCCATTCGGCGCCTGCGGCTACTGCCGGGCGCATCCAGCGGTCAGTCAGCGGGTGAGCCGGACCCGATGACAATCACCCCACCTGCCCGCCACGACCCGGCTCGCGCCGCTCGATGCGGGTCCGCACACAACCGCCTTCGGTGAGTAGCCAAAATGGATTATAGAACGCGCGGATTGCCAGTCAAACAAATAATCCCCTCCCGCCGCCCAGATGGGTAACTGCCGCCGCCAGTTGCGCCGCCGCACCTGCGACCGGCCCCGGGCAGGCGGGCAACCCCTTGTCCCGCCGCTGGCAGGCTGCTAGACTACCCCCTTCGTTGCCCCCCGCAGGCAGGCGGGGACGGTCGGAAAGGAGAGTCGGAATGAGGATCGCGGTAATAGGCGGAGACGGGACCGGCCCGGAGGTGGTGGCCGAGGGGTTGAAGGTCCTCAAGGCCGCAGCCGACAAGGCCGGCCTGAAGTACGAGACCAAGGACTTTAACATCAGCGGCGACCGGTACTTGGCCGCCGGCGGCGACCCGGCCAAGCCCACAATCCCCGTCATCCACGACATGGAGGTGGCCGAGCTGCGGACCTTCGACGCCATCTACCTCGGCGCCGTCGGCCACCCCAAGATCGCCCCGGGCATCCTGGAGAAGGGGCTGCTGCTTCGCCTGCGCTTTGAGCTGGACCAGTACATCAACCTTCGCCCGGTGAAGCTGTACCCCGGCGTCTGGACGCCGCTGAAGGACAAGGGCTCCGCGGACATCGACTTCGTCGTCGTCCGCGAGAACACAGAGGGCATCTACACGGGGATGGGCGGCATACAGTACAAGGGCACTGCCGCGGAGGTCTCGACGCAGATCAACTGCACCACGCGCTTCGGCGTCGAGCGGTGCGTGCGCTACGCCTTCGAGCTTTGCCGCCGGCGCGACAACCCCAAGAGGCGGCTGACGCTGGTCCACAAGACCAACGTGCTGACCTTCGCTGGCGACACCTGGTTCCGCACCTTCCAGGATGTCGGCAAGGAGTACCCCGAGATCGAGAAGGACTACAACCACGTCGACGCCTGCTGCATGTGGTTCATCAAGAACCCCGAGTACTACGACGTGATCGTGACCGACAACATGTTCGGCGACATCATCACCGACCTGGCCGCGGTGATCCAGGGCGGGCTGGGCGTCGCCGCCGGGGGCAACATCAACCCCGCCGGCGTCAGCATGTACGAGCCGATAGGCGGCTCAGCCCCCAAGTACACCGGCAAGAACGTGATCAATCCCATCGCGGCCATCGCCGCCCTGGCGATGCTGCTGCGCGAGACCGGCAACAACAAGGGCGACAAGAAGTGCTTCCAGGCCGGCGAACTCATGGAGCAGGCCATCCAGGCAGTCACCCCCAAGATGAAGAGCCAAAACGCCGGAAAGATGGGCTTCTCAACCACGCAGGTCGGCGACATGGTCGCCGCGGAGGTGCGCGGCTGAGCGCCCATCGGTGGGCGCGCACCCCAGAAAGGTGGCATGGGCAGCTTGCCCATGCGTTCCACGCCCGTCCCGGCCGTGGCTGCCAGGGCCAAGATGGCCCTGATACTCACGGGCGGGACGCCCGTGCCACCCCACATAGAGCACAATCAAGCGGCGAGGTCGATGGAAAGAGCCTCGCCGCTGTTCTGCGCGCACAGGAGTCTATCAGCGCCGCTATCGCCCGGCGGGTTTGGTATCCTCGCTGGCGGCGGGCGGGTGCTTCTGGAGGCCGCGGGGCATGGCGATCACGCCCGTGCGGGCCAGCTCGCCGATGCCGTATGACCGCACCAGTTCGATGAAGGCCTCCAGCTTGTCCTCAGTGCCGGCAAGCTCCACCACGACGCTGTCGGGGCCGACGTCCACCACCCTGCCGCGGAACAGGTTGACCACCTCGAGCACCTCAGGCCGCCGCTGCGGCGGGGCCTTTACGCGGATGAGCATCAAGTCCCGCTCGACATACGCCACCCCCTCGTAATCGCGCACCTTGACCACCGGGATGACCTTGGCAAGCTGCTTGCGCACCTGCTCCAGCACGCGATCGTCGCCGATGACCACGATGGTCATGCGGGACAGGCTGGGGTCTTCCGTCCTGCCGACCACCAGCGAGTCGATGTTGAAGCCTCTGGCGGCGAACATGCTGGCCACCTGCGCCAGCACGCCCGGCTTGTTCTGAACCAACGCGCTTATGACGTGTCTCATCGCATGTCTCCGGGAACCTCTTGTGAATCACGAACGGAAAAGACAGCTTAACCACAAAGGGCACAAAGGACACAAAGGACAAAAGAAACTGCACACAATTCCATCTTCCCAGAGCAATCTGTCTCTATCCGTTGCTCTGTGACCTTTGTGTCCTTTGTGATTCATGCTGTTAGGTGTCTTGCTTTCTGTTACGCCAGTTTGCCCAAGTCCATCTCATGCAGGCCCTTGCCGGCTGCGACCATCGGGTAGACGTTCTCTTCCGGCTCCACCGCGCAGTGCAGTACGACCGGGCCCTCGTGCTTGAGCATCTCGACAATGGCGTCGTCAAGCTCGCCGCGGTCGGTGATCTTCATTCCGTGGGCGCCGTAGCCCTCGGCGATCTGCTTAAACTCCGGGCAGGGGTGGCTGACGGCCGAGTACCGCCGGCCGTAGAACATCTCCTGCCACTGCCGCACCATGCCCAGGTAGTCATTGTCTAGAATGACGAACTTCACCGGCTGGTTGTACCGCACCGCCGTTATCACCTCGACCATCGTCATGCAAAAGCTGCCGTCGCCGTCGATGTCGATGACGGTGGCGCCCGGCCTGCCGAACTGCGCACCGATGGACGCCGGGCAGCCGAAGCCCATCGTGCCAAGCCCGCCGGAGGTGATTATCTGGCGCGGCTTGCGCCAGCCGTAGAACTGGGCGGTCCACATCTGGTGCTGGCCGACGCCGGTGGCGATGATCGCGTCGTGCTTGGTCAGCTCGCCGATCCGCGCGACGACTTCCTGCGGCTTGATGCGCCCGTCGGTGTCGTACTTGAACGGGTAGCGCGACTTCCACTGCGCGATCTTCTTGAGCCACTGCGGGCGGCCTTTGGCCTTTATCAGCGGCAGCATCTTGCCCAAAATGTCCTTGGCGTCACCGACGACGGGGATGTCCACCACCACGCTCTTGGAGATGGACGAGGGGTCGATGTCTATGTGGATGATCTTGGCGTGCGGGGCGAACGTCTTCAGGTCGCCGGTCACCCGGTCGTCGAACCTCGCGCCGACGGCGATCAGGCAGTCGCTCTCCTGGACGGCGTAGTTCGCCGCGGCCGAGCCGTGCATGCCCAGCATCTGAAGCGCAAGCGGCGAACGCTCGTCCAGCGTCCCCAGCGCCAGCAGCGTGGTGGTGACGGGTATGTTGCCCTTCTCGGCCAGGCTGCGCAGCTCGCCTGACGCGCCGGCGATGACCACCCCCCCGCCGACGTACAGCACCGGTCGCTGCGAAGCATTGATGGCATCGGCGGCCGCCTTTATCTGCCTGATGTGCCCCGCCGTCGTGGGCTTGTAGCCCGGCAGGTCCATCTCGAGGCTCGGCTCCTCGGTGCACTTGCCCTGGCTGACGTCGACGGGTATATCGACAAGCACCGGCCCGGGCCTGCCCGTCCGCGCGATGTAGAACGCCTCCTTGACCGACCGGCCGAGGTCCTCAACACGCTTGACCAGTATGTTGTGCTTGGTAATGGGCCGCGTGATGCCGGTGATGTCGGCCTCCTGGAAGGCGTCGTTGCCGATCAGCCAACTGCGGACCTGTCCGGTGAAGGCGACCACCGGCACGGAGTCCATGTTGGCCGTGGCCAGGCCCGTGACGAGGTTGGTCGCGCCTGGACCGCTGGTGGCGATCACGACGCCCACCTTGCCCGTCGCGCGGGCGTAGCCGTCGGCCATGTGGGTCGCGCCCTGCTCGTGGCGGGAGAGGATGAACTTGATCGGCGAACGGTAAAGGACGTCGAATATCGGCAGCACCATCCCGCCGGGAAAGCCGAACATGATGTCCACGCCCTCGTCGAGGAGCATCTGGTGGAAGATTTCGGCCCCGGGTATGCCGGCCAGACTGCCGCGGGCGGGTCGCGGCGGCAGGCCGGTCGGCTTGGCTGCCGGCTTGGGGGCGGGCTTGGGTGCCTTCTTCGTGCTCTTGCTCTTGGCCATGGTCTACATCCTTTGATGCAATGCGGTCTTAGAGGGGACGGCCAGCCGACGGCAGGGAAGATTACCCATTCCAAGGTCGCCAGACAAGCGTGCGTCTGGAACGGTGCCGCCGGTGGGGCGACAGAGTTGCGGCCGCTGCGCGAACGCCACGCAACGGCCTAGAGTACAACGACAGAGGTCAGAACGGTCAGCGCAAGGGAGACGCAGCCGGTTGATCCGGCCGGTGAGAACCGCAAATGTCCATAGCTGCCGTGCATTTCAAACTTCATGCTACCGGTCCGCCGGCATTGTGTCAAGTACAACAACCGGCCGGTCACTTCGCCCCCAGTGCCTCCAGGGCCGGGGGGAGCGATTGCACGACGACCGTGCCGACGGCGGGCAGGCCCAGGAGGATGGCGGAGATGACCTCCTCGCGGCTGGCCCCGGCCGAGCGGGCCTGCCGCACGTGGAACGGGATGCCGCTGGTCCGCCCCGCGGCGGCCAGGACGGCCAGGTAGGCAAGCTGCTGCGTCTTGGCGTCCAGGGCGCTTGCCTTATCCAGCTTGCCGATCATCTCCATCCAGGGGCCGAAGAACTGCGGCGTGTCCTGCTGAAACGCGCGGAACGAGTCGCTTACGCTTGGTCTGTCGCTCATGGTTAACTCCATCGGTTTTGCGAACGGGATATGCTTCTCATCGACGCCGGGCCGGCGGACCTTCCCGCTGACGGCGGCAAGGACAACCGGGGCAACAAGGGCGGTCAGGAGCATCAGCGGCCACAGCCCACCCTTCAGCACGTTGTAGTCGGCCAGCAGCTCGGACCACTGCCGGCCCATCACGATCCTACCGTACAGTGACGCCCACGCCACGCTCATCGCCAGCCAGAGAAAACCGGCTGCGAACCAGCGGGCAAGCGGCTGCGGGGGAGCGACCACCTGCACGAACACCAGCGCCACGATCGCCGCCAGCGCCGCGGCGATGAAGCAACCGGCCAGGTGCGCCACCGCCTCGCCAACAAGCGGCGTCATCGCGGCATCGCGGAAGAGTGCAGCACCCGCGGCGGCCACGGGCAGAATCGGCCAGAACGCAACGGCGAGGGCGTAGAAGGCGCCGGCCCGCCTCACCATCGCTCAGTCCTCCCCTTTTTCGGCGCCCAGCGCGGCGACCAGCCACGCCGGCGGGCGGATGCACTTGCCGGACCTGTCGGTCACGGCGTGCAGCGTGTAGCCCCGCACGACCTGCCTGCCTGTGGCGGCGTGGACCACGGTCATGTCGAACCGCACCGACGCCTTGCCTGACATGGCCGCGGTCGTCGTCATCTCCAGCTCGTCGTCGAAGCCCGCCCTGCCGCCGTACTGGACGTGCGTCTCCACGACCGGCAGGTGTACCCCGCGCCGCTCCATCTGGGCGTAGGGCATGCCGACGGCCCGCAGCAGCTCGACGCGCCCACACTCGAACCACTCCAGGGCCCGCGAATTGTAGAACGTGCCCATCTGGTCCACCTCGCTGTAGCGGACGCGGAATCGCACGGTGTGCTGCGGCTTGCCCATCGTGTCGCTGCCTTGCCGTCGAGACTCAAGCCGCGGCGGCGCCCTCGCGGCCGGAGGTACTTCTACCCCTGGCCGGCCGGCACATCAAGTCTGCGCAAGGCGGCGGGACGCTGTCCCCGCTGAGATGAGTGTGGTATCATCTCGGCCTCGTCAGGAGCGCAGGATGGCCGAGAGACACGTCCGCGTCACGTTCCAGCCCAGCGGCAGGGCGGTCCGCGTCCTGCCGGGCACGAAGGTGCTCGAGGCGGCGGGGGAAGCCGGGCTGACCATCCAGACTCCTTGCGGCGGGACGGGCACGTGCGGCAAGTGCCGCGTGCAGATCACCGCCGGCCCCTGCCCGCCCGGCGAGGCCGACCGCAAAACATTCAGCGACCAGCAACTGTCCGAGGGCTGGCGCCTGGCCTGCCAGACGGAAATCTGCGGCGAGACGACCATCTCGCTGCCGGCCTCATCGCTGTTCGCCGACGGCCAGCAGATCCTCACCGCCGCGCAGGCGGCCACAGAGGTCGCCCCGGCTGTGCGAAAGGTGCACGTGCAACTCGCCCCCCCTGCCCTCGGCGACAGCAAGGCCGACCTGCTGCGTCTAGAAGAGCA
>Ga0315280_10004251_pt1 | contig 21315 bp, 18 predicted proteins | sample YL17G06_40_MG_FD_203697 | JGI IMG/M metagenome (GOLD analysis project Ga0315280, IMG submission 203697) | Sediment microbial communities from Yellowstone Lake, YNP, Wyoming, USA - YL17G06_40 | ecosystem: Environmental > Aquatic > Freshwater > Lake > Sediment | place: USA: Wyoming | collected...
CCGGGCGCAACCAGTGGCGCGACTCCGTCCACCAACTGCAGGACGCCTACCTCGACACCATGACCGCCATGGGCGCCACCACCCTCCGACGCGTCCACACTTTACCCGACGGGAAGGAATGACTTAGAGCGGGACGCATGTTCCCCATAGCGCACGCGGGCCCCTTCCTGTTGGGCCTCGGCACGGTGGATGGCGGGGCGTCCAGGCCGGCTAGCAAGACAGCCATCTGGAACAGCCGGGGCGGCGTATCGCGGGACGGCTGTCGCGCTTGGTTTCCGCCTTCCAGACAATTCGCGCAGGTGCGCCGCTGGCCGGCCTAGGGGTCGGGGGTGCAAGGGAGGTCAGGCGAGTGCTGGCTCAGCGGGCCGCAGCGAGCGACGCGGCCTGGAGTTCTGGCCGCTTCCGAGGGTCCAGAGCCGACACGTCCAGGTTCTCGGAGAGGCGGTAGTTCCCCAAGGTAGAGCTTCTTGAGCGCCGTGCCGCCCCTGTGGATGAACGTGGCCTGGAGCTCGGCCGCCCGGGCGATGCCGAGCAGGACATAGCTGATGCCATGGTCCTGCTCGGCGATGGTCTGCGGCGCTCCGGCGGTCGCGGAGGCCGCCTTGATGCCCGCTCGAAGCGGCTCACTGGGCGTCGTCTCCTAGGAGGTTGTCTTGGACCATACAGCGCCGGTCGCAGGGCCCCGGCCCGGCCGCGTGGGGTCAAGGACGCGGTACCCCGCGATGGGGTAGTCAAGAAGCGCCTGCAGGTGTTCCGCTGGCATGCCTACCTCCTCAAGGGCCCACCCCAACCTTTTGACGGTCGCGGCTTGGTCGGACCGGAGCGTGTAGCTCACGAGCTTCCGAGTATCTGGGCCGGCCCAGTGCTCCGACAGGCCGGCCAGTGGCTCGGAGGACCCGCCGACCACGTGAGGGAACGCGGAGCAGGTGAGGATTGTGCGTTCGGGGTCGGCTCAGCATCCTCGCCTCCTGCGAACTCGGTACCGCTGCCTCAACGCATCTGTAGGCGCTCACGGTGGGGCTCTTTTGCTCGCCGATTCCCACCCCTAGCCGGACCCGCTTTACTAGCCGATCACCACGGGTGCGGGGCTACAGTGGTTTCGGTTCATCCTTCGCAATGTCGGCGATCTCGGGCCGCACGATGCGGATGTAGTCGGCGCTGCTCATCTCGATGGAGCGTGTGCGCTCTCCAGCGTTGAAGTCGATGCGCTCGAGCTCTGCGAGTGTGGGGTCCATCACGACCCTCAGTCCGAACAGGTTCCCGAATGGTGGCACCCCGCCGGGCGGGCATCCGGTCTGCTCGTCTACCTCGTCCGGTGAGGCGAAGCTGGGCTTCTCTGTGCCGAGCAGGTGCTTCAGCTTCTGGAAGTCGATCCGCCGTGCAGCCGATATGACGGCCATCACGAAGCTGTCTCCGGCACGCAGGACGAGTGCCTTCGCTCCCTGCTCGAGGGGTGTGCCGCGGACGTGGGCGGCCTCCTCGCTCGTCCGCACGGGCTCGTGTTCGATGACTCGGAAGTCAACCCCCGCCGATCGTAGCAGCTCGATGATCCTGTCGTAGGGTCGCGCTTGTGCTGGCTCCAACATGACTCCGGCATTCGTCCTTCCTGGACACGTCCGCCTACACCGGGCTTCCTGGACTCGGCGCGCGGCTATCCGCAGTTGCATTCTTCGTGGTCTAGTCAGCAGGCTTGCCGGACTGCCCGCGCTTCCTTGCATAGGGCCACGATTGGCTGGTGGCCTGTCTGAACCCAGGCGTCCCTGATGGCCCGTGTGAGGTGCTTGTAGATCCTGGCGCGTTTCGTGGCGGCGACGTGGTAGTGGAGTCCGTCCTTTGTGAGCCCTTGTGGTTCCCACTCCGCCAGCGGCGCCCGTCAGGGCGGCCTGTTGGCGAGCGCGTGCGAGGAGTGCTTGAGCCGGTAGCTTGGCAGGTTGGGCTCCAGGACGACGCTGTGGTGCACCAGGCGAGAGCGCATCAGGACCCGCTCCGTCGCGCCCGCCTTCCGGGCTCTGCGTTCTGGCTCCTACCTCGCCGGAGGCTTCAGGTCCTCCCGCAGCGTCGACACCACCGGCCACGAGGCCCGATCGGGGCTCGCGTAGACGCCGATCCGGTGGAACTGCGGGGCACGGAAGTGGATCCCCCGGGCCGGAGAGTCCTTGGCCAGCCGGAAGCCGGCCTTCGGGTCGCCCACGAACTTCGGATCGGTGTCCGTCAGGTTGCTCTCGAACCTCACCAGAGGCAGGGCGCTTGGCTCCGTCCAACCCCACTCGCCGCCCCAGCAGATGTTCCGCGCCACCACATTGCCCTTCGGGGCCAGCGGCTCATCCTCGAGGATACCCACCAGCTCCGGGTACTTGGTCGACCAGGGCGGCTGCTGGTACTTGAGGTCGTGTAGCTCCTGGGTGGCGAAGGTGCCGACACCCTTGGCCCAGCCGAGTCCGCGCGCATCGATGCTGAAGGCCCGGCCGCAGTTCACGAACATGTTGTCGGTGATGCGGTTATCGCGCCCGCCGCCGATGAGGATGGCCGTCGCAACGTCGTAGAAGATGTTCCGGGAGATGTCGGCCGAGGAGAAGCAGTCGTCCAGATAGACCCCCATGCAGCCACGTCCCTCGAAGCCGTGGATGTTGTGCAGGTAGTTCTGGCGGATCTTGTGGCCGCGCATCGACCACGTCTCGTCCGGCGGCGATGTGTAGATGGCTCCGGCGTCGTTGGACTGGAAGACCGCGCTGTGGATCTCGTTGAACTCGATAGTCATGTCGTTATCCGAGAAGCCGATGGCGATGTGCGGCACGTTGTCGATGAGATTGTGCGTCGCGCTGTTGCCCACTCCTCGCAGGGCGATGGCCTGCTGATACACCGGATCCCAGCGCGAGGTGTGGTGGATGTGGTTGTTGTCGGCGTAGTGGCCCGCCGGCGTGAGCGTCTTGCGGTCCCCGCCCTCCAAATAGATGCCGCCCTGCCCGGTCTGGTTGATGTCGCAGCCGACCACGCCGTGGCTCTCTCCGCCGTTCACCTTCACCGCCCAGTTGCCCATGTTGCGGATGGTGCAGGCCACCACCCGCACGTTGGCGCCGCCCTTGATGACGAAGGCGTTGCCCCGTCCGGCCTCCACCAGCAGGCCGCGGAACGTGACGTTCGACACGCCGTCCAGCCGCAACGGATCGCGGACCGTCGAGACCATGACCTTACCCGCCGACAGCGGAGCCGGGGGCCAAAAGTACAGACGGGACGTCTCCTGGTCCAGATACCACTCGCCCGGGCTGTCCAGCTCGGGCAGCACGTTCTCCGCGTAGAACCACTGGCCCGTGCGCAGGCCATAGCCCCGAGAGGCTCCGTCACCGAGGCTGATGGTGTTGGTCGCCGCGTCCATGCCGAGGAGCGGCAGGCGCAGGTCAGCCCAGTCATACACCCAGAAGCCGTGCAGCCAGATCCCCTTCTCCGCCGCCCAGGCGGCCGGCCGTGGGTCGTCGCAGCGGAACCTAGTGTCCGGCGTGGTGACAATGGCGCCGGCGGGCTGCGGGTTGCCCTCGGCGTCCAGGGCCGCGGCTATGTGCATGTACCCCGTGTTCGGGTATCGGGCCAGTGTCATGGGCTTGTCCTGGAAGAACACCTCCAGGCCCGGGTCCGACTGGTACGTCTGGGCGCTGTTGATGCCCTGCAGGTCGGTGACCCCAAGGGCCCCGAGGTTGGCGCAGAGCACCTTGCCACGCGCCTCGGGGGCCAGGCGCTTGAGGGCGGCCGCGTCGGTTACGGGCTTCCAGCCGGTGACGATCTTCCCGCACACCAAGCGCGCGCCGCCTTTGGCCTCTGCCTGGTACTCGATGGGGCAGGCCGCCGTGCCCGAGTCCCCGTCCGTGAACTCGACCGGCTCGACCAACTGGTACACGCCCGAGGCGATCCGGACAGCGATGCCGTTCGGGTGCGTCGTCGCCACTTGCCGTCGGACCTCACGCCGCGCCCGGTCGATCGTGGCAAATGGTCCGTCGGTCCTCGTGTGGTTGGGTTGAGGCAGCTTCCCCGACCAGGCGTCATCGCCATTCGTCGCCACATACAGCCGCGCGGGTGGCGCAGCCTGGGCCGGACTCGTGCAAAGGCACGCCACCACCGACACACCCGCCAACATCCGCCAGTTCATCCGTGCTCATCTCCTCATGAAGGCCGCTCTGTCGTGTTGGGCGATCGGGGGCCCGGGCTGCTGATCTGCTCGGCCGTGGCAGGCCCGCCCCGCGCCGAGATCCTTCGTCGGCGTCGGGCGTCTAGGCCGTGGTTACCCATATCAGATAGGTATCGTTCCTTCATGGGCTGAGCGGCCGCCCATCTGACGTGCAGCTTAGCCGTTGGAGCCGCAAGCGCCTTCCCTATGGGGTGGCGAAACCCTCGTGGCTCGGATCCCGCTGGCACCTATCGCGCTCCGGAGGTCCTGAAGCTGCCGAGAGACGGACAGCAGCCGTGACCGCGCTGGAGGGTGTCATCCGGCACGCGACGGAGGCCGCGGGCGGCCCCTGCGACGCCGCACTCGAGTGACGGCACGCTTCGGACTCGCGTGGCGAGCGCCTTCTTGGCCCTCGATGCGCCCGGCCGTCTAGAAGCTAGGGAAGTCGAACGATCCGCCGTGAACCGCACACTGCGGTAAGGCACGGCGCAAAGCGGCGACGCCCGCATCGGTCACGCGGTCTGTATTGACATCGAGCTGTCGGAGGCTTGGGATCGCGGCCAGGTAGTGGAGTCCGGCGTCGGTGACCCGGGTTCCACTGAGGCCGAGGTACTCGAGCTCATGAAGGTCCTTGAGCCAGACCAGGCCCGGGTCAGTCACCTGGGTCCAACCGAGCCCGAGAGTGCGCAGCTCGTGAAAGTGAGAGATGATGCGCAGCGACTGGCCGATGATCGGGGTGTTCGCCAGCCACAGGAACTCAAGATTCTCCATCCCCAGCAGGCTCCAAAACCCCCAGCCGTGGATCCTGCGCGACTGGATGCGCAGCGAAGTCAGCTTCGTCAGCTCCCGGAGGCTCGCCAAGCCAGCGTCGGTGACGACAGCGGCACTGAGAGAGAGCCTCTCGAGGTCACGCAGGCTCGAAAGATGAGCCATTCCTGCGTCGGTGGCGCTCCAGCACTCAATGTCCAGGTTCCTGAGGTCGCGCAAGTGGCCGACGTGAGCCAAGCTCTCATCTCCGCCGGCATCGCTGTACCACACGAGTGTCTCGAGGCTCGTCAGCCTATCCAGGAAGGCCATGCCATTGCCTCTGACACGGCTGAGGTAGAGTACGAGTGACCGTAGTCCAGTGAGCTCGGCCAAATGGGCTGCTCCCGCGTCGGTGACTACGTCCGAGCCGAACTCCAGTAACTCCAGCTTCGTGAGCCCTACCAAGCTCGCGAGCGACTCGTCCGTGACCGAGTCCTCTAGGTACAGCTCGCGCAAATGTGGCAGTGCGGCGAGGTGAGCCAAGCCCTGGCCGTGGATCGCGTCGGAGCCCACGCGGAGAGTCTCGAGGTTCGTGCAGCCGGCCAAGCGGGCGAGGCCGTCATCAGTAACGGGGGTGGGGGTCAGATCCAGTTCGTGCAGGCTGGGAAGCTGAGACAAGCTGGACAGACCAGGGCCGCGGACGCGCGTTCCACTCAGGTCCAAGCGCCACACACACGTGACCCCGCTGAGCTCGGAAGTCAGCTTCACCAGGTCGCTGTCCGTGAACACGTCGTGCCTGGAACGGACCTGCAGGCTGATCACCTGGCCGGGTGGCACATCGAGAGTGCCTGGGGCTGAGGTGACCCACAGCATCTCCCACTGGGCGTCCGGCTGGCGCGATGGCGGCAGGAAGGGTGGCTTGTCATGTCACACATCGGCCCCCAACGACGCTATGTAAGATGGGGGCCGCCGAGGCGCGGATGCCGAGGAGCCCTGGCAGGACGCCACACGCGCGGCGCCGAATGGTGACGGCAGCGGACCCGTCGCTCGGGACGGCGGGGGAGGCGCTCATGCACCGGCGGCAGCTACCTGGTCTTCTGGCTGTGTTGCTCATCGCGCTCGGCTCGCCCGCTGGCGCGCAGGAGGGCTCCCAGCCCCCCAAGATCCGGGCGGTGCTCTGGGTCGGCGGCTTCGCGCATGACTTCGACGCTTTCGCGAGCGTCCTGTCGGAGTTCCTGCCGGAGCGGATCCCGGTGGAGGTCACCGTCGTCCGCGATGGGGGCTTCCTCGATGCCGCCTCACGCGAGACGCTCGACGTCATCCTCATGGACCACTGCTTCGAGTCCACCGAGGGCGTCCTCGACGAGGCGCAGCAGGCCAAGCTGCTCGAGCTCGTGCGAAGCGGAGTGGGCGTCGTCGCGATCCACGCGTCCTACTACTCATTCGTCGCCTGGGATGCGGTCCGAGAGGTCTACGGCGCCGCATTCACGGTCCATGGCAGCTCGGAGGTCGACATCAGCGTGCGCATCGTAGATGACGCGCACCCTATCACCCAAGGGCTCGCGCCGACCTTCACGGTGCGGAGTGAGCTGTACCAGTCGACGCCACTCGCCGAGGATTGCCACCTCCTCGCCGTGGCGACGGAGGCGGGCAGCGACGCTGAGTGGCCCTCAGCGTGGACGCACGAGTACGGCGAGGGCCGGGTCGTGACGATCCTCCCCGCGCACTGGCCCGAGGCGTACCAAGTGGAGGAGTTCCAGAAGCTCATCGCCAACGGCACGCTGTGGGCGGCACGCCGGCTCGATGGGCCACCGACAGAGAATGGAGCGCGGTGATCGCCACCATGAGACACAGCCGACGGGAGTTCCTCCGGACAGCCGGCGCGGCCGCGCTCGCGGCATCCATCGCACGGGCGCAGCCGGCGCAGACGGACACTCCGCCGCTCGATCCGACGAAGGCCCTGAACTACAACCCGAGGATGGGGTACCGACGCCTCGGGAAGACGGAGCACCTGATCTCCGAGGTGAGCCTCGGGGGGCACGGAGGCAGTGCGGTCGAGGACCGCATCCCCGTGCTCGAGAAGGCGGTGGAACTCGGGATCAACTACGTCGACAACAACATCGACGCCGAGTGCGATCTGTACGGAGAGGCGATGGCCCGCTCCGAGACCGCGAAGCGCGACAAGTGGTTCATCGGCTTCGCCTCGTGGCCGGAGAAGATCACCACGGAGTACGAGGACCAGCTCACCCCTGACGGCATGATGCGGAACATCGAAGCCCGCCTCCGATCGTACCGCACTGACATGCTCGACATGTGGCGCCCGGTCGGCGCGACGTGGGGTCAGGGCCAGACCAGCATGGCGACGATGCTCATGGTGAGCGACCGGACCCTCGATATGGTCGTCGAGGTCTTTGGCAAGGCCAGGGAGCAGGGCAAGGTTCGCTTCCTCGGGATCTCCGCGCACAACCCCAAGGTGTTCCGCCGGGTGCTGGAGGCCTACCCGCAGTTCTCGGTCATCATCTTCCCCTACCTGTTCCTTACCGAGGAGTTCGGAGGCGACAGTCTCCTGGCCATCGCTCAGGAGAAGGACGTGGGCGTTATCGGCCTCAAGCCGTTCGGCGCGGGAACCATCTTCGCGCAGCGCCCGAGCCAGATAGGGGGCCGCGTGGATGAGCGCGCACACGTGCTCGTGCGGGAGATGCTCAGGGAGCCGCGCGTTTCGGCGGTCATCCCGGGTGTGAACGTTCCCGAGCAGCTCGTGGAGAACGTGCGCGGCTCCTACGAGCGCGACGTGGACACGACGCCCGAGGATCGGGCGGCTCTCTCCGAGTATGCGGGCCGCTTCTTTGCGAACCTCACGCCCGAGTACCGGTGGCTCCACGAGTGGAGGCGCGTATGAGGCCGGCAGCCCTCGCCGCAACGGTTCTTGCCGTGGTCGTCCTCCTCACGGCTCACCGGGTCGGGGCTACCGCCCTGGCGCAGGGCGACGCGGCGCCAGTGACCGAGCCCGCAGCCGAGGAGCCGGCCAACGATCCGCTCGGCCCCAATGCCGCGTGCTACGTCTGCCACATGACCTTGGTGCGGGAGGAGCTGGCGAAGACTCATCTCAAGGCCGGCGTCGCCTGTATCGCGTGCCACGGACTAAGCGGCAAACACGCCAACGATGAGGACATCGGCGCCACGAAGCCTGACGTGGTCTTCACTCGGGACGCGGTGAGCGCCTCGTGCCGGACGTGCCACGCGACGCACGACGTCCCCCCCGAGGCTGTCGTCGCGCGTTGGCTCGAGCGGGAGCTCACCGAGAGCCCTCCCGTGTGCACCGACTGCCACGGCTCGCACCGGATCGAGCGCCCGGCGGAGGACCCGCCGCCTGCTGTCGAGCCGATAGAGGCCCCCGGCGACGGCGGGGACGAGGGGGCCGGACGCTAACCGAGCAGGAGCCGCCTCAAGCCACCGAGCGCCGGAATGCCGTGCAGGGAAAACTGCCTACGATCCGACCACATGCCGGTAGATCTCCTCGAGCAGCCTCACATCGTGAAGCGTGTCCTCACCGGATGACCGGAACGGCTCACCGGATCGAAGGGCTTGCAGGAAGTGCCTTGCTTCCTCGCGGTACGACCAGCCTGGCGCCGGGAACTCGCGGGTAAGCCGCGGCGGGCGGCTCTCGGCTCCGGCCCGATAGATCTCTACCGTCGCGGGCACCTCCTTCAACATCAGCGGCGGCGCCTCGGTCCTGAGCCATCCGCCCTCGAAGTAGACCTGCGTGTGCTCTTCCCACGCGTGGAAGCGCGTGTACGCGCTCTCGACCACAGCCCGCGTGCCGGCGATCTCGAGGACCACGACCCCTGTCATCCCGTCCCCGTCGAGCTGAACGGACGCAACCCGCGCCGTGCCGTCCCGGTCGTCGAGAAGGAAGCGTAGCAGGTTGATGTTGTGAGTCCACTGCTGTAGGTAGCCGAGGTACGGCTCGCGCCAGCGCTCAGGGATCCAGTCCGGACACTCCTGCGGCGAGGGGGGCGCGGGCGTCGTCGATTGCTCGAACGGGACGTTCGGATCCTGGGCGTAGACCCAGTTGCCACCGAAGCCGTGGTTGCGCGCATAGACGAGCCGCCCGCACTCCCCGGACTCCTTCCAGGCATCGAGGTGCTGCTTCAGCAGGAGATTGCCGGGATCGGAGCGTTTCATGTAGGCCACCATCAAGCGCGCGTTGCCCTGCTTCGCGGCGCCCACGATGGCCTCGGCCCGCGCCACCGAGACGGCCATCGGCTTCTCCATGAAAACGTGCTTCCCGGCCCTCAGGAGATCCTCGGCGATGCGTCCCTGGAGCGCATACGGCCCGGAGACACCTACCGCCTCGATCTCAGGGTCAGCGGCGAGCTCTTCGTGCGAGGTGTAGAGCCTGGGGATGCCGTACCGCCGCGCGACGCGCTCCCCAAGGTCGGGGCGCACCTCCGCGATGGCCACGAGCCGGCACTCGGGCAGCGCGATGAAGTTGGGGATGTGCAGCCGCTGGGCCACGAACCCACACCCCACGTAGCCCAGGCGAACGCGGTTCTCGGTCATCTCTTGTCTGCCTCCCATTCGGTCGCTACTCGGCAAGGTCCAGCGTCACGCTCTTCATGATCGGCGGGCGGGGCGACGGCGTCGCATATCAGCTATGTGGGTGATGGGTTCCGCAGGTTCGGCGTCCTCCCTGCGCAGTGGTGATGTTAGCGCCGTGGGTGCGCCTCAGCGTGGCGCCGAGCCCACCTTACCGGCCCGACCACCCGTAGGAAGTGCTGAAAGACTGGCGGCCACCGGTGCGCACGAGAGGTCGCTGCCGCCGCCCCCTCCGAGGGATCACCCACCGCCTGACCAACCGCTGCCGGAGGACGGTGTGCATAGCCGCATAACACGGCCCTGTCCGCGTTACCGTACAGGAGGCGCTTACTGGGCCGTGTCCGGGAAGCCCTACACCACCTCCATGGTCGAAGGTGGCTTCGGAGCGATGTTGTACGTGACGCTCACCACCCCCGGCACCTCCGCCAGGATCCGGTCACTCAGCCTCCCGAGCGTCTCCCACGGCAGCCTCGTCGGCGTCGCGGTCCGCGCGTCGACGCTGTCCCAACAGCGGATCTCGATCTGCAGGCCGAAGTCGCGCCTCCCATCGCGCATGCCGGTGACTCGATCCTCGTGGAGGATCGCCATGTACTGGAAGGCCTCAACACCACACAGCTCCTCCTCAAGGACGGCCGTCGCCTTCCGCACCAGCGCCAGCCGCTCCGGCGTGGCCTCGCCTATGACCCGCGCCGCGAGAGCCGGTCCGGGGAAGGGCATACGGTCGAACACCGATCGCGGGAGCCCCAGCGCTTCGCCGACCTTGCGGACGCCATCCTTGCGGAGCTGGACCAGTGGCTCAACGATCCGGTACCCGAATGCCTTCTCCGGGTCGATCCCGAGTTGCTCGAAGACGTTGTGCTGCCTCTTGATGCCGGCGACGGTCTCGTCCACGTCGGTCAGGATCGTGCCCTGGAGGAGGCAGGTGGCCCCGCTCTCGCGGACGAGCTTGCCGAACACGTCGCGGTAGAAGGTCTGCGTCACCGCCTCGCGCTTCTCCTCGGGGTCGGTAACGCCGAGGAGGGCTGAGAGGAAGGCGTCGCGCGCGTCGATGAGCTCCACGAGCACGCCGAGCCCGGCGAAGAGGTCGACCACCCTTCGTGGCTCACCCTCGCGCATGAGGGCATTGTCCACGAAGACCGTACGGAGCCTACTGCCGAGGGCCTTGTGCCCGAGCATCGTCACGACGGAGGAATCCACGCCGCCGGACAACGCCGTGATCGCCGTTCCGCTGCCGACCCTCTCCGCGATGCTCCGAACCTGCTCCTCGATGAAGTCGACAGCGTCCAACCCGCCGGCAGGCAGTTCCGTGATGCCCATGGCTGCGATCCTTCTCCTCTCACGTACGGCCGCTGGAGAGTGGGTCCGCCGCCCTGGTCCTTCCGGCGAGCCGGTTTCGCACCACGCGCGGGACGGACCTCCGCGCCCAGGCCATCGCTCGGGACAAGCGGCCGCCGCAACGTGGGTGGGACTGACTACCGGCGACGGCGCGGACAGTCGCCGCCGGCAACGGAATTCGGACTGAGGACGCGGGTAGGCGTCCTAGGCAGTTGGGGTTGCACTTGCAGGCGGGTCCGGCGGCCGCTCCGGCGCTCCGGGGGCGGCAGGTAGGGCGATCCTGAGGCCTGCAGGGCCGGTAGACGCCGGGGCTGGCGCTCGACGACGCTCCTGAGGGCAGAGCGGCCCGTCTAGGTCCAGAGCGCGGGCAAGTTGGGATAGCGCAGGCCGCCTCGAAGGCTCCTGGTAGCCAGCCACCGGATCGGTGCCAGGCAGGAGAGGGCACAGAGGGCGAGGGCCTACTGGGCGATAACGGGAAGCACCTCCATTGGGCGGCGATGAAGAGCGCGGGGCAGCACTAGTCCGGCCTCGCGGTGACTCGCAACACGGCGGGTCCCGGTAGGCCGCAGACGGGACTCCCGCCGTAGCGGGTCGGGATGGTCAGATAGTGGTTGGCGAGCGTGTCGCGGACGAGCACCTCGAGCCGATCTTCGCCCGGCCTCAGGTGGCCCGACAGCTCCCAGCGCCAGGGCGGATCGTCGTCGGGTCCGGCGCGGGCATCCGGTGCGGACACACGGGGTGCGGACGGTCCCCGTATCCGCTCACACTGGCGTCTTCCACAGAAGCACCGGCTCACGTCGAGGGCGCGGCGATGCAGATCATTGGACAAGGGCGAAAGGGCGGTAAGGCCCACGAGGACGGCATGGGAGCGTGGTACTGATCGAGGAACTGGTCGGCCGTCGCGCGCACCTCGCCGATCGCTTGCGGGAGCTGTGTCGAATTCCGTCCCCCAGCCGGCGTCCCACGGTCATCCCCACAGACCTATCGCTATACGTGGGCCTCGCCGCAGGCAGGATCGGGTGCTCGCGTTGCGACGAGGCCCATGACATCGGTGATATGGTTGCCGTCGAGCAGGGCTCCGATGTAGTCCAGTACGTACCACGGCGGGTCGCCGACTCCCCACTCGCCACCTGTCAATGGCCGGTTGGGCAGCCTGCGCATTGGCGTATGGCGCGCAAGGGGGGAGTCCGAGACCCGGAACTCGCGGAGGATCCTGGCTCTCCTCCTCCAGCCGCCCCAGGCTCGAGAACGACGCCCTTCGTGGACTCGGGGGCCAACTCAGGGGAGCCATGATGGGGCTCTCTACCGAGGTGGCATCACATCCCTGGTTGGTGATAGCCCCCGGTACCAAACACCACGGCGCTCCTCACTGTCGACTCGTGAGAGAGCACCTCAGCGCCGCCCTTTCAGCGGCAGCGCCCACGGCCTCAGCAGCCACTGTTGAAGGGTGCTTTGCATTGCCTCAAGGCACGCCCCCGCTACCTGACTTGACAGAAGCCCTCCTTGTTTGCCAAGGAGGGCTTCTCATGTACCTCTTGTGCACTATGCTGCCAGGACAAGTGCACCCCAGCACCGATCGGGATGGCTCCCAACTCGCGTGCTCGCCCAGGGGGGTTCGCCCGCCATCCTCCCTGGCCTGCCGCGGCCCGCTATCTCCCGCATGTGGCCTGAGGAGATCGCCGTGACTGCGGCCTACCTTCGCGACGGCGTTGTCTCCGCCGGGCAGATCAACCCTTCCGAGCTGTCCCTTGCCCGCGGCGCCGTCGAGTCCGGCCACCGCGAACTCACGAAGGCCGTCCCCCGCGAGCCACTCTCCCAGCACCCCGCCGACTTCCCGTGCACCTCCGGCCCGTGGGCGCGCAGGTGGTGCAACTACAGAGAGCTATGGGGCCGAGACGTCGGGCGCAGCTCCCCGTAGATGCCACCCAGCCGACGGCGGCGCCACAGCCCCCTTGCGGGCCCCGGCGACCGGACGACCCGCGCGCTCGGCGTCAGCGCCGCAGGCCGATGTCGTAGGCACACGGCCCGCCGTCACGGGCTGACCCGTCGCCGCACAGGGCGACGGCGTCCCCTTGCTGCGTGAAGGGCACTTCGGCATCGCCCGGGTCGGTCGTGACCCGCTCCACGATCTTCCCGGACAGACCCAGGCGATCAAGCCGCAATGTGACCGCGAACGGTGGATGGCCTGCCAGTGGGGCCAGGCGCAGGCCGGTCGGGGTCCTCTGGACGCGGAAGGCGCCGTTGGTTACCGCGAACCCGAAGTCGACGGACTTGGCCCCCGGGTTCCCCCGCTCTGGTGGTGGCGAGTACGGTGGCGGCGGGGCGAGGGCGATGTCCGTGATGGCTCCTGCCATGCGGGTGACGTGGAGGTCGCCGACCCAGACGGGACTGCCGGTGGCAGGTTGGGGGGCCGGGCCGGTCAGGCTCAGGATGCCCCCGGCATCATAGAGGCCCCAGCCGATCACGTACCCCCCGGCGGCATCCTCCGGCACGGTGATCGTCCGCGTGTACCGCACCTCGCCGTCCCAGTGGCTGGTGGGGAGGTCGGGCCGATGGTCGTCCTGGAAGGCGATCTGCCGATCGGGCGGCGCGCTCCTGCGGTAGAAGTGCACGTAGACCGTCATGTCGCGTTGGGTGGGCTCGCCGGCTTGCCAGACCATGTCGTAGCGGAACTGCCTGCCGCCCACGTAGCGGAAGTCCTCAATATGGGGGGTGATGCGAACCGGCCGCTCAGGGTCCCAGGCGCGCGCGCTGCAGTACCAACCGTCCGGTCCGACGCTGCTCTCACACACCACCCCGTCGCGCTCCTCGACCGCGGACATCAGCCCGTCGCCGACCACACGGCAGCCGTACTGCGGCAAGGTGTGGCCCGCGACCCGCCAGGGCTCGGCACCCCGGTTCACCTGTACGCGCGTGCCGTTGTCCCAGGTCACGGTCTGCCGGTGCATGTCCCCGCCCGCCATCTGGATGCGGGCGATCCCCCGCAGGGCCAGGTTCCGGGCGACGCCCTGGGCCAGCCAGTACTTGCGGATCGCTGGTGCGCCCCAGCACCCCTGGTCCACCATGAGTGCGTGGCCGAGCAGTATCTCGTCGGACAGGTAGTCGTCCGAGGTAATGCCGTGGTCGCGCCGCGTTCGGCCGGCCTGATAGCGGTCGGAGTAGCCGACGCCGTTGCGGATGAAGCGCTGGTGGTTGACCGCGTCGAACCACGGTACGCGCTCCCAGTCGGCGCACGGTCGGGGAAGGGTCATCTCCTCGGGGGTGTCGGACAGTCGGAGGTGTTGGCAGTCGGCGCCATCGAGGTACCCGATGAGGCCGTCGTGACCCGCCTCGGAGGTTGTTGGCGCGTTGCCGCCGAGGGTGTCGCGGATGTAGGCGAAGGCTTCGCCCCAAAGACGGCGTGTCTCCGTGCTCGGGTGGAGGCGGCCCTCGCGGTCGTAGTAGTCGGCGAGCCCGACGGAGGTGAAGACGTCCAGGAAGCTGTGGGTCGGCGCCACCCCGGCCTTGATCCAGGCGAGGTTGCGCCGCAGGAAGGGCATGACCTTGTCGGGCCGGAGGGTCCAGGACTGTGCGTCGCGTGAGGCGGTGTACCAGTTGGTCTGGGGCTGACCGTCCTCGGTGAAGCTGACCAGGTCGTAGCTGTAGCCCGTGGCGTCCGGGAAGATGCACACGTAGTCGTCGTGCAGGCCCCAACAGATGTCGTGACGGCGGCAGATGTCACCCAGACGCCGCAGGTCCTCGACCGTGCCGTATCGGGGGTTGGGCGGCCAGATGTCCGGCAGGCGGTAGTCGTAGCCCCATCGCTGCCAGTCGTGCACGGTCACGATGGCATCGGTCAGTCCGTACCCGACCATCTCCCTCATCCGGTCGGCGATGTCGGCATAGCGGCCCACACACACGTCGAAGTGAAACCTCCCCGCGAGGCGTTTGACGCCCCGGCCGCCTGCTTGTCGAACAGCGGGCGGTACCGCAGGGCGCAGTCGAGCGCGCCGGACTGGCCAGGCACCAAGGTGAGCGTCGCGTCGAGGTGCGTGTGGAGTGCGTAGCGCCTCGCGTCCGGGCTGACCTCGAAGCGGTCGGGGGCCAGGTCAGCAGCCTGGAGCAGGCTCATGCCTCCCGTGAAGTCGCACCCCACGTGACTGGTCGACAGGTCATGGCCACCAAAGTAGGCAACGAAGGCGCCAGGATCGACGATGCGGTACCCGTGGCCGTAGTAGACCGCGCCGGCCTCGCGGTCCGCGGGCCCCACGCACAGGTCGGTGATGCGCTCGGGGCACGCGAAGGCGATGCGCAGGCCGTCGCCCTCCACCCAGACGGTCACCCGCAGATCGACCAGGCGGCCCTCACATCTGAGATGGTTCACGTGCACGGCGCGCCCGTTCTCCTCCCTCATCTCATACCCCAGGAACTCGACGGAAGTGGGCCACTGCACCGCCGGCTGCCGGCGGAGGTCCACGCCAAACCCGTCGAAGCTGACCGTTGACGAGTCGCCGACGAATGACAGCGCGCCGTCGAGGATGCCATGCGCACCGGGGCGCAGGACCACGGCGGCGCGCGCCGTGCCCTTGCCCACGACGAAGGAGCAGCGGCCGTCCGGCTGGCGGCGGCCGCCGATGATGTCGCGTCCTAGGCTGAGGTCCCGGGCGGAGAACTCGGCGAACGTCGGACCGGTGACCTGGCGGGCCTCGCCGGCGATCACGGACGGGTTACCCCAGTAGGACAGGTCGCAGTAGGGGTTGTTGGCGGGGCCCGGATGGCTCTCCAGGCGCAGGAGGATCTCCTGGCCCGCGAACTCGCTGAGGTCGGCCTCGCCGTCCACCCAGCGCTTTGCGTCCGTGAACCGCTCGAACAGCAGACGGCTATCGGCCCCGCTCATGTCTCGGGAGGCCCACACCCGGAAGCTCACGCCGTCGCTCTGCGTCTCCGTGGGCGCCGTCTCGCGGATGGCGGTGGCGAAGGTAACCCGTAGCGGACGGACGTCGGGGAGGCGCAGGCGGTAGTCGCAGTAGATGGACCCGATCGGCGTCCATGGCGGGTGCATGGTGATCGTGGGCAGGACCTCGCCGCAGGCTACGTCGCCCATCCCGAGAACGGCGTGGGAGACGGGATCGCTGCCGGTCCAGCCGACCCGATGGTAGTACGTGGGGCCCTCGTTGCTCCTCCACGCCGCGCGGTATGCGCGCTGCGGCTGCAGGGGCAGTGCGCCGTGCTCCGGCACCACGAGGGCCGACAGCGGAGTCGGCTCCAAGCTGGGCCCGGCCTCCGCAAAGCGCGTCGCGACGACGCGGATAGCGTGAGCAGAGACGCGCTGGTCGCCTTGCCGGAAGTCGACGAAGGCGTGCACCGGGTACATGGCCGAGTAGGCTCCGGCGCCGAAGACCACGGCGAAGCTGAGGGTCTGCCGTTCGCCGGGCCCGACCGAGAACGCAGCCCGGGCTGGCCCGACGACGCGTGAGCCGTCCACCATGTTACGGATCTCGACCGTGCCTGCCACCGTCTCGCGACCGGCGTTGGACAGCACCACGGCCACCGGTACCGCCGTGTCGCGCGAGGGCTGCGCGCATCGCGTCTTGTGCCTCGTCCCACAGCCGCGTGCTGCCCTCGATGTCGGTCATGAGGAAGGTCACGACACCGGACGGGAGGTCCATCGCGAGCGCCCCCTTCCAAGCCAGGGCTGACAACACGCAGATTACTTCGCTGCCCCGGGCCTTGCCTCCTATGACGTAGGCGCCTTGCTCGCCCGGTCGCCCCGGACCTACGACCGCTGATCGCGAAAAACCCCTCCGTGTGGAACGCTTCTGGAACGGTCGCCCGGCACAGTGCACGCTGGGCGGCGGCTCTCATGTACCGGGGCGACCGCGCAGGGCCTTGCTGTTCGCGCCGACCCCGGGGAAGGGGGTGGGAACCAGACGCGTGTTCGAACCGCGGGCGGCGTGCCGCCGTGGCGACCCGGCGTACCGGGCCACGACCAGCACGCGGACCTGCGCCTCGCCTGCGGGGCAGGGGCGTTCGTGCGGAAGGACGACAGCTTTGGGGTGTCACGACTGCGGTCAGCCGTGAGCTGACCGGCCGCTCGCGCCAAGCAGGGCGCGACGGGCAAGGAGGAGGGGACCCATGAGTTGGACCAAGCTGTGCGGGCCGAGGGCGGGGATAAGCCTACTGACTGGGGCCTGTGTGCTGACGGCGGTTACCCTCGCGATCGTTGCGGGTTGCTCCGCTACCATGCCCGGCGTGCCGGGCACGGGCGGCGGGGCGGCCCTGCGCGACTGGTCAGAGAACTACGTTCCATTCGACTTCCTTCCCCCGCTAAACCCACCGAAGTCGGGGCTGCCGCCGCCGACACCGGGCGCCCAGCCGACTGTCGAGATCTACAATGGCACCGAGGCCGCGAAGGGCGTCCTCATCACCCGGTTCTTACCGTCCGAGATCAACATCAACGACGGCCAGTTCCACGTGAACTGGGACACCAAGGATGACGTGCGCGGGCTCCCCGACGGGCTCGACAACTGCGCCATCGACGTGTGGTGCTGGGGGGACCAGCTCGGCTTCGTGGACTGCGTGATCGACAAGCCGGGCGGCAAGGGCAAGAAGAGGAGCGACCCGGACTTCTTCGACCTGCATGACGGCCGAACGTTGCCAATCAAGTTCATCATCGCGGGCAACGCGCCGGGCCTCAGCGTGACGCCGGATGCCCTCAACTTCGGCACGGTTGAGACGTCGCTAGCGTTCACCATCGACTGCAGCGGCGACTACCCACTGACATGGACCTGTACCAGGAACGCCACGTGGCTGAGCCTGAGCCAGGCTGCGGGCACGGGCGACGTAAGCGTGGCCGCCTCCGTGACACGTGAGGGCCTGCCCCGCGGCGTCTACGAGGACACGGCCTGGGTCACGCCGACGTGCGAGCTGATCGACCCCGAGTCGGTCGCGGTCAGCATGTCGGTGCCGAACCACGCCCCCGTGATCGAGTCGCTCACAGTCGAGCCCACGGCCGTCTACACCGACGCTCAAGCGAACCTCACCTGCGTGGCCTCGGACCTCGATGAGGACCTACTGACCTACGAGTGGACCTGCGATGGTGGCACATTCTCAGGGTCGGGCAGCACGGCCGTGTGGACGGCGCCGCCGGAGGACTGGGACACGACGAGCCCTGTCATGGGCACCTATGCGTTGACGTGCGTAGTCAGCGACGGCGGCGGCGGCGAAGACAGTGAGACCGTCCAGGTGGAAGTGAAGCGAAGGACAGGCGCCGCCGGCATCACCATCAGCCAGACCCAGGGGGGTGAGTAGAATGACCCGAGTTCGCACGCTCTTGCTCGTCGGCACGCTTGCCCTCGCAGTCGTCGCGATTCTCGCTCTGGGCTGCGCCGGCACGACCGGCTCTAGCACGCCGAGCACGGCAGGCACGGGCACGGCGGTCGTCAGCATCACCTGGCCTGAGCGTCCCGAGGTCGTCGCGGAGATGATCCCGGCCGCCACGGAGAGCATCACGTTGCAGCTCTACGACGGCACCACCGAGATCACCGGACTGCCCGGTATGGAGGACCTGCCGTTCAACCGGCCCGAGGGATCCGACCCCCTAGGCCCACAGACGGTCACGATCAGGAACGTGCCCGCGAAGGAGATCCGCTTCGTCGCTGCGGCACACGCGCAGCAGAACGGCCAGGGAAGCCGTCTGGCCTTCAAGGAGGTGGCGGCCGCCATCGAGCTAGGTGAAGCCCCGACACCGGTAGCGATCGTCCTCGACAAGATCCCACCCCCGGCGCCGACGGACCTGACGGCATCGGTGAATGGCCCCACGATCCAGCTCGCATGGACCGAGCCCGCCAACACGGAGCCGATCACGGGGTACAACGTGTACCGCTCCACGACGCCGGGGGTCTACGGCACCCCGCACTCCCAAGTCCCGAAGGGAAGCCCGTCATACGTCGACGTCTCTGTCACACCCGGCACGACCTACTACTACGTTGTGAAGTCCTACGACCCGGACGGGTGGGAGAGCGACGGTTCGAATCAGGCGAGTGGGGTGGTGGGCGGGCCAACGCGTATCTGGTTCAGCGCCAAGCCGAGCGGCGAGTCCCACTACCAGATCTACCGCATGGACCCCGACAGTCTAGGCGCAGCGCCTGAACAGGTAACGACCGGAGAAGGCAACAAGTGGCATCCGGCTGTGTCGCCTGACGGCAAGACGCTCTTGTATCACGACGAGTCGGAGATCTGGGTGTGGGATCTGGCTCGCTCATCCTCGCGTCCCCTAACGACGGGCGGCCTTCAGGCGGGCGGCGCTGCCTGGTCGCCCGACGGAAGGAGAATAGCCTACTATTCCCAGGCCCCCGGCGGCGGCCCCTTCCGCATCTGCGTCATGGAGTTCGTCGACGGCCCCGACGCCGCCCCTGTTACACCAGTGCCACTCCCCAGGGACGCCACTGTGACCGGGAATGACGAATACCCTTGCTGGACACGAGGTGGGTGCAAGCTGCTCTTCTGCAGCAACCGCAGCCATGTGGGAACCCTCAACTTCGACATCTGGATGATGGAGGTGGACGGCTCCAACGCGGAGCGTCTGGCTGACACCGGACGTCATGACGTGGGGCCGGAGGTGTCGCCAGATGGCACAAGCGTTCTTTTCTTCGCGAAGGACACGGGAGCCAACTCGTTCGCGCTGTACACCGTGCCACTCGCGGGCGGCTCACCGGTTGAGATTCCGGGGGCCACGGGAACACGCGACGGCTGGTGCGTCTGGTCTCCCTCCGGTACCGAGATCGCCTTCCTGAGCGGCTTCAGTGGCTACTGGAAGATAGGGTTGACCGGCGGCGGGCCCACGCCGCTCACCAGCACCGGCTACCCAAAGTGGGAGCTCTGCTGGGAGTGGTGGTGCCCGTCAGGATCGGCCGACGTGACGATCCGCGATGAGGGAGGGGTGCGGTGATGAAAGCCGAGACGATGCAGCGTTGGGTCGTGGCGGTCGGAGTGCTACTGGTCGCTACGTTGATGACGGTTGGGTGCGACATGGCGGGCGCGCCGCTTGGCCAGACGGTGCCACAGGGGTCCAGCAGATGGTCCGGACCCACGGGGACCGCGACCTTCTCCGTTGCCTGGCCGGAAGACGAGCAGGCGGGTGGAGTGTCTGCGCGCACGATCCCCGCCGGCACGCAGACCATCGCGGTCGAGATGTACCTGGACAACCACGGCGTGCCCGGCGACCGGATTACTGACTTGCCCGGCATGGACAGCCAGGGCCGTGTGGTCATCACACGCGGCGCCGGCGACACTGAGCGTGCGCTTGTGAACCGCGTCCCGGCCACGAGCATCTGGTCCATCGCCAAGGCATGGTCGGGACCGGGCGGCACGGGCACCCAACTCGCGAGCGGGCAGACACGATGCGTCATCCACCCCGAGGTGTCACCGGGCAGCGACCCTACGCCGGTGCTTATCAGCCTCGGTTCGGTGGGCGGCGGCGGGCTGATCGCCTTCGAGAAGGGTCCGGGAGGGCCGTCTGCTCCGTACGGGGACATCTGGACCGCGTTCGCCGACGGGACAGACCAGCAGAACCGCACAGACGACGGCGTGACCGACCACCACCCGGCATGGTGCCCTGACGGGCGACAGCTAGTATGGGAGCGTGACGGAGCGCTCTGGGTCATGAGCTGGAACGGTACGGACCAGCGTCCGCTGGGCATAGCCGGCTACCAGCCATCCGTCTCGCCCGATGGCACCAGAGTCGCGTTCGTCCGCGATGTCGGTGGCCAGCGAGTGTTCGTAGCCAGCATGTGTGGCTCGGGAGAGCAGGAACTCGGCCCAGGACAGCATCCGGACTGGTCTCCGGACGGAACCCGGGTCGCCTATGACGGCGTCCGTGTCACCAACGTGAACTCGGGAGCCACGGATGACCCATGTTCAGGCAACTACCCGGCTTGGTCGCCGGATGGGTTGCGGATCGCGTGTTCATCCGGAGGCACGGTCTCTGTGGTCGACCTCGCCTCCGGCAACACGACGACGATTGCCGGCGGAACCACCGGCGCATCGGCCTGGTCCCCGGACGGGAACATGATCGCGTACGTGGATCTCGCGAGCGCCAACGTGTATGTCCGGCCCGTAGCTGGTGGGGCGGCGGTCCCGCTGACGACGATGGGCGGCTGCGACTCTCCTGACTGGCGCTGCCCATAGCTGGGGGGGAGAGCCGGGCGCGAGGGCTGGTGGGCGATGACGCAATGACGCCGCGGTCACGATACGCGACCGCGCGAGGTCGTGAGCACTTGGGGCTGACCGGCTGCGGATAACCCGGAAAACAGGCCCCATTTGGAACGTTCTTGGCACGGTGGATGGCGACAGTCTCGCGGTGGAAACGCAGGAGGGCGGCGCCGGGGCGAGTGTGCATGGCGGTGACAGGGGCCGGGTAGACGCTGGGATGGTGGACCGGCCCCCGCCCCGGCAGGAGTGCGCGTCGCCTTGGCGGAACTGCTCGTGGGTGCGGTTCC
>Ga0315280_10004252_pt1 | contig 21312 bp, 18 predicted proteins | sample YL17G06_40_MG_FD_203697 | JGI IMG/M metagenome (GOLD analysis project Ga0315280, IMG submission 203697) | Sediment microbial communities from Yellowstone Lake, YNP, Wyoming, USA - YL17G06_40 | ecosystem: Environmental > Aquatic > Freshwater > Lake > Sediment | place: USA: Wyoming | collected...
ACACATCTTTGGTCCGTGGTCAGGTAACCTTTCCAACGCCAGCGAACGGCTCGCTCTGGAAAAACCGCAAGCTCCTGACCAGGTGGGGGATTTAGGTTCTTGGGTGATTGTAGATGAGGTAATTTACGCGGATACGCTGCCCTGGCCCGATGCCGCAGACGGGACAGGACAGGCCTTAGAAAGAATCCACGCGGACCAGTACCATTCCGGCAGCGACCCTGGCAATTGGCGGGCAGCTTCAGCGACGCCCGGCAAATGATTATCGGTCCAAAAGTCTCGGTGTAAATTGCGCTGTCAATGGTTGATCTGGTTATATTACCCAATTTAAGTCCAAGAAGGTGTTGACTTGACCATTCAGTTTATGTTAGAATAAGTAGAGTTGATAGGTTACGTATTCATTATGTCTGAAAGTGAGTTATTTGAAGGGAATTCCAGGAGGAAAATTAGTCAGCTTCGTCAGAAAAGCAATGTGAGGACGCCAAGCAGACCAGAGGCGTTTGTCGACCTTATGCTGAGGTGCCGCTATGAGCTTAAGTATCTCATCAGCGAGGCTAAGGCGGCGGCAATTGCGCAGTTTGTTAAGCCCTATCTTCAGCCGGACCGCTACAGCAAGTTGCAGCGAGGCGGGAACTATCCGATCGTCAGCCTTTATCTGGACTCTAATGATTTACGGCTCTGTCGTGAGACGCTTACCGGACAGAAGAATCGCTTCAAACTGCGGGTCCGCAGCTACACTGACGAACCTGAGTATCCTCGTTTTTTTGAAATTAAGCGTCGTCTGAACAACGTCATCATCAAGAGTAGAGCTCGAGTCATGGAGCGTGATATGTCGGCTTTGCTTGCTGGATCGCCTCTGCCGCCGCAAGATTATACAACCGACGAAGAGGCACTTAGTCAATTTCAGTTGTATGTGAAGAGCATTGACGCCAGGCCGGTCGTGCTGGTTCGCTACATGCGGCAGGCGTTTGAAGGTGATTCGGAAACCAGAGTCAGGGTGACTTTTGACCGAGAATTGTGCTATTGCATGACCAGAGCACCACAAGTGCGGCTTGGAGGTCCAGGCTGGCAGCACAATTCTGTGACTATGGGAAACGTGATTTTGGAGATCAAATTCACCAATCGTTATCCGTCGTGGCTGAGTCAGATGGTGAGATACCTTGACCTGCAGCAGGATTCGGTATCAAAGTATGCTACTTCAATACGACAATCCCGTTCTCTGGGATTTTGTGCACCACAAGTAGCAGGGGCCTGACATGGAAAGTGCTTGGCAGAGATTGGAAGATACGGCAGCGAGCGGTGGATTGTTCACGCCGCAAGACATCATTTTGTCGCTATTGCTGGCCTTTATTCTCGGTCAGGCCCTGGCATGGGTGTACTACTTCACCCATAGCGGCCTATCGTACTCGAAGTCTTTTGTCCAATCGCTGATTTTGATCACGGTCGTGGTGGCGATGGTTATGGCGGTGATAGGCAACAGCATCATTACCGCTGTCGGACTGATGGGCGCTTTGGCGATCATACGTTTTCGCAACGTTATCAAGGATACTCGAGACGTAGCATTCATTTTCTGTTCGTTGGTCGTCGGCATGGCAGCCGGCTCGCAGCGATACGCTACCGCCATCGTGGGAACTATCGTCCTAAGTTCGATAGCCATATATTTACATCTTACAGGCTTCGGCAGCCATCAGCCACATAACGGCTTTCTGCGTTTCAGCCTCAGAGGTCACGTTGGTCCCGACCATCCGATTACCGCCATACTCAAGCGTTTCTGCGGCAGCTCCACGCTTATATCTGTGCAGGATACCGGCTTTGGCGGGCCGGCTGAATACGCTTACCAGTTGATGATAAGGAATGCCGCCAGAAACGAGCAAATGATGTCCGAGCTGGAAAAAATCGCAGGTATTGAGAGCGTCAGCCTCACAATGCAGGAGCAGTTGCTGGAGATTTAGCTGGTGATGAAAAAAAAAACCGTCACGAGGTGCCGCTCCGGTTATCTGCAAGTGCAACGGCTATTGCCCATCCTAGTGTGGGTGGCGGTGCTGTTGTGCGTCGTGGGACTATTTTATCACCGCTCCCAGCGGTTTGAAGTCATCGGCATAGTTCAGGGTCGAGTACATCAGGTTGCTGCTCCCTGTGACGGCCAGTTAAAAATTGTCTGCGTCGACTTGTTCGATGAAGTCACCAAAGGGCAGACGCTGGCAACACTCGATGATGAACTGGTCAAGGCTCAAATGGCTGCCATCGGCGCTGAAATAGAGCACTTGATGGCTCGGCTTATTCCCACACAGGAGCAACTGGTTACCGAGGCAGCAAATCTAGAAACCACGCATGTCGCAGATCAGAGGCGGTTTTTTGTCGACGTGGAGAACGCCGGCCTCCGCATACTGCAGTTGAGGGCCCTGATTGCCTCTGACCGTATCACGCTGGAAGACCTCGCTATTGAGGTGAAGGTCTCCCAGGACCTGGTGCAGCAAGACGCAATCGCTCCTTACGAGCTGCAGAGGGTACAGGTCCAGTACAATAGTCTGGCCAAGAAGATAGAGGAGAATGAGCATCTGCTGGAGCAGGCCAAGATTGACCTGGAGCAGGCCCAGCAGAGGCGCGACGAATTTGTCGCTCGGCAGTTGCAGCACCCATCGGTAGATAGCGCTTTGGAGGTCATACGCAAAGAAGCAAAGGTCCAAGAGAAGCTGTTGGAGCGGTTGCTGGTCCAGCGTAATTCGCTGGTGATTAGGGCTCCGGCCGACGGCATCGTCATCCAGATTCAGGCAAACGCCAACGTTGCTGCCTTGCGCCGCCCCGGCGAGGGTATATTGCGTAGACCCGGCGAGGTTGTTTTAGCCGGCGATCTGATACTGACCATAGCGGAGCGCCAGCCAACAGAAGTCGTTGCTTATGCCCGGGAGAATCAGGTCAACTGGGTCCGTGAAGGAATGACGGTAGGTCTGGTGGAGCTTGCTCAAAGCGGCGGCAAGGCACAGATTGGGCGTTCGCAGATATCGCGTGTTGGGCCGACTATCGAGCAGATGCCCCAACGGCTATGGCGAAATCCGGCTGTTCCGCAGTGGGGCCAGCCGTTCCTGGTCAAGATTCCGCCTGGGATGACGCTGGTGATAGGCGAAAAAGTCGGAATACGAAGGCTATAAGCAGAAGACAGAAGACAGAAGACGGAATACAGAAGACAGATGACAGAAGACAGAAGACGCAAGACAGAAGCCCGCGCTGAGCGAAGCAGAAGAGGCAAAAATTCTGTCCTCTGTTCTCTGCTTTCTGTCCTCTGTTGTTTAGCAGGCTGTGCGCCGCACAACTATAAAGCTGAGGCTGACGAGCAGGTTTACAAGATTATCGACCGTAAATGGCAGGAAAGTTTCGGCCCCAAAGCTAATTACCATATCAGCGACACCATTCCTTCGCCAAATGATATCCAAATCGAAAAGGCTGTGCCCGTTTCAGGCATTTTGACGCTGCCGCAGGCAGTGGCTATCGCCACAGCCCATAACCGCGAATATCAGATCCAAAAAGAAAAGCTCTATATCAAGGCGTTGGACTTGAGGCTGACCCGGCATCAGTTTGAAACCCGCTTCTTCGGCGGACTGGGCAGCGGATATGCCAAAGACTGGAACGATGAGGTCGTTTCAACTGAAGCCAGCCTCGGTTTTAACCGCCTGTTGGCCACAGGTACAGCGATTAGTGCCAGCGTTGCTTCTACCTGGTCCCGTGTACTGCTTGGCAATATGCAGGGAGGCTGGGCATCGGTGTTGACTGCCAGCGTTGCGCAGCCTCTTCTTCGCGGCAGCGACAGAAGAGTTGTTCTGGAGAACCTAACTCAGGCTGAGCGGGATACGCTGTATCAGGTTCGGCTGTTCAATCGGTACCGCAAGACGTTTGTCGTCTCAGTTATTACCCAGTATTATCAGGTTCTGAAGCTTCTCGATGCCGTTAAGAATGCAGAGCAGAATTACATTGCCCTGGATCGCTTGTACGAGCGTTCGGAGAAATTGGCCAGTGCCGGGCGACTGCCTAAGTACGAGCTGGGCCAGATTCGGCAGGCTATGCTGCAAGCTCAGGATGCGCAAATCCAGGCGGAGAAGGAATACAAGCTGGCGTTTGATCTATTCAAGATGACTTTGAGCTTGCCTCCGACCGCCGAGTTCCAATTGGACCGCAGCGAACTCGAAGCGCTAAGAGCCGCAGGGATGCCAGAGCCTGACTTTTCTGAAACCGAGGGTGTTGAGGCGGGACTGTGTCACCGCCTGGATTTAGTCAATAGCGCCGATGCCATCATTGACGCCCAGCGTAAGGTTTACGTTGCGGTGGACAGCCTCAGGGCTGACCTAAACTTGGTCGGGACCGCCAGCGCCATAGTATCGCAACAGACGGACCCAGCCAGCCATGTGACTTTGAAGCCGTTACGCGATGAGTACAGCCTCGCGATTGAATTCGGCTTACCTTTGGATAGGGTGGCCGAGCAAAGCGTGTACCGCACGGCCTTGATAACGCTGAGCCAGCGGCACCGCGAGTACGAGCGTATGGCTGATACCGTTGCGCTGGAGGTCCGCAAGGCTTACAGCGACCTGACCGAGGCGGCAAAACGTTATAAGGTTCTGTCGGAGGGCCTTAAATTAGCCGATAAACGCTTGCGCGAAGCGTTTCTGCTGCTTCAATATGGTCGAGTAAGCAGTCGGCGGCTGCTTAATGCCCAGCAGGATTTATTCGATGCTCAGAATGAAGCTACCGAGGCTCTGGTTGCTTATGCGATTGCGACTTTGAATTTTTATTGTAATAGCGAGGTGCTTGGCGTTCGGCCGGACGGAATGTGGGAAAAAACCTCTGTCGCCAAGACCGCAGCACGCTCATCGGAACCCATTCGAGATGAAAGGTTGTCTGAAAAATGAGGAGGTTTAGTTTTTTCAAGGTTGTTTGTTTAATTTTGGCCTGTTCTACGGCGACATTCGCGGCAGATATTATCTTGAATGAATACAATGCCGTTGGGCCGACCGACTTTCTTAATGGTGGAAACGCCGCCGTAGACGATGACGGCGGACGAGCCTCTGATGTCCACTTTGGTCGTATCCAGGGTAACGGCGGCGATTGGTTCGAGTTAGTCGTTATTAAAGACCACCTCGATATGCGGGTGTGGAAACTTGATATTTACGATAATGGTGCACTGAATAGAACCCTGAACTTGACTAATCATTCCATCTGGTCGGACTTGCGCAGCGGCACTATTATTACCGTCGCTGAAGATGTGCCCAGTGATGTGAGCTACGACCCTGCATCCGGCGATTGGTGGATAAACGTTCAGGCACGTACCGGCGCGGACGGCCTTTACATTGACGCCGCCAATTTTGCCGTCTCCAGTAACAATTGGCAGCTACGAATAAGAGACTCTACAGGTAAGGTTGTTTTTGGCCCCGCTGGTGAGGGAGTAAGTCCGGCGACAGGAATAGGCAACACGGAAATATTCAGACTTGAAGCTGATCCCAGCGGGACGATTGCTGCAAATTCGCCCGATTACGACGATGGTAAGGACTTCAGTACGTTCGGTGCTGCCAATAGGTGGGGAGGACAGGACTTTAGTCAGTTACGCACTGTGACTGCCGCTGCAGCATCCCTTACGGTATCCTTCCCTAAAGGCCGGGAAGTCCTGGCCGGTGGTACAACTGCGACTATCACATGGGAAACAAATGGAACTGTTAACGATGTTTTAGTTGAATTCTCTACTGACAACAGCAATACGTGGATCGAAGTTTATCCGCTCAATGTGGGTAACACCGGAAAGTATGATTGGCTTGTTCCGTTGGTTGATTCGCAGCACTGCCTGGTTCGCGTTGCCAATAGATATAATCTGCGTGTCTTTGACGTCAGCGATCAGCCATTTTCCATATACGTATGCGGCCTGCCGGGTGACATAAACGGCGATTGTGTTGTGGATATGACCGATTTTGCTCTTTTGGCTTCATACTGGCTCGAAAGCAGCGGGCCGTAAACCCGATCCACATTCTGCATCAATTGCGAAATTGACAATTCATACAATCATCTGCGATAGATCGCTTTAGTTTGTGCTTTGTCACCAAGCCGGCGGATTTTACTGGTTTTTTGCCCGATATTCTGTTTTATTGTGTCGCGTGCATAAATCTACGGATTACACAGGTTTTACAGGAGATTGAAGGATAGATGTGCTCCAGGCAAGGACAATATAAGTTTGCCGAGATCGAAAAGAAGTGGCAGCGGTTCTGGGAAGAACATAAAGTTTTCAAAGCCGTTGATTGTGACAAATCCAGGACCAAGTATTACGTGCTTGATATGTTTCCCTATCCCAGTGCGGCCGGCCTACACGTCGGGCATCCCGAGGGTTATACCGCCAGCGATATAGTCGCCCGATACAAGCGAATGAGGGGCTTTAATGTCCTGCATCCGATGGGCTGGGATGCGTTTGGCCTGCCGGCAGAACAATACGCCATCGACACGGGCACTCATCCTGCCCAGACCACGCAAAAGAACGTGGACAGGATGCGCCAGCAAATTAAGTCTCTGGGCTTTAGCTATGATTGGGATAGAGAAGTCAATACCACCGACCCAAAGTACTACAAGTGGACGCAGTGGATATTTTTGAAATTCTTTAATAGTTACTATGATGACATCGAGCAAAAAGCCAAGCCCATCGAACAGTTGCCGATCCCGCCTGGCTTGACTGACGCCCAGAAGCAAGAGTACATAGACGACCATCGGCTGGCTTGCGAAGCTGAGGTTGCTGTCAACTGGTGTCCGGCTCTGGGCACGGTTCTGGCAAATGAAGAAGTAGTAGGGGGGCTGAGCGAGCGCGGCAGCCATCCGGTAATTAGAAGGCCGATGCGCCAGTGGATGCTGCGAATAACAAAATACGCTGAGAGACTGCTCGACGATTTGAAAGAGGTCGATTGGCCGGAGTCGATAAAAAAGTTACAGCAAGACTGGATAGGCAAAAGCGTCGGCGCAGAGGTTACTTTTCAAGTTGATGGTTCTGACGAACAGATCACGATATTTACGACTCGGCCGGATACGTTATTTGGGGCGACCTATATGGTGCTTGCTCCGGAACACCCGCTTGTGGATAAAATTACAGGCGATCAGAGGAAAACAGCTATTGAAGAATATCGCGCGGAGGCTGCACGCAAAAGCGATCTGGATAGGACGGATTTGGCTAAAGAAAAGACCGGCGAGCCTTTGGGTGCTTACGCAATAAACCCCGTCAATAACGAGAGAATCCCGATCTGGATAAGCGATTATGTTCTTATCAGCTACGGCACCGGCGCGATTATGGCGGTGCCGGCACACGACAGCCGTGACTTCGAGTTCGCGAAGAAACTCAACCTGCCGATTCGTGTTGTTGTTCTTCCGGAACTTTCTGACTATTGGATGCTTGAACTGCCCGGCGACGGCCCGAAACCCTTGCCTGATGACCAGCTTCGCGATCGCTATTTGGCTCACCCTGAACTTTTTCCTGACGCCATGGTTGGCAGTGGTATCGCAGTGAATTCTGGGGAGTTTGATGGTTTGCCGACGGCACAATTCAAAGAGAGAATTACGGCGTGGCTTACCGAGAGAAGCCTGGGCAAAAAAGCGGTGAACTATAAACTGCGCGATTGGCTTTTCAGCAGGCAGCGCTACTGGGGCGAGCCGTTCCCACTTTTGCATAAGCTGGATGGCCGGGTGATTGGCCTTTGCCAAGAGAATTTGCCTTTAGAGTTGCCGCCGGTGGAAAACTATGAGCCTCCTGGAACAGGCGAGTCACCATTAGCCAGTATTGGTGAGTGGGTGTACGTCACTCTGCCTGATGGGTCAAAAGCAAAGCGTGAGACAAACACGATGCCTCAATGGGCCGGAAGTTGCTGGTACTATCTGCGATACCTTGACCCCGACAACGACCGGCAGGCGTGCGGCCCGGAGAAAGAAAAATACTGGATGCCCGTAGATTTGTATATCGGCGGCGCCGAGCACGCGGTGCTGCATCTTCTGTATGCCCGGTTCTGGCATAAATTTCTCTACGACCTGGGCTATGTCAGCACCAAAGAGCCGTTCAAGAAGCTGGTCAATCAGGGAATGATCTTGGGCGAAGACGGCCAAAAGATGAGTAAATCTCGCGGCAATGTCGTAAATCCGGATAAGGTTGTCGCAGATTATGGCGCCGATTCAACGCGGCTTTACGAAATGTTTATGGGGCCGCTGGAGGCGGTCAAGCCCTGGAGTATACAGGGGGTGCAAGGGGTGTATCGGTTCTTGCAAAAGACCTGGCGAATGATTGTTGACGAGGATACAGGCGAGCTTGCCGAGGCTGTAAAAGAAGTCCCCGCAGACGAGACGACCCTTAGACTATTGAACCAGACGATAAGAAAAGTCGGTAACGACATTGAGACCTTTAACTTCAATACGGCGATAAGCGCGATGATGATTTTTGCCAATCATCTTAGCAGCCAGACAGTCAGACCTAAATCGGCGGTCGAAAAGTTCATCCTGATTCTTGCGCCTTTTGCACCACATATTGCTGAAGAACTCTGGCAAAGATTGGGCCACAGCGACAGCCTCGCTTACGAGCCATGGCCGCAATACGATGAAGAACTTGCCAAGGAAAAGGAAATTGAATTAGCCGTGCAGGTCAACGGCAAAATAAAGGATAGGATTATAGTCGGCGCAGAAACTGATGAGGAGCAGATAAAGCAAAAGGCCTTTGCCAGCAAAAAAGTAGTGGCTGCTATGGCAGGTAAGCCAGCCAGGAAAATCATCGTGGTAAAACCGAGGATAGTAAGCATAATCACCTGATACCGATGTGCACTGAGACTGAAGCAAAGCTGAAGGTTGATTCGCTGCCACAGATAGAGCGTAGGCTAACAGAGCTGGGTGCTGAGTTTCTCGCGGAGGAGCTTCAGAGAGACTATTATTTCGACAATGCCGGCTCCAGTTTCCGAAATAGTGACCAGGCGCTCAGGCTAAGGCGGCAGGTCACCGCCGGAAGGCAAAAGAATCTGTTGACCTATAAGGGTCCCAAGCAAAAGGACGACTTCAAAAAAAGACAGGAGATCGAAGTCGAGGTCGCAGATCACGGGCTTGGCGAACAACTACTTTCAGCTTTGGGATTCAAAAAGGTTTTGGTTTTTGAGAAGAAGCGCCGAATTTGGCGGCTTAGAAATTGTGTGGTTGCCATCGACTGCTTACCTCTGTTGGGCGGGTTTGTGGAGATAGAAGGTCCTGATGATGAGAAAATTGCCGGTGTCCAGAAGGATCTGGGACTATCCGATTTGCCGCACATCATACAGAGCTACGCAGACTTGATAGAAGAGAAATTACGTCAGCTCGGAAAAAAGCAAAGAGAAGTTTTTCTGTAAGGCTCACATTTCTCAGTATGAAGCCCGATGATGGTTATATCGCCTATATTGTAAATCCCAAGTCCGGCGCCAGCAGCAGCAAATTAGCCGGACGCCAGTTTCAGCATTACCTCGTTGAGAAAGGTTTCGACGTCAGGGTTAGTCTGACGGCTTCGTTGGCCGATGCCTGCGAGCTGGCTACGGATGCTGCGGTTGATTATGGCTGCTCGCTGGTCGTTGTGGTGGGCGGCGACGGCACGGTCAGAGAAGTCGCGCACGGTTTGGAAGGTAGTGACAAGCCACTATTGGTTGTGCCGTGCGGCACTGAGAATCTGCTGGCAAATGAATTAGGTTTTGACGAAACACCGCAAACGATAATAAGAACATTTGAGTCGGGCTGCATTCGGCCATTGGACTTAGGAAGTGCAAACGGCAAATGCTTCGCTTCCATAGCAGGTTTCGGATTTGACGGTCAGGTGGTTCACCGCGTCAGCAGGCAGCGCAGCGGGTATATAGATTACTTTGATTATCTTGAGCCGCTCTGGAGAACCTTCTGGGATTACAAATTCCGCCCTATGAAGGTGGAAGTGGACGGCGAAGAAATTTATAACGGCGGCGGATTGGTTTTTGTCGGCAATGTCTCAAGATATGCCGTGGGCCTGCAGATATTGCATCACGCCAATTTCGGCGATGGGCTGCTTGATGTGTGCGTATATAAATGTGGTAGTCGGCTTCATTTGCTGAAACATTCGGCGATGACGGTTCTGAAACAGCACGCCTACAGCGGCGACGTGATTTATCGCCAGGGCAAAAATATCTCGGTGACTTCCGACGCTACGGATATAAAGACTGAGGTTGATGGCGACCCCGGTCCGCCGCTGCCTGTCCATATCAAGATCATACCTCAGGCTGTCAAGGTGATGGTTCCGGAAGGCGCCAGGCCGGCGGGAATGAGAACCAGGATCATCAGAGCACTGGGATGATTCAGAGTGTCTAAAGTTCAAAGTGCCTAAAATGCCTAAAGTTATGAGTTACGACTTTAGTTCACTTCAGTCACTCTGAAGCGCGCATAAGTAAAATGAATTTCAAGATCGGCAACGTTCAAATTGGTTTAGAAGCCCCCTTATTCGTCATGGCGGGCCCCTGCGTTATCGAGAGTAAAGCCTTCTGTCTGGATATTGCCCGCAGACTTGCGGATATTGGCTGCGAGACCAGCGTAGGCGTGATTTTTAAGGCGAGTTTCGATAAGGCCAATCGCTCTAGCCTGCGCAGTTTTCGCGGGCCCGGGCTGGAGAAAGGTCTGGAGATTCTGGCAGCGGTTCGCCAAAAGACTAATCTGCCCGTTATGACCGATGTCCACGAGCCGGCGCAGGCTTGCCTTGCCGGGGAAGTTGTTGACTGTCTGCAGGTGCCGGCTTTTTTGTGCAGGCAGACCGACCTTCTTTGTGCCTGTGCGCGAACCGGCAAGCCCGTGAACGTCAAAAAGGGCCAGTTTCTCTCGCCCGATGAGATGAAGAACGTGGTGGAAAAGATTCGTGCCTGCGATAACGAACAAATTATACTTACCGAGCGGGGCACTTTCTTTGGCTATAACCGGCTGGTCAACGATATGACGGCTATCGAAGTTATGAAGAATCTGGGCTGTCCGGTGGTCTTTGACGCCACGCACAGCACGCAGCAGCCGGGCGGCTTGGGTTATGCCAGCGCAGGCCGACGCGAAATGGCCCCCATACTGGCAAAGGCGGCAGTCGCCGCCGGGGCGAACGGGCTTTTTATTGAAGTCCATACTCAGCCGGATAAAGCCAAGTCGGACGCCGCCAGTATTATGCCGATAGATTGGCTTGAAAGCCTGCTAAAGGTGTGCAAAGAGATTTTTGGAATTATCCGTGGCTAAAAAAACGACTCAGCAGTCAAAGTATTTGTATGGGCCGGTGCCTTCGCGCAGACTTGGCCTGAGTCTCGGCGTTGACATCGTACCGCTTAAAGTCTGCACATTGAATTGCGTCTACTGCCAACTGGGGCGAACAACCGAAAAGAGCGTTGAGCGTAAGGATTTCGTTGCTGTTGACGCTGTGTTGGCAGAACTGAAGGAACGATTGGCACAAGGTCTCCGCGCGGATTATATCACCATTAGCGGCTCCGGCGAGCCAACCCTCAATGCCAGATTAGGCGAATTGATAGACGGCATACGGGCGATTACGGATATTCCCATAGCCATCATAACCAATGGCACGTTGCTGTACCGGCAGGATGTCCGTGCCGACTGTGCCAAGGCCGACGTTGTGCTGCCTTCGCTCGACGCCGGCGACGAGCAGGGTTTCCAAAGAGTGAACCGTCCGCACACGGATATCAGTATTGAAAAGCTGATTTCCGGGCTGTGCAAATTCAGGCAGGAGTTTGCCGGCCAGCTCTGGCTTGAGGTTTTTCTTGTCGAGGGGCTAAATACCGACGCTGAGCAAATTGCCAAGATCAAGGCTGCCATAGCAGTTATTCGCCCGGATAAGGTGCAGCTTAATACAGCCGTGCGTCCTGCCGCTGAGCCGAACGTCAGACGTGTCAGTGCTGAAAAGCTGGAGGCCATCGCCGCCGGCCTGGGCGAAAACTGCGAGGTGGTGGCTGATTTTTCGCCGGGCCCCCACCGCCAGTATTTGCAGGATACAGCCGATAGCGTATTATCAATGCTGAAACGAAGGCCCTGCTCGCTGGACGATATATGCTCGGGCCTGGGCATACACCGCAATGCTGCCCTAAAATATATCAGTTACCTTCAAAGTAAAGGGCTTATCCATTCCGAAAAAAGAGACCAAGCAACCTTTTTCAAGGCGAAGTAGCAACAACTCTTTACCCCTGCCGTAACCTCATCCGCAATTTGCAGACAATCTGTCGATATTCACACCCAATTTTGTAAAGCCGAAACGCTTATTGGCCGATAAAAGCGTTGTAGCAAAGCCAATTTTTTTGAGTTTGAGCCACAAATGCAATTTGGAAAAAAGAGCCGACAACTGGTTCTCAACAAGGCGGGAGAGAAGTTCATATTTCGTTACGAGCAGGGGCATGAGAACGAACTTCTGGATGCTCTAATTGAGCAAGCCAAGGATAAGCGGACGAGCTTCGACTGGTTTGATGCAGCGGTATTGAGCTTCAAAGTGACGCAGACACTTCTAAGCCAGGCGGACGAGCTCTTACGCCAGGATGTAGGTTCGCAGGTTCGAGTGAACCAGGTGTGACAAAGAATACGGATCGTAGTTTCAAAATTGATAGGTAGGTAGACTATGGAAATAGATAGCGTAATTGTCCAAGAGTTTCTGAACTACTTGAGGTTCGAGAAACGGTTTTCTGAGCATACAGCCAAGTGTTATGGTGCTGATTTGAGCCAGTTTAGTGGCTTCTTAGCTGATGGCTCGCACCGCGGCATCGGTCCTGCCGAGCCGATTTCTCTGTCTGACCGCCACGACGGCTCAGCAACCGCGGTTGCAACCCAGACCGAGTCGGACATCGATCAGTTGCTTTTCGCGGTAGACGTCAACACGGTCAGGGGCTATCTGGCTTTTCTAAATGATAGGCAATACTCCAAAGCGACCGTAGCCCGCAAGCTGGCCACTCTGAGAAGCTTCTATAAGTTCCTGGTCAAAACGAATCGGCTCAGCTCCAATCCGGTCTCGGCGGTCAGGACGCCCAAGCAGGATAAGCGACTGCCGAGGTTTATGGAGTACGATGAGATAAAGAGACTGCTGGAGACGCCGCCAATGGATAACTGGCTGGGGGCAAGGGATAGAGCCATTCTGGAGACGCTCTACAGCACGGGCATGCGCGTCAGTGAAGTGGTGGCGCTGAATATGGACGACATCGACTTCTTGGGCGAAGCCGTACATATCCGCGGCAAGGGCAAAAAGGAGAGGATTGGGCCGATTAGTTCGTCGGTCTTGCAGGTCATTCAGCACTACATTGAGTTCAGGAATAAACGGGCACAGAATAACAGTAATTTTGACACCAAGGTGCTGTTCGTTAATAAGCACGGCAAGCGGCTGAGCACCCGTAGTGTCCGCCGCAAGATGGATAAGTATCTCAAAATAGCCGGCCTCGACCCTGCAATCAGCCCGCACACTCTACGCCATAGTTTCGCAACGCACATGTTGAATAACGGGGCTGATTTGAGAAGTGTGCAGGAGCTGCTCGGCCATCAGTCGCTGTCCACAACACAGATTTACACGCATCTTACTACATCCAGACTCAAGGAGGTCTACCAGAAGGCTCATCCAAGAGAAAGCACGGATGATGGTCAGGAATTTGAAAGCTGAAAGACGTAGCGGTCACCTATGAAGAAAAAGCCGCCTTCTCACGGAAGCGGCTTTTATTTTGGACCTGCATTTAAGTACCCTGCGTGGGCCTCTTACGCTTACTGCGTTTTGCAGCTTTCTGCCGCGTTGCTGCCGATGTATTCGGGAACAAGCTCTTTGATTTTCCGGACTATTTCGCTGTGGTTTTGTCGTTGGGCGATTGCCAGCAGCTCGTCTATCCCGGCGCGGAGCTTATCTCGGTCCATCGGGATGTTTTGCCATATCCTGATTTTGGAATGCCTGGTGCGCTGCATATTTTCGCCTTCTATTGATAGTTCTTCAAACAGCTTCTCGCCGGGACGGGGATTGGTGAAAGTTATCTCAATGTCTTCACCGGGTCTAAAACCGCTGAGCGTAATAAGCTCTTTGGCCAAGTCCACGATTTTTACCGGCTCACCCATATCCAGCACAAAGATTTCGCCTCCCTTTCCCATCGTTGCCGCCTGCAGCACCAGTTGGCTGGCTTCAGGTATGGTCATAAAGTACCGCTTCATCTGCGGGTGTGTCACGGTTACCGGCCCGCCCTCGGCGATTTGCTTTTTGAAGATGGGCACAACCGAGCCCTCGGAGCCGAGCACATTGCCGAACCGAACGGTGACAAAATGCGTCTGGCTGGTTCTACTTAAATCCTGGATATACATCTCGGCGATTCGCTTGGATGAGCCCATAATGCTGGTTGGGTTGACGGCTTTGTCCGTGCTAATCATCACGAAATTTGCCGTGCCGAACCGATCAGCAGCATCCGCAACTCTCTTTGTGCCCACGACGTTGTTCTTGATAGCCTCTCCAGGGTTGAGCTCCATCAGCGGTACGTGTTTGTGGGCAGCGGCGTGAATTACGACCTCTGGTTTGTAATTCTCGAAGATGCGCTCTACTCGCGGCTTATCGGTAATGTCGCAAATGATGCCTTCAAGGCGGACGGCGGGAAATTGCCTATGTAATTCTCGCTCAATGTAGAATAGCGGATTTTCAGCCTGCTCAACGAGCAACAGTAAATTCGGGCTGAATTTACATAGCTGCCGGCACATCTCCGAGCCGATCGACCCGCCGGCCCCTGTGACCAGAATTACTTTATCTTTAGTAAACGCTTCTATAGAGTCCTGGTCGAGCTGAACGACTTCTCTGCCCAGCAAATCATTGATATCGACGTCTCGGATTTGAGAGACGCGGAACTTGCCGGAGGCGATGTCGGTGATTGCAGGCACTGTCCGGAACCGAATTTTGGCGCCCTGGCACACCTGAATGACTCGCCTTAGCTGCTGATGGGTCGCTGAGGGCATGGCGATGGCAATTTCTTCGATATTGCGGTCGGCGCAGATTTTCGGCAATTCCTCGACAGTCCCCAGGACTGGGATGCCATGAATGTCAATGCCTTGTTTGATAGGGGCGTCGTCGATGAAGCCTATGACCTCATATTCTGCTATGGGCATACGGTGGATCTCTCGCAGAAGTGCCTCGCCTGCGTTGCCCGCGCCGACTATGAGAAACCTCTTTAGTCGGCTGCCTTGGACCGTGCGGAATTCCTCGTGGTATAGGCGAATTACCATGCGAAGGCCGGCCAGCAGTAGAAGTGTGCTGAACATATCGGCCATAACCACGCCGTCCACATCCCAGTAATTTATATCTGGCAGCTTTGCGCGGAGGAAGCCGATATACGACCTTAGCGGAAACAATAAGACTACGATAATAATAGTGCTTAACAGGGAGGCTCGAAAAATCCCAAGAAGGTCGGAGATTCCTACATAGCGCCACCAGCCGCGATATTGCTTGAAAAGTCCAAATATCACCAGCTTGATGGCGATAAAGATCGGTAAGTAAGGAAGATAATATTTTACAAACCAATTGACTCGAACGCGTTGAGCGTCTGGAGCGCCGAGAAATTTCATATCATTCAGCACCAGGAAGGAAAGCATTAAAGAGGCGGCAAAGGCTATTATATGGGCAAGTATAATCAGTGGCTTGCGAAATCTCAGTAGTAGAGTAGGGGAAGAAACGGGTAGTTGTGACAGGCTTTGATCTTTGCTTTTCTGCTCCGTATTGTTTGCCGACTCGGACATATCTTCCCAGACGCCATAGCTCTGCCCACTTTGTGGGTAATTGAGAATTTAGAATGAAGAATTGAGAAATTTCCACATTCTACATTCTGAATTCTTAAACCTACTCCCTCCTGATACAATTTGCACTAATTAAACACCACTTGTCCTATTACTGAACTTTTGCAAAACTCTTATTATTCCTCAACCGGCGATGACGGATCGGGCTGTTTTTCTGACTCCGGCTGCTTCTTGGATTCCTCCGGCTTGGATGCAGGTGTGTGCGGCTCGGTTTTAGTCTCCTCTGGATAAGTATACACATCATCCAGGGCGGTATTGTCAACTTTGTTACGCATCAGCGCGTAAATCACAGTATTGGCTGAAAAATAGAAGCTCACTAAAAAGGAGATAACTAATCCGACCGTGACCAGCACGAATATGTGGACCAGGACAGCCGCGACCGACTCCGACCATTTACTGGCCTCGGACGCTGAGCAGGTCAAAAGGTTAGCGAAGCTTGGCTGAGGCCAAATAGCCTCAAGCTTGCTGTTGTCGCCCAGAATGCCCAATTGCAGAGTCCGGTGAGAGACCCACAGCAGCAGGAACGCAAAGAACCTTACAAACACGTAACAAACTGCCCCGTAGATCGCAGCCAGAGCGGTGTAAAAGCCCATTCGCCACGGCTTTGCGTATATGTAGCTAAAAGCACGACTGATGGCGTCAAAGCAGTCCGCGTCATCGTATCCGACCGCAGGGAACATTAGGTTGAACCCGGCTACCCCTCCTATTAGGACCACCGCTATCAGCCCGCCCGCGAGCAACGTCAGCGGCATACAAATGCCCACCAGCAGTTCGCCGACCCATGGGATGTTGCCTATTAGGCCCAAGACAAAGATGAATAGGCCTATGAAAACGATGATGCCCAAGGGCGTCAAAGGAGCGGCCAAGAGACTGACGAACCTTTTCGTGCTGAAGTTCAAGGCCTCGCCCAGCCCCGGTTTTTCGCCCCGCGCAAATTGCAGGGCGGCGATTCGGCAGATGGCTCCGCCGGCAATCGAGGCCACAACAAGTGTGATCACAATGAAGATGATACTATAGATATAATTCTCTATTGCGGTCTGGCCAATTGCCTCGAAGAACTCAGCGATGTTTGTGGTCACGCCTGTGATGTCAAGCCACAGCAATGAGTAAACTGCGCCGTGGAATCGCGTGCTGAGTGAGTGCCACAGGGTGGAGAATACGCCCGCTTCGGATTGTGCATCTGATGTGGCGATGACTACGTAGTCCATGATCCAGCCAGTTATGCACAGAGCGGCCACCGCCATAAGAGCAATTATCAACTTGCTCGGCTGAATGGCCATGCGGAACGTCTGGAATATTCTCGGAAAGAGAAGATTGTCGAGTAACTGCGACGTTTCTTTTTGTTTTTCACCGGCCATTTTGCTTCCTTTCAAAAGGGTTACAGTTACTATTGTCTCTGCAAGAAACGGGTGTAAACATATATAGCCTATTTACGGCAGGTTTCAACAAATTTTGCCACATTTTGTTTGCCGATTCCTGCACTTATTGTCTGCCCAGAGGGCGGTCCGGACGAATAGCCGGTGGCTCGCCCGGCTGCTGTAACTGGGGCGGACAGATTATCTTGTATTCACCGTCCAGCCAGGCGCCCAGGTCAACGAATTTGCATCGCCGGGAGCAGAAGGGAAAGAATTCTGCTCCCTCTGGCTGTTTTCGGTGCGACGCTTTAATGGTCTTGTGACAGACTGGACATCTGCGCATCATGCTACGATACTGGTCTATCGTCCTATGTGTTAAATCAGGGGGTGTTTTCTTCTGCCGAGTGCGACTCTCGAAAGATGGCTCTGTTGGCTTAGCTTTGCTGCCACGCTGTCGGAGGCTTGGCGCCGCTCATTCCTGCTCGCTTGCCGCGCCTTTTTCCAACATTCGGGTATAGTCGACACAATATCGTGCCCAGGGCTGCGCCTTAAGTCGAGCCTTGGGTATTGGTTTGCCCGTGCCTTCGCAAATGCCGTACGTTCCGTCGGTTATGCGCTGCAGCGCATCGTCGATCTCCCGCAATAGTCTCCTCTCACTATCCACCAAGCCCAGCACGAACTCCTGCTCGTAATTGTCACTTCCGAGGTCAGCCATGTGGATAGGCATACTGGATAAGTCACCGCTGGCGTCCAGCCGAGACTTCCTGAGAGTTTCTTCTTCTATCTCGCTGACACTTCGCAGAATTTCTCCGCGTTTTTCCAGCAGCATTTCTTTGAATTGCTTAATGTCAGCCGTGCTCAGATGACTTTTCTTCGGCTTCGCCTGACTGTTCTTACCAGTAGCTTTTTTCTGTTTCTCGGCCACTTCCGATACGCCTTACTCATCGCCAGACAACCACTGGCAATTCAACACAAACCTATATTGTACACATCGCGGGATTTCTTGTACAGAGGTTCTCTTATCCAAATTCCCTATGTATTGCAGGAAGTGCCCATGCTTAGCGAGGATAGGTTAGTCAAAGCGGTAAGTATTTGGAAAAAAGGCACTTATGTACGCAATCTCGCATGGTTAGTACCGATAATAGCGGCCTTAGGAGCTGTTGGCTTGCCCACTATCTTTTGCAAGTCTGCCCAGGGGAATGAAAAAATTTTCGTTGCCGACCTTGCCGGTGAAGACCCTAACGCCGAAGACATCCTCAATTTGTGCTGGCGAGAAAATGTCTTTGGCTTTGCCGATGAAGTAGCTGGCGGGGTTCTCGGTGTCGTTTCCTGGGCGTTGCTTGGCAGGCCTCCTGCCTGTTAGAAGCAGGATTTCGTCGCAGTATTGGGCTGCCAGGTTAATATCGTGCGTTATAGCCACGATTGTTTTGCCTTTTTCGAGCTGAGCGGCTTTGAGCAGATCATAAATGTGGACTTGATGTTTCAAGTCGAGAAAGCTGGTCGGCTCGTCCAAAAGCATGATAACGGTATTCTGGGCAAGGGCCCTGGCGATGAAAACTCGTTGGCGCTCGCCTCCGCTGAGGTTTTTCATTGGTCGCATGGCAAACTGGGCTGTGTCGGTCGCCTCAAGGGCTTGGCTGACCGCTTCTCTATCTATTTTCCCATCGAATCCAAATGTGCCCAAATATGGCGTCCTTGCCATCGAAACGACCTCTGCGACCGTAAAGTCAAAAACGGGCACAAATTCCTGGCGCACCACGGCAATTTTTTGCGCAAGTCTTCTTGGTGAATACGATTGTATACGGGCTGCCTCTATCATTATAGAGCCGGCCTGCGGCCTGAGCAATCCGCACAGCAGGTTAAGCAGGGTGGTTTTGCCGGCCCCGTTTGGTCCTGCTATGGATAGAAATGTTCCCGCTTTCACATCAAAGCTGACATCTTGTAAAATGCTGCCCTGAGGGAAATAGCCGAAACTAACATTTGTGACTTCTATGATGCTGCTCATTTTAACCAACTGATTTTTCTGCTATGTCTTGCCAGCAAAACCAGGAAGAACGGCCCGCCGGCGATGGCCGTAATCACGCCGACAGGTAATTGGGCCGGGGCAACAATTATTCGCGCAAGCGTGTCCGCGGCAACAAGAAATGCACCGCCGATTATCGCGCTGATGGGCAGCAGATGCCGGTGGTCAGGTCCGCATACCAGGCGAACTCCATGAGGAACGACCAGACCCACAAACCCGACCAGGCCGCTGAGGCTTACAGCGATAGCAGTTATAAAGGCTGCAAGGGCAAAGGCAACTATTTGGGTTTTTGCCGTATCCACGCCGAGGCTCTTTGCCTCCTGTTCTCCGAGGCTCAAGATATTCAGCCGGTGAGAAACGCCAAATAGACCAACAGTGCCTGCCAGGATACAGCCTGCGCTAACGCCCAGTGCGGAGGGACCCTTTTCGGTGATATTGCCCATCAGCCAAAATATGGTCGAATGTACCTGGTCACTTCTGGCTATGGATGTAAGAAACATAATAACTGCTGATAAGAAGGCATTTATTACCACGCCAGCCAGCAGCAGATTTGTTATTTGAGACTTTCCGGCAGCACGGCCGATGAGCCAGACCAGCCAGACGGTGACAATTGCTCCCGCGAATGCGAAAGCTGCTATAGGTGACCCGCCCCAGAAGCTCCAAGTTGCACCGGATAAAACCGCGGCGATCGCGCCCAACCCTGCGCCGCTGGATATTCCCAGGATGTAAGGGTCCGCCAGCGGATTCCGTAAGATCGCTTGCAGCACGACACCGGAACATGCTAAAGCTGCTCCAACCAGGGCAGCCAGAATCACTCGCGGCAGTCTGATGCCGACGAGGATTTCGTAGTCGATATTCTCGCCCGGCGAACTGCCCGGACCAGTCAAGACCTTTCTCAAAGAAACCTTCTGCGAACCCATCAGGGCGCACAAGCACATCACTACTGCAAGCGCCGCCAGACAGAGCGTGATTCTGATGCCAAGACTTTTTGCAGTTAGAACTTGAGTCATCGGTTACTCGTGTCCATCCATGTCCGGATGCAAACAATGGGCAACCAGATCCAATCCCTGGCACAATCTTGGGCCCAATCTCAACGTGGTATCGGGGTCAATAACATAAATTCTGTTATTTCTAACGGCGGGTAGTGTCGGCCATCTGCCCCAAAATTTTTCCGCCGCTTGCTGCTGCTCAGGGATATTATCTACCCCCATTGCCGATTGAATTATTGCCTGTGCCCCACAAGCCAAAAGCTCTTCAGTACCTAAAGGCGGATATTGTTGAATAGTAGGCCCGATAGCATTTTCTCCACCGACCAACTCTAATAACTCGTTTAAGAACGTATTTGTGCCTGCCACGCGTAAAGGTTCAGTCTGTACGACCCACAGGACTTTGACTTTGTTTCTGGCAGCAAGTTTCGACCGCAGATTGTCCAGCCGATTGGTGATGTCTTCATCCAGTTTGTCGGCACGGTTTTGTGTACCTGTGGCATCGCCAATATCTTTGATTGCGGTCAGCATCGCTTCAATGCTTTCGATTTTCAAGGGCAAAACCCGGTAGCCCAGACGGTGCAGGGTCACCGCAACTGATTTTTGCTGCTCGAAGCACTCTGTAATTACTAGGTTGGCCTTAGATGCTATGATGGCTTCGGTATTGGGTTGCCAGAATGTCCCCACCTTATTCTTGTTGGCTGCCTCGGGCGGATAGTCGCTGTCGCTGGAAACAGCAACGACTTTTTCGCCCAGGCCCAACGCAAAGAGAATTTCAGTAAGGTTTGGCGCAAGCGAAACAATCCTGTTAACGGCAGTTGCTGGAGCAGCAGCGTTTGGGCGTTGATCTGGAAAAATTTTGAGTATAAGAAATCCCGCGCCTGCCAGGCATACGATTGTCAGCAATAGCCACCACAGCTTATTCATTTAGGTCCTCTTAAACTGCTTTTCCAGTTCGCTTATCGAGAATTTTATTGTGGTGGGTCTGCCGTGTGGGCAGCGGCTTGCACATTCTGTCCGCTGCCTATCCGCAAGCAATTGTACTATTTCGCTGTTGCTTAGCTTCTGGCCTGCCTTGATCGCCGCCTTGCACGCAGCTAGGTTTAGAACTTCGTCGAGCAATCTTTCCGGGTCAAGCTCGCCGGCCTTATCGGTT
>Ga0315280_10004254_pt1 | contig 21303 bp, 19 predicted proteins | sample YL17G06_40_MG_FD_203697 | JGI IMG/M metagenome (GOLD analysis project Ga0315280, IMG submission 203697) | Sediment microbial communities from Yellowstone Lake, YNP, Wyoming, USA - YL17G06_40 | ecosystem: Environmental > Aquatic > Freshwater > Lake > Sediment | place: USA: Wyoming | collected...
CGGCTAACGCTACCCCAGAACCATTCCTAACTCTTCTTTCAACCTTCCCAACAAGAAGGTACACAACACTCTAACCAAATCGCCTAGCACACGTCAAGAAATCAGAGGCTTTTGGGATAGGCTCTTAATGTCAGGTTGGAATCCCGTTCATTGTGGGTTTGTCTACGAAGCGATCGCTCCCAAGCCCACGCATTTCCAGGAGCTTGGAATGAACATTGCCACGCCGACGATTATTCGCCGTGAGATGCTTCAAACAATCGATCAGAGCTGGGGCAGAAGCGACGAGAGCTGGATCGACATCGTAGCCGTACCGATGCACCATAGAATGGACATCGACGGCGATAAGGTAGAGTTCACTAAGACACGACTCGGCTCCTAGTTGGAGCCAAAGCGCACATACTCTCGCGTGAGGCAACCGACCGTTTCCTTTCCATCAAGAATGGCGCGTCGATTGCGCACCTGTTGGGCTTCGATCTACCGCTGAAGGTGAACATGTAGAATTTGGTGCGATATCATTCAGCCTGTCTTGGTTTCACGGGATCAGGGAAATCGAACCTCACCTCCCACCTAATACGTCAAGCCATGAATGCTCAGCCAGATCTACGGGTCGTCATTTTCGACATCGCTGGTGAGTATTTCGTTCATCTGGCCGACCCTATTCTTCTCACCTATCTTACGGTTTGACTCGACATGCCTTACCGCTGATTTGAACACTCGATTCCAGTTGTATGGGTCTATACTCATGCGCTATCTCGCTGGGCGCCGTAAAAGCGCGGGCAAGGGGTTCGACGAGTTCTCGGTGGCCCTGCCCGAGGGCTCCATACTCCCGGTCCGGAGCCTCTTTCTGATGAACGTCTGGCCATTTTGGCTTGAGTAGGGCGGTGACAGGAACTATGGCAAAGAAGTGGTTTCAGAGCGACTCTAGTGACAAATAGTCTGGCAAAACCACGCTTGATGACGCTCTTTCCAGTGACAAGAACTCTGGCAATCCACACCTACGATTCTGAGGTCTGCCCCGCTTTAAAGGCGTCCAAAGGAACCATGACATGACCCAGACCACCATCGAGATGGACATCCACAACATCCAGAGAAGGTACGAGAACGCAGCCCGCAACCTCCTCGGCCATCAGAGGATCCCTCAAGAGAACAAGCAGAAGATACTGGAGTTTCTGGAGCACTGTCTAGCCCAAGACCTGAGCCTAGCAAGGAGGCTATTCTATCTTCAACGCCTCACAATCATCGCTGCCACCATTGGTAAGAAGCCTTTCCAGGATGCGGACCGTGCAGACTTGGAGCGAGTTCTCTCCGAGATTAGTGGTAGACGTGGCCGGAACGGGCAGTCGCTTGGGGCTTGGACGAAGCGCGGCTACAAGATAACCGCCCGAGTCTTCTGGCGATGGCTGAGAGGATGCGAGGAGGGCGAAGACCCGTCGGAGACCGCGTGGATCAAGATCAAGAGAACCAAGGATGTGAAGACGCTGCCGGAGGATCTGCTATCGAAAGATGATGTGCTGAAGATGCTGCGGGTCGCGGAGCATCCGATGCATAAGGCGTTGTTGATAGTTGGACACGACCTTGCCGGGCGGCCGAACGAATGGTTCACGATACGTCTCAAGGACATCGAGTTCGACGAGTATTCCGCGATTGTGAGAGTGAGAGGAAAGAATGGGACCCGCAGAGTCAGGCTCGTCCTCGCCACCGCATCGCTGCGTCAATGGTTGGAGCTGCATCCCTGTCGAGGGCGTCCGGATGCTGCGTTGTGGGTCTGCTTGGAGGGTGAGCATGCGGGTGAGGCCTTGGGTTATGATCGAGCACGTAAGCTGCTGCAGCAGCTCGCTGACAGGGCAGGAGTCAAGAAACGTGTGAACCCATACCAGTTTCGTCATTCGACGATAACCGCTCTTGCGACCGAGTTGACGGAGGCGGAGATGTGTGAGATATTCGGCTGGACTCAGGGAAGCCGGATGCCACGCGTCTACGTGCATCTGAGCGGACGCGATGTCGACCAGAAGATCCTGCGAATCCACGGCGTCATAGAGGAGAAGCAGGTTGAGAAGAGGATGCTCGAAAGGCGGAGATGTCAACGCTGCGGCACGGAGAACCCGCCTGAGGGACACTTCTGTACGGTATGCGCGGCTCCCCTCGACGCGAGAACCGCCCTCATGCTTGAGAGGCACCGCCAAGCAGCGGATGAAGCCATGAACACGCTCATCCAGGACGCTGAGGTTCAGAAGCTACTCAGGAGGAAGCTCGTCGAACTCGGCCTCGCTGAGAAGCTGAAGACCCTTTGAGGTCTGATTGTTCAGCTAACTTCTCTAGTACACGAATCCAGAGTGGAAGACGATCCACTATCTCTCTCTTCACTAGTCCGCCACCACGAGAACTGGAACGGGCGCTTAAAAGCGGTCGCCGCGTTCGCTAACGGTTCTCCCAGGTTCTCCTATCCCAAGACACAGACAATTCCACGAAGTGGAAAGCGGCATCTCGTCAGGTTGCGGCAGGATCGCCTTTCGAACCGCGTCGTCAGGGTGAGATGAAAAGCAAGAAAAACAGCAGGACGGCCGTAGAAAGATCGATTGGGCCTTGTTCATCCTCGTGAGGGTGAGCCGCACCATCTCAAAGAAACAGTTCAACTACCTGTACTGGTGGTCAACTAGAAGCCGCTATCATAACATCATTCACAGATTTTCCTTGTCCATGTATACCTTTCGACTTCCACCAACCGCCCTTGCCTACTACGCGATTGCGCGGCTCCGGGAGAAGCTTGTAACATCCGGTCCAAGACCGATTCCCCTACTTGACATTTACCCAGTCGGATCGGAGGGTGAACTACCGCCGGCACCGCGATCGCTCTCGAAGCTGTTCGCGAAGAGAAAGCTGACGCGACAAGAGGTGGCCTGGCTGGAGGGCATCCGACTAGTTCCGACTTTCGTTCAGTGGGGGAAGTGGCCTAGGATCCCAAACTGTAAGAAGTCCAAGAGGAAAAGATTACTCAAGCGTGGTTGAGTAATTCTGAAGGGCGCAGTCAATAAGTCATGAGGATCTGAATCGAGCTGACCGTGGAATCCTCCAGACGGAGATGGGAATGATGATCTTGACGGGGGTCTTCCTCTACTGGCAACATAAGGATAGAATGATGAAGAAGAAGGAGAAGGTGCCTCACGTTTCCAGACTTTGGCGGATATGTAACGTTTCCAGACTCAGTCTCGACACTCTGATGCTAGTGTGCGTGTGATAACGCGTTGATCAATAGGAAGAGGCATAGCATGAGATAGGACGACCCATTCGAAAAAGGCACTGTTTTGTCCGAAGTTGTAGGTTACAGGAAGCTAAGAAGTCAGGCCTTTTTCATTGGGCGACCCCCCAACTGAAGAACCCAACAATCATGCTCATTGTGGACAGGATAGACTTGGAGGGACAGCTGTGGGGGACATTCTCAAACGTAGATTTTCCCTACAGTGCGAAAGCCGAAAGCACCAAGGACTTGGCGAATAAGCTCAAACGGGAAAGCCGTGAGGTCATAATCACAACAATTCAGAAGTTCGAGGACATACGGGATGTTCTCAGCAAGCAAGAGAATCTCATAGTCTTCGTCGACGAAGCTCACAGGAGCCAGTACGGGAAGCTTGCGATGCACATGAGGCGAGCCTTCCCCAACGCTTTCATTTTTGGATTTACAGGCACGCCGATAGAGAAGGGGGCGCTCGGAAGGAGCACCTTCAGAACCTTCTGCCCTCTAGGCGAGAAGTACCTAGACCGATACGGAGTACGCGAATCAATCGAGGATTGCGCGACTGTCCGTATCGTTTACGAGCCGAGGCTTGAGAAGTTCCAGGTTCCAAGAGCAATCCTGGACAGAGAATTCCTTGACAGAACGCGCGGGCTTGCCGATGAAGAGCAGCAGAGGGTGATTGACAAGAGCGCAACCCTGAAGACAGTAATGAAATCAAAGGAGCGGGTCGACAAGATCGCTCGGGACGTGGCAGAACACTTCAGAACTCACGTGGAGCAGAACGGAGTCAAGGCTCAGTTGGTTGCGGTTGATAGAGAGGGCTGCGCGCTCTACAAGGAAGCCCTGGACAAGTATTTGCCACCAGTCGAGTTACGGACGGTAGGGACCGCCGGGGGAGCATGCCGTGCAGCACGACCTCATCAGCTTGAGAAAGCCTCCTTTAAAGCAATAATGGAAATGATGTGGAGGTTGATGGAATCGGCGTGCATGTTACACCTCGCCGTTATTTCCAATATGCAGGACGCGAGTTCTACGAGAGCCAATATCTCCAGGGAGTCGCATGGTATTGCCCCATGAGGTTAACGGGGCGCAAGGAGCATCGAACTGCAGTTCTCGACCACCATAATGTTAACTTGAGAGCTGCACAGGCATAGAAATTGCAGGACTTAACATAGCCCACGAGGTTTTGTTAACTCTTCCGATGTGACGGGCCTGTGATGTCGCATTGTTAATGATGTGTTGATTCTTGTGGGTGCGCGCCGTGCTGCCTTGGCCTGTTAACTTCGTGTGGAATCATCGTTTACGAGGCGGTAGCGTGAGTTCAAAATCAACGGGCGAGGAAAACGCACGAGGCTCCCGTTTTGCTTGTGGCCCTTTTTAAGTCTGCCCAAAGAGACCGAAAGATAATGCTTGCAGCGGGGAAAACAAGCAAAGCTCGCGGACTTCGACAAAGCTCTACGGGTGACCGGCTCATCAGGTTCTGCGTTGTACATCGTCCGTCCTGGAGAAGATAGATGGGTCACAATTGGGAACCACAGGGTTCGTCTCTCACTCTTGGCAGAATTGTTCCGTCTGTTCTTCGGCGGGTTGCCCACGCGGGATCTTGAGGCACATTTTGCTGCGAAAGGTCTTAGCGTATCACACGTCACCTTATGGAAGTGGATTCTAGCGATATCGCATCTCGTCTACACCTATAGCAGTCGTCATCTGAGGCCAGCCGTCGCCGGAGAATGGTATTCTGACGAAATGAAAGTCGCCAAATACTGGCTGGTGTTTGTCTACGACCGAGCAACCCACTTCATTCTCGCTGCAGACGTAATCCTTTCAAGAAGCATCGCACGCTTGCGCATGATTCTGAGGACAGCTAGGATCATAGCTGGCAAATGTCCGGAGAAACTCAAGACTGACGGATGTCCAGGCTATCGCCAAGCGTGCGAAAAAGAGTATGGCCCTGAAGTTCATGATTGGAAAGCAAAGAATGAAGCGGGAGGTTTTGGTCATATCAATTTCCAAGAAGGCTGTCAGAGACCTACGCGAGCGAGGATCGATGCGATGACATGTTTCCACGGAACCGAAGACGAGGTCCGAGATCTGGTCAAAGGTTACTTTACTTACCATGATTACGTCGACAGCTGCCCCTCCGCTGGCAACAGAACGCCCGCGGAGGTCTCCGCGCTGCAGTGGCTAGGAGATGATCCAGCGTTGACCCTGATGTGGAATGCTCTTGGAGAAGAGTCTCGTATAATATTACGTCGCTATGCGCCCCGGCGGAGAAAGAGGGTTCTCCTGACTCGCTGGATTGCCGCAACCTACACGCTACAACATTTCCTGGGGCGGCAACGCCGCACTAGATCCCGTGAAAAGCGAGTCTATCTTGATAGGCCGATCCTTGTATGGTGTTGATTGCCAGGCCAACTGCTAGCTCCGCTGGTCACGATGAATGATGGCTTTTTGCATCTCTGATTAGCCCATACCAGCCGTCCTTACATTTGATTCCGGCAGCTTTTGCTGGTGTTCTTCCCAAAGCAGAATGTCTACGCAAATAATTGTAGTAAATCTGATACCTGGCTGCAAAATTAGCTATCGATCTCCTCCCGCTAAGCCTCATAGTCTTGCTGCGTTCTCGCAGCGTCTGATTCAGTCTTTCGACTGCGTTGTTCTGGCCGGCACGAGTGATATGTTGTACTTTTTCACCTTTGGCACATAGCTCATGAGCAACCTCGTCGTATGAGGCCAGTCCATCTGTGACGTAGGAATATGGCTTCTTGGATGCCACCCTCGTAGCTTCCATCATCACACTCTCGGCTTCTTTCTTCCTGCGCCTTCTCGTGAGTCGGCAAGCCAAGAGGAATCTTGTCTTTGCATCCATCATGTTCCACAGATATTCGCGGTTTCCAGCCGCCCTATACTGCATTTCGTCGCAGTGCCATTTGCTCCCAACTTCTGGTGCAGTTCGACTGATGTAGTGTCTGATCAGCGCTAAGTATTTTCTTACCCAATTGAACACTGCAACGTGAGTCACACCAGCCTCATACATCTCGTTGAGATGCTCGGATATTTTCCGGTATGACAAGCCCTTGAAGTACAAATCCATCGCAAGTACAACGACCCTGCTGTTGTGCTTCATCTTCTCAAAGCAGGTTTGGTCCGTGAACTTGCATCCGCAACGCTTGCACATCAACCTCTGAACCAGTCCTGAGTTATTCCGATACCAACCATACCTGACTATGTAGTCTGATCTTTGACAGCGTGGGCACTCCATTGCCAGCTTCGCTGCTGATGTGTTTAGGGCAAGCCTCTGCTCGAACAAGATAGCGTAAATGTGCTTGCATGTTCGACGAGTCTCCGTGTTGAACCTGCATTGGCACGACCAACGCCGCCCATCCCATAGGACTTCATACCAACTCCGCGTGGACTGGGAGCGAACAAGGAATCCCGATGAGGATCTCTTGATCTGGCCGCCTCTTGCGAGGATAGCCAACCCACCGAGGTGCAGTTTGTTGAAACGACCATTATCCTCCGATCGCCTTCTTTCGCCTCTCATAGGTCGGAGTCGAGGAGTCTTCGAACTGGGCAAGACCTCACCCTCGTACATGGGAACTCTGCAATTGGTGATTTCTCTGCAAGAACGGACAGCGATCATTCCCGCAGTAACGGCAAACACAAGAATCTGGTCTGAATGTGACGGATGCCTCGTCCGGGGAATCTCTGAGAAACGTCGTGGTTGCTTCTGCTTGCTGATGGACTTTCTCAAGATACTCTTGGGGGAGCACTATGTCAATTGAGCCGTTGGACAGGACAATCTCGTGACTTCCATCTCCATCCCAATATAGCGCGGCTTGAACCTTGTGCACATCAGTCAATTCACGGGCCGATTTGACCTCGTGTAGGCGATCTCTTCCATCTGGGCTTTGGAACTCTAGGTCGATGCGAACTCTGTTCTCGGACCTCTCAACGGACTTCAACTGGAAGCCCTGTTTGAGGTGTCTTCCAATCACCCGCAACATTGCGATCGCATGTAATCCTTGGAATCTGAGTCTATCCTCGTTGTTGAACGGAGCTGGGATGTAGGCGGGACATATGATGAGCCGGGCCAAATTCGAAGGAGAGAGACGCAGGCTGCGCCGGATGCTTAAGGATGCCACCCTCCGTGTAGGCCCGCCTGTTCCTCTTGCCTTACAGTCGACGCTGCTCTGAGGCAACTCATGTTCACTTCCAAGCGTGCCATCCCCTTCTGGTCAACTTGCTTTGGAGCTCTTGGAGCGGCACCCTTCGTCTTCCATGTGATACCTCACAAAAGGCTCTCAGGAATAGTAGCCCGAAAAGTCCCTGGCACTCGACTCTTTGACTGTGTACTGAGTCGACAGAGCCCACACCGCCCGGGTGGGATTCAGCCTTGGTCCTTGAAGCCAAGCTTCTTTACTCCTTGGATTCTTTACTTCGCACCAAAAGTATATAGCCTTTACTCCCTTACTTCTTTACATGAGGAGCTAAGTTGAGGACTATAGGTGATTCGAAGCTTTCCAGCAAGTTCCAGGCAACTATTCCGAAGAGCGTGAGGGAGTTCCTGAAGCTGGAAGCGGGCGATCTGATCCTGTTCGTCCGAGATGATGGGAGTATCCTGCTGAAGCGGGGCGAGCTTAGAGTCAAGGGCTGAACATGGGCGGGTGGAGCGCGGTGAGTACGTACGCTTCAATCATTGAAGCGAGAGGCCCAGCCGATGTTGTGTCTCTCACCACAGCGTGGCTCTAGTGGACTAGCTATCGAGTACTGCACTCCATGGCTTGATCTTTCTGTGAGAAGACTGTCCAGGCCAGCTGCAACACATGTCGGAAGCCCCACGTTCATCGATGTTTCAGCGCGCGAGCGGTGAATATCATGCCTCATCCGCTGGGAATCGAGGTTCGTGAATACCAGAGTGCGATAGCGAGGTCTGCGCTGGAGTCGAACACGCTTGTTGTGCTTCCCACTGGACTCGGAAAGACCGCTGTTGCGTTGCTGGTTGCGGTTGAACGGCTCTCAATGTTTCCTGGCGGGAAGGTGCTGGTTCTGGCTCCGACCAGACCGCTTGTGCTGCAGCATGCCCGCTTCTTCAAGGAGCATCTCGCAGGCGATGAGGTCTCTTCGGCGACTCTGACCGGGGAGAATTCACCCGAGCTGAGAGGTGCACTCTTTCAGGAATCAAGGCTGGTCTTCGCTACTCCTGAAGTGATACGGAACGACATTCTTGAGCACCGCTATACGCTGACCGATGTCTGCCTTATCGTCTTCGACGAGGCTCACCGATGCGTGAAAGAGTACGCTTACTCCGAAGTCGCTGACGCCTACAAACGTGAATCATCGAACCCTCTCATCCTAGGGTTGACAGCTTCCCCCAGCGCCCGCCGCGAGAGAGTCCTGGAGATCTGCGAGAAGCTTGCGATCGAGAACGTTGAAGCACGCACCGAAACCGACGAGGATGTGGCAGGGTATGTGAAAGCGGTCTCCCTGAGCTGGGAGCGAATCGCGTTGCCCGTGGGCTACAGGGAGGTAAGTCGGATTCTCCATGGCGTCCTAGACGAGAAGATCGAGAAACTGCGGGCTATGCGTCTCCTGCCGCGTGATGTGACTGTCACGAAGCGGATGCTCCTCGAGCTGGGTGAGACGTTACGTCGAAGGCTCGCAAAGCATAGAGCAGGCTACCTCTTCGGAGCCACGCTCCTCCAATCGCAAGCGATCTCGATACAGCATGCGATCGAGCTGGTTGAGACGCAGGGGATCTCAAGCTTGAGGAAGTACCTTTCACGGCTCGGCGAGAGCGAGAACAGGTCCACCCGCGCTTTAGCGAAGGACCCACGCATCATCGATGCGTTGAACCGCTCCGAATCCCTCGCGGCTGTCGAGCATCCGAAACAGGCGCGACTGCGAGAGCTGGTCGCAGAGCAGCTGGAAGCCAAGGCTGACTCGAAGCTGATCATATTCACACAGTTCAGAGACACAGTCGAAACGACCGTCGAGAACCTCAACCACATCGAAGGCGTGTCGGCGGTCCGGTTCGTAGGTCAAGCCACCCGGACCGTTGAGGACGCAGGACTCAAGCAGAAGGAGCAGCTGCGGATACTGGAGGACTTCCAGTCAGGACGCTACAACGTCCTCGTGACCACCAGCATCGGAGAGGAAGGCCTCCACGTCCCCGACGTGGACCACGTCATCTTCTACGAGGCGGTGCCGTCGGAGATACGATCCATACAGCGGCGCGGCAGGACCGGCAGGACGAGGGTGGGAAAGGTCACAGTGCTTATGGCTGAAGGCACAGTCGACGAGGCATACTACTACAGCAGCAGACGCAAAGAAGATCGAATGCGACACCTCCTAGAGAACGTCAAACACGGAAAGCTGAGACACAGAAAGCGAAGAATCACCCTACTCGACTACATCGAACCATAGCTCCACGCAACGACGTCTGCCGCAGCAGACAACGGTTCTCGACCATCTATCGTATCGCGACTTGACAGATCGCTTATATGAATCAGGTTGAGATCCAACAGACGTGCGGTGATGGCTGAGGCCTGAGGAACCTGGCAGCGCCGGAATGCGTGTGGTAACGCTCGACCGGCGTGGAGGTGAGGCAGGCTGGAAGAAAGAACCGCTCTCCTATTCGACCCCAAAGGCATACACGGCGCCCTACAGGAGTTCAGGGAGACAATTCGCTCCATCAACGCGCTGGGGCTATGCTGCCCCTTCTGCAAGGACGGAACTCTCCAAGTCGCCGACTACACCCACGACCCGTTCGTCTGGCTTCAATGCAAGAGCTGCAAAGCACACGTGAAACTCTCCAGAACTATGCCTGAACCAGTATTCGAGAGGCATGGCGCCGACGGAGAATGGGAGATCACACGCGTCACCACGGACCGAGAAGCGAGAGCATGGTAGCCGACGCCTCGGATGAGAACTGAACACCCGATCTCCTCCCCTCCTTTCTTGGTAAGCCAGTAGGCGGCAAGCTCCTTCTTCCGCCTTACCGTATCCACGCAGAAAAGCTCCTGAATTTATTCATGGAGATGAATTGCGCTGAGAACAGTTTCAGCCGCCTATCCAGCCTAATATGGCCTGAGAGCGTTCTTGTCGCGAGCGAGTCGCTCCATGATACCATGCCCGCAGATGGATTGGTGGTGGTGGCGCCAAGCAGAGTTTCAGAACGGGCGCCCACGAGTAACGATGAGTGGGAGACGGGGGCACCATTGACAGCGCCCAGAACTCTAGCCGTGTGTGAGCCATGAAGACGCCTCGAATGGCCGGAGAATCTCCCGACTTCAGTCGCGGAGAATGTCAAGACGTACACAGTGGCATTGGCTGCACACAAGTTCATGGGTCTGTCGCAATGGAAGCAAGAAGGACTGCCGTTGTGTCGATCAGTACCGCGCTGAATCTTTGCCTTGAAGAAGAAAACAGGAACGCTCTTTCAGACCTACCTAAGAGATCATGGTGCGGTTTCATTTGGACCTAGTCTAGAATTCGATCGTGACCTTCACGTCTTTCGCGTTCTTAAGGATCACGTTTCCTCTCTCGTCCTGGAGGAAGACGAGCTTGTCTCCTTCCTTGACCTTGAGGAGCCGCGGTATATCCGCGACGAGTGTGACCCTGTTCTTGTAGCCGACGATCGTCTCTCCTAGCACACGGACCGGCTGGCTCATCGAATGCACCGAGGGCTATGGCGCTCGTTATAGTTCAAAGGGCTTGGCGACACAAGGTGCACCCAGATACAACCAGCACCGTTAAATACGCCCACGGCAGATCACGGGAAGGCACGACGAGGAGCCCTTGACAAGCCACGCTGGAAAGATAGCGTTCATCGTTCTGACTCGGAGCGCGGCAAGTCGAGACGCAACGGCGAGCGACGAGAAGATAGTAGAACAACTCCGCTCCGCCATAGAGAAGGCATGTGAAAACTCTCAGGACCTTTCGCGGTGGACGATTGAGAAGGTCACCGTGGTCGAGGACCCGTGAGAAGAAACATTAGCTGCCCGTTCGAAGGCGGCGCCTCCTCTCTCCAAGATGAAGGTGCAAGACCACCTCAAAGCGAGCTCAAGCGTCTTCAGGGACTTGCAAAGCATCCACCAGGAGCTGTCCGTCTTCGGTGACGCGAAGCCTGAGTTTGAAGCCCACATAGAGCTTTGCATTCTCAATTCTGTACAGTGAAATTGGATCTTACGTAAGGTAGAGGCCCTTTTTCTTCGGAAACCCGGTGCTGCGTTGGATTCTGACCGGATGAGTTTCTCGGCGAGCCTGGCTAGGTCTCTGCGCCCTTCCGGTTTTGACGAGTCTAGCATCTTGGTCTCAGCGCCGAACGCGGCTTGCGGTTTCAGGTTGTTTGGGTAGATGATCATTGATTCGTTGAGGTTAACAGCTCCGTCAGAACTTTTCTCAAAGAGCATTCTGGCGTGCGATGATTCTTACATGTAATAGCGATACTGAGTCTGCGGGTCCTTGCCCTCCGGCACTTCGGCCAGAATTTTCCCAACTTCCCTAGCGAACGCGACTGTTATTGGCAATGAAGAACTGAAATCAGCTGTGTTCCAATTCATCTTCGACAGTGCGAGTATTTCTCTGGAGATTCTCGGAATACTTGAGTCCCCCTCATGCTCTAGAATTTCTAATGGTCGCGGAATTCGTGGGCCTGGGTAAGTCTTCAGAAACGGAACATACCCAGTCGTATAGACTAAGGCATTGTCCTCGGAGAGCTTGATAACAGATCCTCTTAGTGGAGGGTATTTGCCCTTTCTCATAAAACGAATGCCCCGGCTAGGATCCGCTATCGACACGAAATCGTGCTGATGAACGTCATTGGCAGCTTTGAGAAATCCTTCCAGCTCTTCAGGCCAGAATCGAGAGGTTTTGTGAACAACTATGCGTTGGGGTTTCTGATGCATCTGTCTGTCATACAATTTCATGGCGTCAGACAAGAGTTTGAGGGCCCCATCTCTCGACATATGAGGAGAACGAGTTACTTCGTCCCATTCGGCTCTTGCACCTCGCAACACAAGTCCTTCTCCTGTGTGCGTGAAGACTTGAGCCATACTGGTTCCTATGCCCCGCTGCGTTATGTGAGGGTCTTTGTAGAAGGAGATGCCAACGTAGCAGGTGCCAGCTGGAGCATCAGCCATTCTCCACGGATATCCTCCTCCCTTGTAATAGAGCGCGACGCAGAAGTTCCATGCTCGCGTTGCCTCATGCTGCATTATTGGGCGGCCTTTATCTTGTCCTGTAAAAGTACTTGGACGAGCAAGTTGTGTCGGCAGCCCTGTGCTCATGGCTTCGCCCTTCAATATTCTCCTGAAATTGCTCGCTTGAGGTAGGAAATCCAGGCCGAGCTCGTTTTCACTAAACGGGAATAGTGTTTGTTGACCGGTCAGTCTATTCTCCTCAATTACCCGCAAGAGTTCCCGCTCCTGCCCTGTAAGTCTGGCTCGGTGCCGGGGGTCACCTCGCTTTGATCCACAGTAATCCAAGATTTTCTGCGGTAAAGCACAAATGACAACATCTGGCGCTGGCTCTCGTTCGGACAAATTCTGCAATTTTTCGACGAATAATCTGGCAGCTCGTCGAACCCTATGCCCGAAGTATTCAGTTCGAATCGCTGTGTCAATCTCCTGGACCGTGAGAATCTCCTTCCAGCCTTCAAAGACGACGAGCCTGCAGCCGAACACCTTTGAGAAACCGGGAAAAGGTGGGACCAGATCTCGCGATTCATCTGAGCCAGGAACGCCTTGCTGACATTTCTTGAGCCAATCTTCGGCAAGCGCAATAGTCTCATCGGTGCCAATAATCCCTACGTTGATGCTCGACGGTAGTGGAAATTGATTCTCGGAGAAGATTGCTGGCCCGAACAAGGTCAACCCCATCTTTGGATCAACGTGTCGATCCGATTCCCCGAAGACCAGCTCTGGTTCGTCCAGAAAGAAACTTGCGAAGTGCCTACCTGAATTTGCTTTCACTTTCACGCCTCCTCCTCTGAAAACTCCTGCAGCTCGTCTTCAGATGGATATGTCAGCCCAATCTCTCCCACGGGCTCTTCGAACAGTTCAGGTACACGTTCGAACATTCGGTCAACGGATATAGAATCATCAGGCAATCCCACCCTCATCTCGCAAGTTGCGGGTTCAACAGAAACCTCCATTCTCGGCCCGCCCGTGGTGATTGATATTGCATCACCTTGTTTTGATAGTTGAGCGGCCCAAAATCGAAAGTAGTACAGGTAGCTAGAGTTGTATTGATTGTGCATCCAACGCGTTGAGAGACGGGAGATGTTGGTGGATTCAAGCGGCGTTCGACCGTCTTTGGTGAATGTTAAGCCAGGCTGCAACAGTAGAAACAGTTCTTCACCGATTGTCAGGAACTTGCATTCAGCTGAATAGTGACGCCAGAACTTGGGCCTGCCAGCTACATCGTAAAGGCATTTGACTACCTTTCTGGAAGCAATTCTCGCTCCTGGTTTCCACTTTACAACGCGGTCTGTTGAATTGTCACCACCAAAAATGAATCTGTCACGTCTTCGGTCATAGCGAAGCCCTAATTCTCTCTTACAATAATCCTTCAGCGCGAGATTGAGAAGCTGTACGAGCAGATTCCGTTTGTCGAGTTGTGTTCTCCAGTCCTTTACGTTTTCGCATTGGAGTTCGTTCAGCGGCCCGAAGATGCTGACGAGAGTTTGATTCGCCTCGTCGTCGAGAGGAGCGAACGTGTAGAGTCTCCTATTCTTGAGAACAAAAGGAGGAATGGCCACCGATCTGCCTGCCCTAACAAAAATGTCATAGGCATCGCGAACCTTGGTTGCGGTACTCCAGACGTCTTCTGGCAATGCGAGTACGGGCAGAAGGTTAGAAAGAAGTTCCTCCTCAACTTCTGCAGGTTTTGGTATCTCGACTCTGATTCCTTGTGCTCGAAGCCAAGTTTGCGGCATCTTCTTGCTTTCTCGAAGTTGTGCAATCAATTGGACGATATGCGGGATAACTTGACCCTCGAAGTATCCTGGCGTTTCTAGAACTTTCTTGCCGTCAACAAAGTCATCTAGAATGAGCCTGCCGGCACGCCGTTGTGCGATTACGGCTTTCAGGAAGTCGCGCTTGTATTCTTCTTTCGCGAGAATGCTAGGGCTTACCACTGCAACTTTTACGTCCGCGTCCGACTCGTGTAGCATGTTCAGGTCTTTCAAGAAATGGGTCCTTGAATCGGACCATATGATTTCTACGTAGATTGAGACACCGTCAGGAGTCACAGCAAGAACATCAAGTTCATGCCCGGAAGAGGGATATTCCTTGATGCTGGCCCCTATTTGCATTGAAAGGCTATTGCAGATTATCTGCTTCAATCTTCTATGTTGCTCTGTTTCGGAAACTGTCATTGTGGTCACGCGCGCCTTGCAGACACGCCTGTCTCCATTCTAGCCTGAGTCAAGCTTCTTCTTTGGTTCCACCTTAGCAGGTATCCCATACTGCGTCAGTCCCTCTTTGATAGCAAAGTCGACAGTATTCGGCGAGATGCCCTCTTCCGAGCTTCCTGTGACTTCCACTTTGACTTTGAGGTCTGCGCCTGCATTGACTAGGGGCTGAATCACGGCTTCGTGAAACTCTGACCATTTCTTCCAGTCGAGATCAGCTGATACGTTGACTTCCCTGTAGACTGCAACTCCTATTGGTGGTTGAGGAGGCTTGCCAGTCTCGCCTTCGACCACGGGAACAGTTGGTACAGTAAGAGGAGCCCCAAGAAGCTTGTACGCCTCCTCGGACTTCAGTAGAAAAGCGTCGTCGGCAAACTCGATGGCATCTCGTTCAAGTGTTGTTCCGATTCGAACCATGTGGAACTTGTCTTTCGAGCCTCTTGCGTATGCGAAGTCTCCGTTTTGAACTCCTTGGATGATGGTGTCCGTCAGAACGTCAATCGACGGAATCATTGGCAGGTATGTGTAGCTAAGAAACGCCTCCCTCAGCGTCTTTGTTGAGACACTGGTCTCATCGTCCTTCCACACTAGCAAATCTTTGCTTACAAGTCGACTAGGCCCAATTTTTGGAGCCAAGCGTTCCTTATCGACGAGAGTATCCCATATTGCGTCGGAGATCTTTTTGTCAGCTCTCTGAATCTGGCGACCCATGTCAATGAAGTCTAGCTTGTCCTCAGGAGCTGGAGTCACGACAAAGCGGTAAGCCTGCCAGATAGACTGGGCTAGGGCTTTGCCTGCATCTTTCATCATGTCTTCAAGCTGCGCTTTCTGCGTCTGGGAGAGGCGGTTTGTTTTTGCGTAGAGGCGCTCGATATCACGTAGAGCGATGACGGTCCTTGCCGCCTGTCTCATCGAGTGATTCTCGTCCGGAGCGGCGAATATTAGGCAATTGCGATTCGTGCGGTATGTTGTTCCGCCTTTGACTATCGAGAGAATCTTCTCCGCGGTTGACGCTTTCGTGTTCTTGCCAACCGTATCATCCGGTCCAAGGACCACTAGCGTGAGCTCAGTCTGCGGCCCAACATCTCGCGGTTCTTCAGGGAACGCAACAGTCCTGAATCTGCTCCCGACTTGCTTCTGAATTGAGTCCAAGACCAGGTTCTCCACATCATCGCCGTTCACCGCGGCCTCTCTTTCGGCAAGAATCATGTTGAGGTTTGGAGTCACTGTGAACCTGTATCGTTCGCCTTCAACGTCAAGGTAGAACAAGCCGCTTATGGGCTTGCGAAGCAACTGAATTGCATCCAGGATGAAAGCAGGTTCTAGTCCTAGTCTGAGAACAGCCAGTCGAATGCTTGGAAGAGAAGCCGCAGGTTCTCCGCCTGTTCCCCCGAATGAATAGAAGAATATGGCTGTGGCCACGCCCTCTGCGATATGCTCTCGTTGGTAGGTGGGGTTGCCTTGCTCGTCTATCTTTGCCGCTCTTGCTCCGGTTCCAGAAATATCTGATTCAATCACTGCGTCAAACTGCCTTGCATCAAGCTCCTCTAGGACTTCGGATCTGAAATCTCTTATCGAAAGTTTAGCGGATGAGATTTGGATAAGAGGAGCTGAATTCGTTTTGTAGAGTTCTCCAATCAGCAAGGCAAGCATTCTGAGCATTCCGCGAGTGCGTTGGAATTGTGGAATCGAAGACCACCTCTCGTTGAGCACGTCAAGGAATTCTGGATGGAACGGATATGCCCGTTTCAGTTTCTGGAGGTATGCCGGAGTCGTTACGGTTTCGGCAAACGATTCTCTATGCTCTCTGTAGTAGTCGAAGTATGCATTGGCTGTCCTTGCGTGCTCTTCAGGGTCTCCTAGGTCTTCGAAAAGCCGTCTTCTAACAATCTCGTAGATTTCATCGCCTTCAGCAAGCCTTCGTGTTCGCTGAACCCGCTGGAACAGGTGTATCAGTCGCTTGCAGTCCTGCTCATCCTCTTTGGCCATTTCAAGGAGACTAGCAGGGAGGGTCACAACGAGCGCTGTTCTGGATGTTTGAGGAACGGCTACGCTAAGGGCTTCGAAGAAGTTTAGGGCTTGCGAGGCCAAACTAGTCTCATGAACTTGCACTGCTCTACCTCTGCTAACATATCTTAAGGCTTCATCAATGAGAATCAGGTTTGAGGAGTTCAGGGCAAGAACTTTCGTCAAAGTCTCTGCGGATGGAGAAGATCTGGTTTCGTCGTTATTCTTGACGAGAGCGTAGCCGGTTTCTCCGCCGAGTTGCCAAGCTAGCTCACCCCACATGGTGTGCCTATCTGGTTCTCCTTTAGCTCCTTTCACTCCTTGAACAACATCAATGTCTTCGCCCGACAGAACCGCAACTTTTGCTTTCGGGACAGCTTTGAGCCCAGCTTCCTTGAGCATCTCAGGAACTCCTTGCCAGCCGGTTGACGCCTTGCCTTCTTTTGCGAGATGATAGAGACAAAGCAGAGCGTGAGTCTTGCCGCCACCGAAGGACGTGACAAGGTCAGTGACTGCCTCGGCATTCGGCTGACCATCGAGTCGTCTTAAAACAGATGAAATGAGCTCCTTTAGACCCTGAGTCAGGTATGTCTTTGCGAAGAAGCGGTCAGGCTCCTGATAGTCTGAGGGTGCCTTGTTTCGACAGACTGCAAAGATGTTGACAGCAAATACTGAGGGATCAAACCTGCCCTCAATTATGTCACTGTGCGGTCTGGCTACATCTCTCCAACCAGCAATTGGTTTTGCATGACTCACTCTACTTTTTCCTCCACAAATTCGTCCAATGATCTTAGTTCACGAGGCCGAACGGTTTCAGCGCCTCCCGCGTGGCGTGCAAGCAGCCCATCAAGTAGCTGCTTCTCCTTTGATTGCAGCGGGAGCAGGTTCGAAAGCGCTTGTGCTACCCGCCAGAAAGTCTCGTTGTTCTTTGCGCCTGATTTCTCAAGATACTCTTCCAGCTGAGAGTGCTCGATCGCAGCCCACAGGTTCAAGGCTCGGTGAATCATGTCAATAGTCGCAGGGGGGGTCCCGTCTCGGGCTATCTCACCAAGCCCACATACGTGCTTTCGCTCATTTGGCCCAAGCAATCGAACGTATTCCTTCTCTTGCGTGAGAACATGTGTCTTCAGTAGAACCTCAGGATCTGCTCCTACTGAGCGTGCTATTTTCAGCGCATCGTCGAATGGCACAAGAATATGGTTCCCGTTGCCCTTGCCGCCCGAGTTTGTGAGTTTTCCATTTTGAATTGTCGGTTCGAACGTCCACTTCCAAAGGACGTAGAAGGCGGTCGGTGGGTCTACGTTGCCGAGTTCTTGCTCCGACAACACTGTTGACAGCGCATGATGCGCCACCACTTCACGAACCTTGTCCAGAAATTCAGCGATCGCAACCTTCTCTCCAGTAACCTTTTCGACACTTTGGTAGCGACCGAAGACTTCAAGTGCGGGCCCAATAGCGGAGAGCAGAGCATCGGCGCCTTTTATTCCCTCTTTAAGAAAGAAATCGAGGCGCTCCCTGATTCTTTGGTCAAGCTCTGTCTGCACTTTCTTCCAAGACGCAACCCCCGCTTCCGGCCGTCTTTTCCGGCATACAAGCCAGACACTTGAAGCAAGAGCCGCACTTGACCGAGCCCTCAATCGCGCCATCATCTCGGTGCTTATTGGCCATGACGCTGTCACTTGAAATCCTGACGACAGAATCGACCCGATCAGCTGCTCCCAAGCAGCTATCGTTTTGTGCGCAAAAGCCACTACGCACACGCCACCAGGTTTCAATACCCTGTTGATCTCAGAGAGAGACTTGGTCAGTCCCGATTCGTAGAAGTTTCTATCCTTGATTCTTTTCTGAGCTGAAGTCACCTTGTTAGACTGCTGAACAAGTTCATTGGCTTTTGGAGTGAGAGGGGTAGCAAACAAATCTCGATAAAGGTCTCCAACACTTCGTTTCAACCAGACGTAGAAGAAATCGCTCAGGTCGGCGTATGGTACGGCATCATAGTAAGGAGGATCTATGATTACTGCATCGAAGAAACTGCTCTCAAAGGGCAAACTCATCGCATTTGACTGGAGAACATAGGCCAATCCACTTAGCCGGGAGCAATGTTCGATTACCTCGGCGATCCATTGAACTGCCGAAGACCAGTCGCCCATTTGACCGCTGAATGGATTTAGTTCTCCGTAGTCCCAAGCCATGGGTATCGCTTGTCTTCCGAACACATGCTCTAATTTCTCTCCCGGGCTGTTCCATAAGCATGATGTCGCATTTTTGTCAACCAAACGGTCAACTGCGAGTGCTAAGTATGTGGTAACTACCTTAGCGTATTCTTCATCCCCAGTTTCTCTAAGGACCGCCCGGTAAACGTCACGGACTTTCCTAACAAAGGTAACCAGAGCAACAGCTTGCCTTGGGTTGAAGATATCACCCCAGCGAGACAACCCAAACATAGGGGGCTTAAGCACCCAGTCGTAGTCTGTGGAAATCGGTTCGTTGGGAATTGCGGGAAGATCCATTATGCGCTCCTTGCCGGCAAACCTCTGATCCGCCATGTCGCCGAGCGCCTGCCCGGTATCGTTGATGAAATCCTCGTGGTAATCGGATATCGTGAGCTGAAGGCTGGCTACGAGGCGGCCCTACCAGGCTCGGTCAGAATCGTCAACGACGAGCAAGAAGGGAAGACGCCACTGATCGGAATCGCGGCTGGCCTACAGGCTGCAGAGTCAGAGTACGCGTTCATCTGTTCTTGTGATGTCCCATTCGTCAACCGGGCCGTGGTGGGGTTACTGTTCGATCGCGCCTCAGGTGCTGATGCGGCGATCCCGAAATGGAGTCAAGGGCACACTGAGCCGCTCGAGGCTGTCTACCGAACGTCCTCGACTCTGGTGGCGACGCGCGAGACGTTGCCTCTCGACGGATCACGGTTGAAGGTCATGATCGACAAACTAGGCAAAGTCGTGTATGTCCCGGTCGAGGCCGAGATAAGAGCACTCGACTCCGATCTGCGCACGTTCTTCAACGTGAATACCCGAGGAGACATGGATAGGGCCGAAGAACTCTGTGGCAGAGAATTCTCAGCGACAACCTGAAACATGCTATCAAGATAGACGGCCGCGGCTAGCCCAAAAGCACCTGTCGTTTCGCTAGCATAATTCAGGACAAGTCAGCACTGCGAGTCGATCCGTTCACTACGCTGCACGTCGCGACAGTCTGAGATTCAGGTTTGATGTGCTTGCGAGGGCTTCAGGGAATGGCGATGGGGCATCTCAGAGCGTGTAGTACGCCCACTTTTTCCTGAGACGTGCGTGTGGGAGTGTGTGTACTGACAAAGTTCGGTCGGGCAAACAGTGTGATATACGCACACTGGCCCGTAGGCGGGGAAATGTCCGTGGACATGGCCTCGGGGAAGATTCTGCCAGAAAAGCCGACACTAGGGCCGGAAGGCGGAACAAAGCAAAGAATAAGCCGACCGGCAAGCGCAACTTCCAGTTTTTCCGCCCTCAGAATGATGGGCGATATGATGGTGGGGCCGGTGGGATTTCACCCTACTATTTCGTGGGGTAAATCTTTCCCCCTCAGACAATCTCCGCCTGCCCGAGAACCAGTCTTCCGCTCGTCATCAGCCCGACCTTCGCGTCCAGTATTCTACTGTACGCTATGCGAAGATGCTTGTCTGAACCTGTTGCACCGTGGGCCGGACTTCACAAACAGGATGCAAGCGATCTCTACAGCAACGGCCACGAAAGGCCCATCCAGAGCGATTGAATACGTATTGAACGGCACGATAAAGCTTGTGCCGACAGGCAACCAAGATCAGCCAAACAAGGAACGCCGTTACTTCTGATCGACTCCATTGGCTCACGCAGACCCGCACACAGCACACCCCGCCGCCATTCAATACGTAATGTATCGCCCTCAGCCAAGCGCGGGCCGAGAGCTAACTATGACCAAGAGAAGAATTGTTCGAGGGCTCCAAAGAATTAGGCTTGAAAGTAGCCCTCTTCCTACCTTCCCAGCACTCATTCCATACAGAGGTCGAGGCAGTACTTGGCAATCCTTGACGTGTCTAGTGGATTGGTCCTGTGCAGTGATGGGTTAGATTGGTGTTGTGAGTGTTGGTTGGTATTGTGAGGGGTGGATATAGGTTTTCCAGAATTGTTTGTAGAGTTCTGGGTTCGTGTATCTGACGAGGATGGTGCGGACCCCTTCAGAATGAGAACGCTTGAAAACGGATACTTGCTGAGAGGGGTAGGCTATGCCGCATAGACGTTGGACACCTGAAGAGAAGATCCGGATAGTTCTGGAGTCATTGAACACCAACATAGGCATGGCTGAACTATGCAGAAAATACGCTGTGAACCCAACCGTATTCTACGCTTGGAAAGAGAAGTTCATTGAAGCAGGAAAGCAGGCGCTCACCCGATCTACGCGAAACATAGGGGAGGGGGAGCTCCAAGCAGAGAATCAACGCCTGAAGCAGCTGATCGGTGAACTCACCATCGCGAATGACGCGTTCAAAAAAAAGCCTGCAGGGAGAGAAAGGAAGATGGTAGCAGACATAATTAGAGATCAAGGGTCAAGCCTCAGAAAGGCACTACGCCTGTCTGGATGCTCACGCAGAAACTACTACTACCAGCCCGAAAAGAGAACCATT
>Ga0315280_10004255_pt1 | contig 21303 bp, 10 predicted proteins | sample YL17G06_40_MG_FD_203697 | JGI IMG/M metagenome (GOLD analysis project Ga0315280, IMG submission 203697) | Sediment microbial communities from Yellowstone Lake, YNP, Wyoming, USA - YL17G06_40 | ecosystem: Environmental > Aquatic > Freshwater > Lake > Sediment | place: USA: Wyoming | collected...
GGCTCTTCGATGGCATCTGTGCGCGTGGGTGATGCCTTTGTTCGCGGCAGTGCGGACGGCTTGACGTGGACGGTCGGAACGAAGGCCGTCGAGATGACCTACGTGGCCAGAGACGGTCTCTTCACGCTGACCGGCTTCAGGAACAGACTTGCCTCCCCGCCCACGGAGTACGTCCCGAAGGACTGTCCCATGGCGCCGATCGCCGCCGGGCCTGCCGACGAAGCCCCGTGGGTGCTCAGTAGCGCGGCCGCCAGCAGGACATCGGCAGGCGGGCAACCTGTGGCGCTGCTCGCGATGGATCTCGCGTGCGGGAACCTGAAAGTCCACTTCCGCGTGATCGCCTACCCCGGCACGTCCGTCCTCCGCCAATGGGTCGAACTGGAGAACGCCGGTGTCTCGCCCATCACCGCCGAGGCCACTCTCCTGACCATTCCGATCACGGACGATGGGGCCACGCCCTTCACCCACTACTGGATGGTCGGCGGGAACAGCAAAGCCGATCAAGGCATGCTCCAGAGCGCTCCGGTGCCCCCTGGCTACCGACAAGTGGTCGCCGACCGGGCAACTCACGCGTTCATGCCCTGGACCGCCTTCCAACGCGGCGGCAAGCCCCATGACGGCTGGTTCGTGGCGCTCGAGTACCTCGGCAACTGGAGCTTTGTAGTGGAGCGCCCGGATGAGGGGCCGTTGCGCCTGACGGCCACCATCCCCGACCTCGCTGCGGTCGCGCTCGCCCCGGGCCAACGGATCGCGCTCCCCTCCGTCACCCTCGGCGTCTTCGCCGGAGACCTCGACGACATGGCGGCGCGATCCTACGACTGGCAATACCGCTACCTGTGGGACTACACCAGCATTGACTACTACGCCCGCCCCAAATGGGCGGTGCCCTGGACTTACTGTGCCCGAAACCTGCAGGAGCAGTTCGCCGAGCGACTCGCCTACCTCGACATGAACGCGGACATCATGCGCGGCGTCGGCTTCGAAATGCTCTGGGATGATGCCGGCTGGTCGTCTTACGACGGCTTGCCCCCGGACAACTACGGCAGCGTGTTTGCCCCAACCTATGAGGGGCCGGACTTTCGCCAGACCCGTCGCTACCTCGACAAGATGGGCATGGGCTGGCTCGCCTGGTTCGCCGGGCGCCCGACACCGGGCGTCATGGCAAGCAAGGTCGGCGCCTGGGGCGACTTCGAATGGCGCACCGACGCCGTCGATTTCCCGGACTGGGCGGCCGACAGGGACTTGCGCGACAAGATCGTGCGCTTCCTCGACCGCTTCCCGCACTCATCTTTCCACACCTGCAGCGGCGGAAGCTCCTACAGCCATACCTTTGACATCCAGCGCTACGCCAACACCAACTACTTCTCCGACTTTGGCCGTGGCCCACAGACCAACTACTACTTCTCCTACATCGAGCCGCCCGACAAGTGGGTCGATATCATCGAGCCGTGGACCAACGGAGGCGCCTACAAACCCGAGACCGCCCGCCAAACAATGACCATGGTGCCGTTCTGGGGTCTGAAGGCCACCCCGGCTGACCAGGAATGCCTCAGGAAAGACCTAGAGATATACCGGTTACTGCGTCGCGAGGGGGTTGCCGGCCGCTGGTCGTACATGTTCCATCCGAGGGTAACCGGTGACACTGAGTTCTACTACGCCCAGCGAACCAGCTACGACCGAACGAAGGCCTGCATCATCCTGAAACACAGAGCCCCAGGCCCGGTGACGATCTTCCCCCGGGGCTTGCGGGCCGGGCACAAGTATGTGGTAGGGTTCGCCTCGACCCAGGCTACCACCGTTAGGGACGGTGCGGACCTCATGGCCAACGGTGTCACTATCACGGAGCAGGCGCCGGGCGAGTTGGTCTACCTTGGGCTGCCGAACAGACCCGGCAGCGGACACGATCGGACGGCGCCCACGGCTCCGGGGAACGTGCTCTCGCGGCGCGAAACGAACATCGGACATTCGGGCGTGGGCATCTACTGGTCCGCGGGCGCGGACGAGAGCTGGCTCAGCTACTACGAGGTGAAGCGCGGCGCGGAGATCCTCGGCAAGGTGAGCATCGGCACCACCTACTTCGACCACGCCGAGGGGTGGCGTCCCGATGCCGCGTACGCGGTCCGAGCCGTAGACGGCGATGGCAACACGAGCGCCTGGACCCCCGCCGCCAGTCTGGACGACGAACCCGTCACTTCCTGCGCTCTCGGTGGCCTGTTCCCTGTCCGGGGTCGCGAAGGCTGGTGCGCCGACACGACGGCCGACGGTGTGACCTTCAAGCCCATGTCCTGGGTGACGCCTCCCAAGACCTCCTCCGCCGACGAGGGCGGAACTCCAAACCAGCCGGGCGGTATCGAGGGCTGGTGGGAAGGCCAGGGCGGCGCACGGCTCGGTCGCGCCTGGATGCAGTCCTCCCAGGACGCGTGCAGCGTTCGCACCTGGGTCGCCCCCAAGTCGGGCACCGTCCGCATCGTCAGCCGGGTCATGAAGGAGTGGTACCGTCAGGCTGCCGGTGCGCCCCTCCGCGCCCGCATCCTCCACGGGGACAAGCTGGTCTGGCCGGATGCGGGCTGGGCGGAAGCGCCTCTGAACGATCTCGTCGGCCTAACCCACGACATTTCGGTCACCGTCGAGCAAGGCGATTGCATCAGGTTCATTCTCGACAAGAGCGACGATCCCGAGAACCACATCGCGGCCTGGATGCCCAGGATCACCTACGCCGAGCCGCCACCTCCCGAACGGGAGGGAAGCGTAGTCCGGATCCTCTGCGGGGCGCGTGAGCCCTACACCGACCGCGCCGGCAACGTCTGGTCACAGGACCGCGCCTTCCACGGCGGTCGCGCCATAGCCAGTGAGCCCGAGATACACGGGGCGGACGACCCAGCCCTCTACCGCCGGAGTCGTTGCGGCAGCGATTTCACCTACGCGATCCCAGTCCGGATGGGCCTCTACGCAGTGCGGCTCAGGTTCTCCGAGCCCGAGTATGAACACTGCTTCGCCAGGCCGTTCAACGTCGAGATAAACGGTCGCGAGATGCTGCGCAACTTCGACATCTGCCAGCACACGCGAGGGTTCCGCAAGGCCGGCGATCGCGTCTTCCGTTACGTCGTGCCAAACGCCGAGGGCAAGATCGCCATCCGATTCACCGGCGGGTTCGAGCCCTGGCAACAGACCGACGAAGCCATCGTGCAGGCCATCGAGATCCTCCCCGAGCTCCGGACGACCATGCGCATCAACTGCGGGGGCGAGGCCGACTTCGTCGACTGGAACAGTTTCATCTGGCGCCGCGACCGCGAGTTCCTCGGAGGCCAGGCGATCCGGACCGCGAAACCGGTCGCCCAGGCCTCACCGACGCTGTATGACCAGGCCCTTTACCAGAAGGCCAGGTCCGGGCGCGAAGTCTTCTACGCGCTGCCGCTGCCGCCTGGCCTGTACAGCGTCCACCTAAAGTTCGCCGAGCTATGGCTGGCGGAACCTGGCAAGCGGCCGATGGACATCGAGATCAACGGCCGGACGGTGTGGAAGTCGTGGGACCCGGGCACCGAGGCAGGCCAGGTCGGCATGGCCTGCGATCTGCGGGAACTCAACGTCACGCCGGACAAGGATGGGAGGATCACGATCCGTGTCCGGGCAGTGGGTGAAAACGATGCCATCCTCCAGGGGATCGAGGTGGAGTAGCCGTAGCGCGTGTCGACGGCTGTGGGGTCGAGGTGACGTGCCCCCCGCTCTGAGGACCACCGGCAATGCCAGGATCTCCTGAGATACGGGAGGTCTTCGGATGCGGAAGAGGCGTTTGAGCGAGGAGCAGATCGTGCGGATCCTTCGGGAGGCGGAGCGGGGCGACCGGACGGTTGCGTCCTCGCGACGAGCCTAGAAGGTCCGCGCGCAGCCTTCTCACCCGTCACCGGGTTGAGCCACTTGTCGCGGTCGGTGACTACACGGCGCTCCCTCTCGCCCCGGGACGCCGCCCGACGCTACATAAGCATCGAGTACCCGCCAGGCCGGCCCGACGCCCAGGGCCTCAGCACTCCTGAGCGCAGGTCGGCGCGCCGGGAGCCGCGAACGCGCCGGCGTCCGCTTTCGCATCTCACGCATACGCAGCCCCTCAGTACGAGCGGGCCCCGTGTTTCCTCTCTGAGAAGTCCTTGTGGATGATCCAGGACAGGGAGGTACCGATGCAGCCACGGTCTCCAGCGCGCCTCACAGACATCGCGTCAGCCGCACGTGTTGGTGTGGTGGTGGCGGTGTGTCTCGGCCTGCCCCGTTTTCACGCGCTCGCCGCACCGTCGGAGTCGTACAGCCCGCCGTTCCCCGATGCGCTGGCGTGGGCACGGGTGGTCCAGCCGAAGATGGCCGCTGGGATCCCCGGCTCGCTCATCCTCGGGAACGGTGACCTCAACGGCATTCTGTGGATCGCGGACGGGCGCCTGCGGTTCTCCATCACGAAGAACGATGTGTGCGACGCTCGGCTGGAGACCGCCAACGATCCCGACTTCCTCCAAGTGGACATCGAGCGTCGCACCTGGAACAACCCGCCAGGCGTCGGTGCGCCGGCCTCCTGGAGCAAGCCCTACCCCTGTCCCCTGATCTGCGGTCACGTGGAGTTCGGTCTAGGCGTCGCCCACAGCGCCGACCCGATCTGGAGCAACGTACGCGGCAATGGCGGAGAGTCCCTGAAGTATGACGATGCCTCGCAGACCGCGGTGCTTAGCATACAGGGGGTGGCCGGCGCGAGTGCGGGATGGGGCTTCCGGCCGCGGTGGACGGGGATCGCCAGCGGGGTCGGGCTCACGGTGTCCGGGGGAGCCAACGCCAAGTGGTACCTCGACCTGCCTGGTACCGGGGTGAGGTCCGGGTGGGTCGGGGCCTCACCCGAGCCGATCGAGCGCACCTTCGACCTTCCTACTGATGCGAGCCTCGACCGCATCGACCTCTATGTGTGGACGGACGACGGTCGTCCCGCGCAGATCCGGATCCACGGAGTGACCGTCGTGGAAGCCGACGGAGGCGCAAGGACGCAGTCTCTGACAGCAGCCGGCAATGAGCCGACATTCCGCGCCGAACTGGACCCGGCGCGGGCCGTGGCGAGAGTTGCCGATCCGCGGGGCGAGCGGCTGGTGGCCCGTGTGCTGCACGATCGCAACGTGCTCGCGTTCGAGACGGCCGGCTCGGTCAAGCTCATCCCCTGCACGGCCGGGTTCGTCCCCCCCGCCGAGCACGGCGTGATCGCGGGAGTCGAGTGGGTGGCGACGAAGGTCCCGGGCGATGTGGACTGGCCCGGCATGTCATTCGCGCTGGCGCACGCGGCCAACGGAACGCGCCACACAGTGGCCGTAGTGTCGTCGCTTGAGGCGTCGGATCCGGTCGCCACCGCTGTGAGACTCGCGAGCGACACGCTCGCTCAGGACGCGCAGACACAGGTCAGTTCACACGAAGCCCAGTGGCATGCCTTCTGGGCCAAGTCCGGGGTGTCGCTTGACGACCGGTACCTGGAAGGGGTCTGGTACCGGAACCTGTACTTCCTGCGCTGCGCCAGCAAGCCCGGTGTCCCGCCCATAGGGCTGTACTTGGGCTGCGCGACCGATGAGATGCCCTGGCACGGTGTGGCGACAACCGACTACAACTTCGAGCAGTGCTTCTGGGGTGCGTTTGCCTGCAACCATCCTGAGCTTGCTGAACCGTACAACCGCTTCATGGTGGGCTACCTCCCGCGCGGGCGTTGGTTCGCCGAGCAGACCTATGGGATCGACGGCGCCTTCTACCCGGTGAACCACTTCGTGCACCAGATCAACGACCCGACCCGCTGCGCATCGCGCAACCGGCATATGAACTTCTACATGCCGTACACCTATGTGCTGGGGGCAGACGGCTGGCAGGCGCACAACGTCTGGCTCGGCTTCCTCTACCACCCGAGCCGGGATCACTTGGCGTTGGCTGCGTATCCGCTGGTCAGGGAGATGGCGATCTTCTACGCGGAGTTCTTGGGTCGCTGCCGGACGCGCCCCGATGGCAAGGCGGAGTATGGCCCGTCCTATAGCCCTGAGCACCGGGACTTTGGCGTGTACGACACTCCCTGCGACATAGCGTGGACGCGCTACACCCTCAGGGCTGCGGTCCAAGGCGCGAGAACGCTCGGCAGGGATGCGAACTGGATCAGACGCTGGGAGGACGCTCTGACACTCCTCCCTGAGTATCCACGCGTACCGGGGAGTTCGCCGCTGATCATCTCCGATGTGCGTGGCGGCGAGAAGATCGGCTTCAACGTGGCGGTGCCGGTCCTGCCCGTCTTTCCCGTTGGCGATGTGAACTGGTTCTCGCCCGAGCCGGAGAAGGAGGCGTTCGCTCACACCATCGAGACCATCCAGTGGACCGGCTACAACTCGGTCATGATCCTGGCCGGCGCGCGTGCTCGCCTGAGCATGGCCGACACCCACGCATGGGTCACGCGCGAGTTTAGGGCACGACAGATGCCGGGCGGGTTCCTGGAGCTGCTGGGGGACCATCGGGGCAACTACACCGAGCAGATGGCCGCATGTGGGATCGTGAGCGAGATGCTCCTTCAGAGCGTCGGAGGCATCGCCCGCGTGTTCCCGGCTTGGCCGAAGGACCGGGATGCCGCCTTCGAGCGCCTCCTCGCCGAGGGTGGCTTCGAGGTCTCGGCGGAGCAACGCAGAGGCGAGGTCGCCGCGATACGCGTGGGTGCCAGCTTCGGCGGGGACTTCAGGTTCCTCGCTCCGTGGCCGCGGGTTCGGGCCGCCGTGAACGGCAGGCCCGCGAATGCGACGGCCGAGGCGAACGATGTGTTCTCCATCGCCACGCGGCCGGGGGACACCGTCACTCTGACGCGTGGGTAGGAGCACGTCGACGCGTCCGCCACGACATAGCGTCGACCTGACAGCCAGTTCCTGCGACGAGCCTCCTGGCTCGCCTCCCCCACGCGGGTGAGGGAGTCTCGCCAAGAAGAGCGGGACACACGAGGTGAACGAGCATGGCACGGCCAGATCGGGAGAGGACCCTGATGGGCATGTGCGGAAGACGACCCGCACGCCCCGGAGAGGGTTCGGGCTCCCGATCGGACAGGAGTGGTACCACAGACCGGGCTGGTGCCCGATAGCCGAGCTGCAGGGGGTCACCGCCGACTACATGCAGTAGGACGGACTGGCAATCGACGAGGGCACCGGATTCCCTACCCGAAAGTGCTCCACCGCAAGCGCCGAATCGCCGGTCGGATAGAGGAACTTCCTCGCGCAGAAACGGGGAACTGCCTTGCCGAGGAACAGAGTGACTTCCCAGGTCAGGAACCGAAGGCAGTTGCTCACTCAGGCCGATCCTGGAGCAACTTCCCTCTAAGCAGGGGTCCCGCGTTCGCATCGCGGCGGGCCGGCCAGACGCTCTCCCCGGAGAGAGTTAGGATGGGCCCCAAAGCCTTGGGGCAAGCCGCTTTGCCACGGCTGTTCGCGCCGGTAGCGAAGTGCCCCTATGGTCGGCCAAGAGGCACTTGGCTCTGCGGCCGCTCCTCGTTGCGGAGTCGAAGCTATCCCCACCGATCTGGGTCGGCGGAGCCGCGCCCCACGCCGGTACCCTAGCGTCCCCACCATCCCCAGACCTCAAATGGTGCCCAGAAGTAGGGGTTGGCCCATTCCGGGTGGTCGGCGATAACGGAGAGCTGCGCTCGGCGCATAGCTTCGGCCTTGTCCTGCCCGGTCTTCATGTTCGCGTAGAACCGCTCCATGAGCTCACGGGTCGAGTCGTCCGCCACCGGCCAGAGCGACGAAACCACTGTCGGCGTTCCCGCGAACATGAACGCGCGCGTGAGGCCGACCATGCCTTCTCCGCCGGACTCCTTCCCGACAGCCGTATCGCACGCGGACAGGGTCACCACGTCGGCGTCCAGCGAGAGCCCAAGCACGTCTTCCGCGGTCAGGAGGCCGTCCTTGGTGGGGTCGTTCGGGTCGGCGCCGGTGAGACTGAGGATCAGACCCGACGCGAGCGGCACACGGTCGTTGCAGTACCCATGGCAGGCGAAGTGAAGTACCGACACCGAAGATGCCTCTGCCCGCACCGTGGATTCCGCGGCGTCGGCGCCGGTGTGCACGCCCTCCGGTGCGCCAAGGATCTCCCCGATCCGCGCCACTTCCACGCCGGTGTATGGCAGGCGCGGGATCCGCGCGTCGGCGCGCCCAACGGCCTCCGCGATGGTCTGACGAGTCGACAGTGGGGTGAGCGCCTCAGTGGACCCGCCGGGCGCGCCGCCCTCGGCGGGTGGCTCCGGGTAGTCCGGGTTGCCGAGTGCGAGCAGCACGTGGCGCTCTCGGGTCCGTGCGGCAGCGCGCAACTCCGCCTCCTGCCGCAGGAGGCCGAGCGTCCTTAGTGATGGGAGCATGGCCACCGCGACGCGGGAGATGAGAGGCTTGCCGTCGGCGTCCTCGAGAGCCGACCAGGCGACGTAGTGAAGCACGCCATCGGGCAGGACTATCAGGCGCTTCTTGCCCTCGAGGTGCCTCGCGGCCGGCTCGAGGAGCGCGGACCAGAGCTTCCGGCAGCTATCGTCCAGCATCTCGGGATGGAGGTACCTCTGCCCCGTGTCGCGGGCTTCCATGGTGATGGCGCGTGCCCCGATGGGGATGCCTCGCGCCTCCATGGTGATGGCGCGAGCGGCGCCGTCAGTGCTTACCCAGCGGTAGTCGCGCGCCTGGGTGCCGTCGGAGGGGAAAAGCAGCGCGCGGGCCTCCTCGGCGGTCACCGAGAGCTTCACACGCTCGACCGGCCCCGTGTTGGTCAAGATCAGCAGGTCGATGCCGTCCTGCGCGACGACGTACGAGAAGGTCACGGTCTCGGGGTCGAGGAGTTGCTGCAGGTCCTCCACGCCCTGGGTGGGAGGGAACAGCACCGCCGCCATGCGTGGCGTCCTCTGCCGAGCGTCTACTATGAGGGCGTCCCAGTCGGTGTCGAGCTGGGTGCGCTCGGCGAGGAGTTGGGCCTCGAGCTCCTTGTCGCCAGCGGCGGCAGCCTGGCCGAGCCGGGTTACCATCGCCTCGCGCCGACCGAGAAGCTCATCGCGTTGCCCGAGCACGCTTCGTTCGTCCTCGTCCGCGAGCGCCGTCATTCGCTGGAACAGATTCTCCCGCAGGCCCTTCGCGCGCATCCTCTCGGAGACGACCAGGGCCGATGCGGCGTCGTCGTAGCCGAGCACGAACTTGATGTTCTGCCGGTAGACTTCCTCATACTGCGCGGAGAAGCCGCGACGGATCTCTTCCTCAGCCTGCTTGGCCGAGTGCTCCCGCGCCATGTCCAGAGCATCAAGGGCCTCCGAAAACAGCTTCCGCGCCTCGTGGCGCCGGCCCAGCTCCGCGCATTCCACGGCGGCCAAGGCGCAGTAACGGCCGTGATCGCCGCTTCCGGGGGCTTGCGAGCGGGTGATGGCGACGGCCTTGCGGTACTGCTCCAGCGCCCGGTCGGCTGCCCCGAGGCTGTGGTGGATGCTGGCTATGTCGTGGTACACGCGAGCGCAGTCGAGGGAGCCGGGGGCAAAGCGCTCGAGGATCCCGAGGGCTGTGCGGTAGTGCTCGAGCGCCCGGTCCGACTCGCCGCGCTCGGCGTAGACGCTGCCTATGGCATTGTTGGCGACAACGCCTGCGAGGGATTCAGGGGCCAGCCGGACGGCGATTTCCAGGCCCTTCCGGAAGCACTGGAGGGCCCTGTCCACCTCCCCTCGGGAGCGGTAGATCGTGCCGATGTTGATATGGTTCCCGGCCTGTTCCAGTGAGTCGGGGGCCAACCGAGTTGTGATCTCCTGGCACTTCAGGTAGTACTCCAGCGCCCGATTCACGTCACCACGCTTCAGGTAGACTGCCGCGATGTTGCCATAGCTCTGGACGCACCACATGGAGTTGGGGGCGACGCGCTCGCGAATCCCGAGAGATCTGAGGTGGTACTCCAATGCGCTGTCCAGGTCTCCCAGGTCGGCGTACAAGATGCCCATGTTGTTGTAGCTCGCCGCCAGGTCGAGGGGGTCGTGCCCGGGTTTCTCCACGATCGCGAGGGCCCTCGCGTGGTACTCCAGCGCCCTGCTGTACTCACCACGGCGTTGGTACACCATGCCTGCGCCGTTGCAGGCCGCGGCGCACGCGTCGGAGTCCGGGGCAAGGTGCTCGACGACCCCGAGACACTTGAGGTAGTACTCCAACGCCTTATCCAGTAGGCCGCGGTCGGAGTGGATCATGCCGATGCCGAAGCAGGTCCATGCGTACCCCGGCGAGTCAGGGGCGAGGCGCTCGTCAATGGCATATGACGCCTGCCACTCCTGTAGCGCGCCATCGCGGTCGCCCTGGTTGTAGAGCTCGGCGCCACGCTGGTAATGGGCGTCAGCGTCCTCGAGGGTCCCTTCGCCCTGCGCGAACGCGGCAAGGGTGGCTGGGCACAAAGCGATGGCGAACAGCGCGAACCGGACCGGCTTCCATGCGCGCACCGCGCAGACCCCCTGGTAGCGTCTCTCGTGCGACGGTCCGTTCGCCCACGCTCATCCAGGCCCCTTCGATAGAGAGTGCTGAGGGCTTGGCTACGCCCGCCCCCCGGCAGCCAAGCGGAGCCCCACAGGACGGCGGGGCTCCGCGTTAGCGCCCGTGGCTTACCGCGTACTGGCGGCGGCCCCATCTAGATGTAGACGGTGACAGACCCACCCCCCGACTTGTCGGTCAGGATGACCACGCTGGTGCCGGGGTAGGTGGTGGCCTCAAAGACGTTCAGAACGTAGTGCGTCTTCGGTGCCAGCCCCCCTATGTTCACCTTGCCCGACTTCGCGGTACCGTAACACCACTGGAACTCGTCCTCGACCCAGTCCCCGCTGCTGTTCTGCTTCGCGGTGTACAGGGCCACGAACGCGGGGTAGACCTTCGCCCCCGTCTCGGCGTCCAGAACCGTTACGGTGAAGGACGAGGCCTTCGGTGCAGCCTGGGTCGCGGTCGCCGAGACCAACACGGCCACTGCGCAGAAGAGCATGACAACAGCCACTCGATGCTTCATAGCTAAGCGCCTCCCTGGGCGATCATCTCATCGGGTCCGGGACGCCCGGACCCCTATCCCTACGTGCCGAATCAGCCGTGCTACCCACGCAGCGCCGCGATGATGCCATTGGCGCGCGCGATGATGTCCGCGGCCACATCGGGCGCGATCTTCTTGTTGGTCTGAGCCTCCACTTGGTAGGCCCTGTCGGCCCGCCGCTCCTGGGGACTGTCTACGGCGACCAGGCCGGGGTCTGGTCCATGCCTGGGTCGTTGGTCAGGTTGATCGGGTTTGCCCCGCTGGCTTCCATCACGTACACCTCGTAGTTGCCGTCCCGCTTGCTCGTGAAGGCGATCCTGCTACCGTCGGGCGACCAGCGGGGCTGGGAATCCACGTCTTGGGGATCTGCGCTGACTGAGCGCTTGTCACGACCGTCGGGGTCCATCGCGTAGACGGCGCACCAGGTGGGGCTCCGGTAGAGGTAGAACAGGATGCAGGTCCCGTCCGGCGACCAGTCGGGGGCGTAAGGAGCTTGTGTCGTTGTGTCCGTGTCGGCCGTGAGGGACACCTCGCCCGAGCCATCGGCGTTGATGGTGTAGATGTCGCGTCGGCCTCCCTGCACGTACCGTGAGAAGGCCACCTTCGCGCCGTCTGGAGACCATGCCGGCTGGGTGTCGCTCACGGTGCTGTGGGTCAGACGGGTTTGGTTGGCACCGTCCGCGTCCATGACGTAGACCTGGGAAGTGATCTGTGGTGTCGCCGGGTCATCGTCACGGTAGGAGTAGAACGCTATCCTGGATCCGTCTGGCGACCAGCGTGGGTAGAATGACCCATGCCCCGACCCGGCTGCGTGGGTCAGTTGGACCTGGCTCGTGCCGTCCACGCCCGTTGTATAGACCTCAGCATTGAGCCCAGCCCCCCGGCAGAAGGCGAGCTCAAGGCCGTCGGGCGACCAGTCCACATACATGTCGGGCTGTGGGTCATAGGTCAGGCGGGTTTGGCCGCTCCCGTCCGTGTTCATTATGTAGATCTCGTAGTTGCCGTCTCGTAAGCTGTGGAAGGCTATCTTGCCCAGCCTTGGGTGGGCCCCCTCGCCGATGCGGAACTTGATCGGCACCGTGCGCCCATCCAGCAGCGGGAAGATCGTCTCATCCGTCAGGCTCTTGGCCTCTTTCATGCTCGCGAAGACCTGCAGGTCGGCGTACCCGTACTCGGCGCTATCGCACTCCCGGCGCACGAAGATCCTGTACGTGCTCCCCTCTAGCAGGCTGTACAGGTCTGTGTGGAAGTTCACGATGTACTGCTCGTCCGCTGGGCTGACGCGGATCGTCTCGTCAGCCGAGCCATCGATGGGCGTGTCCGTGAAGGTAGCCACCGCCGCACCGGTAGGCTTCCCGGTACCATCGAGCAAGACGACGTCCACCCTCAGGAATGGGGCCAGGTTGGGGTCGAATGGACGCGTTGAGCCGGAGTCCGGAGCCAGTGGCGGGCGGAACACGAAGCCCTTGACCCCTCCCGTGGGCTCGTGCGAGATCGCTCGAACCCCAGAGACTGGGGTTGCCCCGGGGTCGAGCGGCGTGACTGCGGGCTCCTGAGCGACACCCGTCGCGGTCTCTGCGCCGCTACCACACCCAAGAGTGTGGACGAGTGACACCAGTGCCAGGACGCCCAGCAGGGCTACCCACCTCACTGTGCGAGTATGGTCCATGCCTTCCTCTCCTTCCGTCGTGCGGCGCCTGCAGACGGGCCGAGTCTCCTGGGGACACTGCCGTCCCACCACGACTACCCACCAAGTGCCGCGATGATCCTGTTGGCGCGCTCGATGATCTCCGCGGCGACATCGGGCGCGATCTTCTTGTCCGTCTGGGCCTCGACTTGGTTGACGAGCGCCTTGAGGTCGTTGACGGCGACCTTCGCGGCATTGGGGTTGCCGGCAACAAGGGCCGCCCGCGCCGCGTCCACCTTCGCGAGAAGGGCACTCTCGATCTCAGGGGCGACATTGCCGTCGCTGACGCCGTACCGGATCACCTTCGCCAGGTTGTCGAGTTGGTTGAGCGCGGAGCCGGGGACGACGGCAACCGACTGCGCGGTGGACGCGCTGTTCCCCGACCCGTCAGTAGCGGTCCAGGTCACGGTCGTCGTGCCAAGCAGGAACAAGCCAGAAGCGTTGTTGCCGACATCAGGCTGCGCGTCACAGGCGTCACTGACTGTGGGTTGGCCCAGATCGACGTGAGTCCCACGTGGGTCGGCCTCCCACACCTCCAGGTCAGCCGGGGCCGCGATGGCTGGGGCCGTGGTGTCGACGACCGAGACCGTGGTGCCGGCCGTGTTGATCACTCCCTCGTCATCGGTCACCTGCACATGGATGGCCCACACCCCCAGGGCGAGCAGCAGTGTAGGTGTCGGGCCCGTGGCGTCATCGAAGTCGCCATCGCCATCAGTGTCCCACGCGAAACCCTCGATCGTTCCGTCGGGATCGCTAGACCCGGTCGCGTCCAGCGTGACCTGCGTCCCGGACCGGCCGGCCTGTTCGACGGTCTGCGGCGGACCTGCGCCGGCGATCGGAGCTCCGGTCACGACCTCACCGATGTCTACGATCGGGTCCTCGGGATCGAGCGGGTTGAGCACGATAGTCTCGACAGGCCACGACGTGATCTGGCTGTCGGCCCTGAGCCGGAAGCCGTCCAGCTGCCCACCAGGCGGGACGCCGCCCCCATCCGGCGATGGGTCACCGGTCCACGACACAAAGCCCCGGTACCTCCCGCACCGGAAGGGCTTCTCCAGCGAGATGAATATCCACCCGTCAGGACACGCAATGTCCCACACGTGTGCCTCAGGGTCCAGCTCCAGCGTGAAGTCATAGACGCTCTGCCCCTCCACGTTACTGAGGTTGCGCAGGGCGAAGTTATAGATCCAGGTTCCGTCACCGGCGTCGACCTCGCTGCAACATACGGCCACGGTTCGGTCGACAGGCTGCGCGGGGCAGGTACCGCACGCGATCACAGCCAGCAGCCCGGCGAGAAGGCCGCCTCGGGCGACGTACTGCACTAGCCTTATCTGCTCCATGTCCACACCTCCCTTGACGTCCGTGGCTTCCTCACTGCAGCCCCGGGGGGGTTGTCTGTCAGCGTAACGTTGCCGTCCCAGGTGCCGTCCTGCTCGACGTCGAGCCGCCACTCATCCGGCAAGCCGGGGCAGAGCTTGGCGGTGACACTCGGTAGAGTGTCGTCGCACGGGGCACTGCCGCAAGCCACGGTCAGGCCGAGGACCAGGACAGCCGCAAGACTCCAAGGTACGACCCTCTGCATTCCTGACACCTCCCTATCGCTCGCGGTCATGCTGCGGGGCGCGCCGGTGGCAAGGCCCGGTCGCTGCGCGCGTAGGCACAGCGACGAACACCCGATGCTTCGCAACTAGCCGCCTCCCTGTGCGATCTTCCGGTTGGGCCCGGGATCCCGAGAAGGTCGCCCAACTCATTCCTCACATGTCGAGCGCAAATGCGCTACCGGCCGGAGCTCGCACTCAGCCCCCTTGGCGTACCGCGCGAGCCCGGCGGCTCAGTTCCCCTGGAGGGAGGGGAACCAATCGTCCGCGATGTTGTTGGAGACGTTGACGCGGCCGGTGCCGTCGGTGTTGGCGACGTACACATCCCAGTCCCCATCGCGGTTGCTCCGCCAGGCCACCTTGCTGCCGTCACTGTTGAGCGAGGGGTCCCAGTCCTCGGCGCCGTCGCGCGACACGTTTACGGGGTTCGTGCCGTCCGCGTTGGCGACGTAGACCTCGGGGTTCCCATCGACGTTGCTCTCCCAGGCTACCTTGGTTCCATCCGCGCTGAGAGAGGGCCCACCATCGTAATCGTTGTCGTCTGTGACGTGCGTCGCGACCTGGACGATGCCCGTGCCATCCGTGTTGGCCACCAGGATCGCGGGGTACAGCCCGAACGGATCATGCACCCAGGCCACCTTGGCCCCGTCCGCGCTCAACGACGGCTGGTTGTCGTACACCCAGCCGAGGCCGCCCGACACGTTGGTAAGGCCGGAGCCGTCCGTGTTGGCCACCCAGACATCCCACTCTCCGTCACGGTCGCTCACCCACGCCACCTTGCTCCCGTCGGCGCTGATGGATGGGTAGTCATTCCACGAGTGGCTGTCGGCCGACACGTTGGTGAGGCCCGTGCCGTTTGTGTTGGCGACGTAGACCTGGTCGTGTCCGTCCGGGTACCCGTCACGTGTGCTCATCCAGGCCACCTTGCTCCCGTCCCCGCTGATCGACACCCAGTCGCCCTGGGCGCCGCCCATGGTGGCCGTGACGTTGAAGAGGCCGGAGCCGTCGGTGTTCGCGACCCAGATGTCCCAGTCCCCGTCACGGTCGCTCAGCCACGCGACCTTGGTTCCGTCCGCGCTAAGGCAGACCCACGACTTCCCCGCGCTGTCGTTGGACACACTGACGCGGTTCGTGCCGTCGACATTGGCGACGTATACCCCGCCGGCCGTGCCCTCGCTGTAGTCCAGCCAGGCGACATTCGGCACTCTTGGCATGGCATCGGGATGGACGGCGATGATGATGTCGCCCTCCCCGCCGAGAATCTTGAGGCCGACCTGCGCACGCAATAGCTTGAACGCCTGGTCGTAGACAGGGCTCTTCTGCAGCACAAGGTGAGCGCTGTCCTGCAGGAGGTGGTCCTCCACCTCCAGGGCGAACGGCCATGGCCCCCCTGTCTGCTGGCCCGTCGTCTTGCTCCTGGCAACCATGGTGCCGGTAACACGCGCCTTGCCGGGGCTGGGAATCGAGAGCGAGTCCAGAGTCGTCGACTGGTAGTACGTCTTCGTGAGCGACGAGTCGCCCCACTTGTTCACTGACCCGACCACCACGCCGTTTGCGCCGTGGTAGATCGGCGACAGTTGAACCTCGAGCTGGGTGGTCGGTCCTATGGGTATATACCAAGGTCTGGCGCACCTCAGCAGCGACCCGTACACGAGGTCGGAGTCCGTCCTGATGATGGTCAGGCTCGTCTCGGCATGGGGGCTCCAGCCCTCGACCTCCAGCCAGTCGCTGTAGAGGGTGAGTCCGTATTCGCCGGCACTGACGGACGAATCGAACTCAAGGCAGAGGTCGACCCATGCGCGTACTGGCAGCGCCGGGGGAGCGCCGAGATCGTACCGGATGCCCTGGTAGGTCCAGTATCCGCGGTAGTGGTCGGCGGCGAGGCCGAACAGGCGGGCGCTCACAGGCGCCGCGCCGACCCGGGGGAACGCGGGGTCGACGTACGGGCGGACACTGAGCTTCACTTCGTTCTGCGTGTCGATCGGCAGCACTCCACCTGTCGACAGGCGGAGCTCAAGGCGAGGATAAGCGTAGACGTTGACTGGTGAGAGCCAGCCGCCCCATACGTCGCGGTACTTCAGTTTGGCGTAGCACGGGTCGAATGGGCCGTTGATGAAGATGGCTCCCGGGTTGCGTAAGCGCACAAAGGCTACGGCGTCACTTCCGAGGAGGCTCTTCGCACCTAGGGAGCCCCGATCGATAAGAACGCCGCTTGACCTATAGCCGCGGTCGCCGACGGTGTCCGGCTCGTCCGCGATCACGACCTCCGAGCCAGACTGCACAACGCCCCCATCACACCGGGCGAGGCCGTACTCGAGGTGCACCGGCAGGCCATAGAGCCTGCACTCCAGGAATTCTCTTGCATAGCTGATCTCGACGAACTCGGTGGTGGAAGGGATCGAGAAGACAGGTGAGACGAGCCTCACCGATGACGGGTCCACCGTCACGTCGCAGCGTGGGGGCAGGGGCCACCAGTGCCACTCCCGAGTGACGGGGGGCGTGTCTGTCAGCGTGACGTTGCCGTCCCAGGTGCCGGCTCCCGCCTCGACGTCAAGCCTCCACCCAGATGGCAAGCCGGGGCAGAGCTGAATGGTGGCGCTCGGAAGCTGATCCTCGCAGAGCGCGCCACCGCACGCCATGGTCAGGCCCAGAACCAGAACAGCAACGACGTGCTCACGTACTACCGTCAGCATTTCACCCACCTCTCCATCTGCCTATCTGCAGTGCTCTTGCTGCTGGACACTATGGCTCGCACGGCCTTGCCCCTCCTCTCGGGGTCTGGTGCCGGTCTGGCGCGGCGCTCCCCGCAGGTGCACCGTCAGAACACACTCGGCGACCAAGCGGGGTTGGTCCCCGCGCCGAGGTCGGTCGTGACCCCGGTCGCGATCTCGAGAGTCTTGATGTGTCCGCCCTCCTGGAAGGCAAGCCGGGTGCCGTCGGGCGACCACGACGGCTGCTCCTCAGTAAGTGCCGGCGTGTTGGTGAGCTGCACGGGGCTCGTGCCCTCTACGACCATGCCGGTCGCGGTGTAGACCTCGACCATGAACAGGTCGCCACCCCACGAGTAGGCGAGCTTGCTGTGGCCGTTGCTGTCGGCGCGGCACCAGTCGGGCTGCCAGCCAGGGGTGAGAACCTGGATGCGGTAGGGATCCCCATAGTAGATCGGCTCGGTGAGGAACGTGAACGGCTTGGAGAGGACGTAGATCGACCAAGTCGTGTCCGGCGGGGTCACGCTGCTGCTCTTGCCGGCCATCGCGAGCACCTGGCCATCGGGCGACCAGGTGGGCGAGTGGTAGCTCATGTCGGTCAGCCGCGGTAGCCCCGGTGGCTCCACGGGGTTGGGGTAGAGCAAGATCATGAAGTCGTCGGCATACGCGATCTCGGGGCTCCCGGCGTTGTGCCCCCAGTCCGCCCATTCGGTCTTGTTGTTGTCGATCAGGGACGAGAGGAGTAGCTGCTGGTTGCTCCCGTCGTTGTTCATGGTGTACAGGTTGGTGCGCTGGCAGGTGTAGCAGATCTTCTGTCCGTCGGGGGACCAGGTTGGGCCGTAGGCGTAGTACGCCGAGGTCGTGAGCTGCTTCACGTCTGTGCCGTTGGTCCACATAGTGTGGATGGCCTGAGTCGTCGTCTTGCCCTTGACGGTCACTGATCTTGCGAACGCGATGCGTTCGGGCGTCGGGACGACGGGCGGTGGTGGCGGCGGGGGCTTCCCCTCGACCGTCACGGCCGGGGTGTCGGAAGTCGGTCCGGGAGCGTCCTGATCCGATGTCGGCCCGTTCGACACGATGACACTGTTGCCGAACCCGTCTTGCGATGGCGTTCCCAGGTTCTGCCCGCAGCCCCACACGAAGACGCACGCGGCCGCAAGCAGCAGCACGAATGGAAGGACTAGGTGGCGCATCAACTTCACCTTCTCTCTTAGGTGACGTCAGCGGGAACCACAGCGGAGCCCGCATGACCTGGCACGCGGCGCAGCTAGAGCAGCCGCATACCCATCTACTACAGGGTCAGCGAAGGGGGGAATGCGTTTGACTTCCCGGGGTCAAAGATTCGGCAGTGAACGCCTGCGAGGCGAGGCGGGGGGCGGCTCGAGCGTACCGACCTATGTCGGGGGGGCGAGAGATCCGCGTTTGGCCGCGTACTCCAGGGCGTGGGCGGTGCCGCCGTTGACAACGAGGAGGGTCTAGCGACCTTCGGGATGAGTGGCGCACGCGGTCTGCGTTCCGCCATCAGGCCTTCGTACGCGCGCCGCCGCTGGGCTCCGCCAACGGGGGAGGGAAGATCCGGCGGCCCCGCCTTCCGCTCTGCTCGTGAGCCTCCCGAAAGCGAGCCCTGGTGTGGGCGTACCAGTCCGTGCCGGCTCCGGCCGCCTCGAGGGCTTCCAGGCCCTGGGCGAACAGCCGCTCCCCGTCGTTCGCATCGCCGCGGGCATAGGCCAGCGCCCCTCGCGTAACCAGCGGGATGACCCGGTCGTCCAGGCTGGAGCCCGGGACGGCATCGATGACCCGCGCCGCCGCCTCGGCCGCGTCCCACTCGCCCGCCCCTATGGTGGCCCAGGCTAGGTGGACATGGGCTTCTATCCATCGCGAATGGTCGCCGTGCCGCTCGATCTCCGCTAGCATCGCGGCGATGCGGCGCCGGAAGGGGTCTAGCTCGAAACCGGGTTCCTCACCCAGGCAGTGTAAGGCAGCGAAGAACCAGGTTGCTCCCACTACTAAGCTGTCGTGGTGGAACGCATCTTCCGCCCGGCGCAGCGCCTCACGTGCCCAGCGCGAGCCCTGCCCGCAGTGGTGCCGGTCGAACGCCTCTTCGGCGCGAATCCGCGCGACCGACATCTGGCAGGCTGTGTGCTCGAGGCCGTGGTGCCCGAAGGCCACTTCGGCCAGGTCAGCGCAGCGACCCCAGTAGGAAGCGATGGGCAGCGAGTGCAGGCCCATCCACCAGGCGCGCCGCGTCATGGCGTAGTAGAGCATCGCGAGCGCACGGAGCTGCCGCAGTGCGTGAGCCTCAGCGACCCGCTGGCCGTGGACCTCCACCCTCTGGCGAAGGTCGTCCATGGTAGCCGCCAGGTGCACGATGCTGACGCTGCCCGGAGCGGCGAGGTCTTGGGCCACGAGGCGCTCCGCGCGCTCGTCCACATCGAGCCGGTCGGAGAGGCTGTCGCGCTCGAACAGCGCTGGGTACTGGCGGTCGCACAGAGCCGCGAAGACCGAGCGTTTCACCTCGCCAATATCACCGGCCGAAAGCCCGTGCCGGTCCATCGTTCTCAGAAGCGCGTTGAGTTCGTCGGAGGTCTGCGGTGGCTGCCCCTCCTCCCAGTGGCGAACAGTGGCGGCAGTGACAGTCCGGCACGGGCCGCCGGGCAGCGTGATGGCCCGCGCGAGCTGCTCGCGGCTCAGCCCCGCCAGCTCACGGCGCCACACGCGGATGAACGCACCCATCTCCAGGGAGGGCCTCACCGCTGTACTCCCCCCGCGGCAGCGCACGTGCCGTGGCTGCCGCTAGCGGGCGCCCACCAGTGCCGTACGGTCGCGGGGCTGACTTCGGGTCTGCGGCCCCGAGCCGACGAGGCCGACCGCGCGAGCTGAGCCCGGCTCAGCCCGGCCCACTCGCGGCGCCACACGCGAAGGAACGTCCCCATCGCCAGGTCGCTTCGCAAGTGCACCGCCACCTATACGCCGCAGTGGAGCGAGGGTTGCCACGCACGAGAAGCGTCAGCAGATTCGCTCTCCCGCGCGTGGCTCCTGCCCGCGCGTGGCTCCTGCAGCGAGTCCCAGCCCTGCGAGCGACGGATGCGTTTCCGGCAAAGCAGCAGGCGAGAGCGAGCGGCCACGAGGCGGCGATCGCCGAGTGCGCCGGCCATACGGGCCCACCCAGCACGCCATGTGCGAACGGAGACGCCCATAGCGCGCGGGCTGAGTCATCGGAGCTGCCCTGCGGAAACTGTGACCTACGAATGTCAAAACGGTTGACGGCTCCAAGAGGCCATCTATGCTCAGGATGCTCGGCGCCTCGCTCGTGCACGCTCCTGCGAGGTCGTCAGCGTCCAGAGAGGCAGTGGAGCCATGGAGCGCGCGCGCATTGCCTATAGCGGGCGTGTTGCGGGGCTAGGGTACCGCATCATGACAGTGGCCCCGGACGGTTCGGACGTACGCCAGGTGACGCGGGGCCCCCACGGCGACGATGGTTGGCCGGCCTGGCGCCCCGACGGAGCAAGGCTGTGCTTCGCGGCGCGGCGGAACCACTACGCTGGCCTCTATGTTGTGGCGGCCGACGGTACGGGAGAGGAGCGGCTGACGCCAACCGGAAGTGCCGATGATGAGTTCCCCGACTGGTCTCCGTGCGGCCGGCACGTCGCCTACAGCCGAAGCAACGCAACCGGCGACAGGCTGTTCACCGTCAACGTCGAGTCCCGGACCGAGCGGGCCCTCACGATGGGTGGCGCCATGGACTACGCCCCCTCATGGTCGCCTAGCGGCGAGCTGATCGCCTTCCGCCGCTCCCTCGCGTCTCCCGCCGGGATCTACGTCATGCCAGCCGGAGGTGGTGAGTCGTGGTTCCTGATCCCAGGCAATGACCCTTCGTGGGAGCCCACAGGAGAGGCTATGGCGTATGCGCACGCTGGCGGGATATGGGTGGCCCGGGTCGCCAGTGACGGCCGATCGACGCAGGACAGGACACGGCTGACCAGCGGCGGCGAGGCGGAGGATCGGCACCCTCGGTGGTCCCCCGACGGCGCACACCTGGTGTTCGAACGCGAGCTCCTGGGCTACGAGGACAGCGCCTGCACGCTGGTAGTGATGCGGGCCAACGACGGCGCTGAGACATGCCTCGGGGAGGGAAGGGCCCCGGACTGGTCACCCGTACTCGTGTGAGCGGCCGTCGCCCGGCTGAGTGCGACAAGGGGGTGCCAGATACGGCCACTTCGTTTGGCGTGCAAGACCTGCAGCCCACAGCGAAAGGGCCGGGAGCGAGCTCAGG
>Ga0315280_10004256_pt1 | contig 21300 bp, 23 predicted proteins | sample YL17G06_40_MG_FD_203697 | JGI IMG/M metagenome (GOLD analysis project Ga0315280, IMG submission 203697) | Sediment microbial communities from Yellowstone Lake, YNP, Wyoming, USA - YL17G06_40 | ecosystem: Environmental > Aquatic > Freshwater > Lake > Sediment | place: USA: Wyoming | collected...
TGCGCCAACTCTAGTGGCGATGGCTGCCTATCGTACGGGAACCGATCTGGTGTTTGTGGCTGCGCCAGAAAAGACTGCGCTGGCAATTTCTTCCGTTTCGCCGAACTTGATCACGCTGAAGCTGCCAGGTGATAACCTCACCAGCTCCCACATTGGTCTTCTGCGCGAGCAGCTTGAGAAGGCTAGCGCAGTTGCAGTTGGGCCAGGGCTAGGAATGAACAATCAGACAGTGTCAGCGGTCCACAAGATTGTGGCATTGGCTATTCAACGCAACAAACCAATGCTATTAGACGCTGATGGCTTGAAGGCTCTAGGTGTGATAAGGAAGAAGCTCTTTGACGGATCCACAGTTGTCACCCCACATGCGGGCGAATTTCAAGCGATCTCTGGGAAGGCTCCTCCGAGAGATCTGGAGAACCGCTCAAACGAGGTTAGAGAATTCGCTTCCAAGAGCGGGGCAGTTGTGTTACTGAAGGGTCAGACTGACATAATCTCCAACGGGGTGCACACCAAGTTGAACAATACTGGTAATCCGGGTATGACGGTAGGTGGGACAGGAGATGTTCTTTCTGGCGTTATTGCAGGTCTGATGGCTCAGGGTGTTGAGGGATTCAGGGCCGCTGTTGCAGGTGCTTTCATAAATGGTGCCGCGGGAGATTTCGCTGAGGAGAAGTACGGATATCATTTGACACCGACTGATCTGCTCGAACATATACCCAAGATCATGAATGATCCCATGTGTCACAAGCAGATTATGGAAAAGAGGCTACACTAGCCATAAGTTCTGAAGGGACCTTGCGAGAAGCTCCACCCAATGCAAACCCCACTTTGTACGTTCTGCTCTTGAGGCAAGACGATCCTAGGAAGTGCACCGCAGCTAAGTTGGCCAGGTTTGGGTTTGCTAAGCCACTCTTCAGGATAAGACAGATTCCTCGAAAAGCGATCGTCCTTAACCCATCCGCATCGAGGACTCTCCGATCCGAAGACAATGCGGTCGCTGAGAGGAACGGGTTGATTGCCGTCGACTGCTCCTGGGAAAAAGTGCAAAAAGTATTCGCGATACGCATGCCCGGTGAAGGGAGGAGACTGCCAACTTTACTAGCTTCAAATCCCGTAAACTACGCAAAGCCCGACAAGTTGTCCTCGCTGGAGGCGCTGACCGCAGCATTGTACATTATTGGGTTCAAAGAGAGAGCCGTTCAACTGCTAGGGTTATTCAAGTGGGGCAAAACATTCCTGACCCTGAACTCTGAGCCACTCGAAGCTTACGCGACAGCTGTCACCACGAACGACATGGAGGAAGTAGAAGCTCAATTCTTCTGATTCCCATGAACAAAGCTTCCGGATTGTATTCGAAGAGTCAACCGACCCGATGTTTTGTCGATTCAGATTCTCCTGCGTCGGTTTTTCGCTCGATGTCAGTGTTCGATGTGACTAGCTACCTCAACGCTCATTGGATAGGCGAAAGGCGTCTGATGCAGAGGGGTGCGGACTTGTTTTGTCAAATGCCTCTTGCTGCTGGCTCTGAGCGGTTCGTCAAATAAGAGGAGGGGATCTACTCGCCGGTCGATTCCATCGAAAGCTTCCGTGTTCAACAGGGCTGACGCGCAGTGTAGCTCGAGAATTCAAGGGCTCTCATCCGTTCATGGTATCTAGTCTTCAAGCGATATTGTGAGAGCGTTTTCTCTGCCTATGAAGGCTTTGGCGTCTACGCCAATTTTCTCTAACTTAGTTGTTCGCACTTTTATGACAAGTTCCGTCTTGTCACGGATAGGGTCTTCATCTACTTTGAGTAGTGTACCCTGAATCTTTACCCGCAAGTCACATGCACTAGAAATGAGAGAAGACGGTATTGGTTGATAAGGGTTAGAAAAGGCGGTAGGCACCAAGCTTACTCCAATAAAGCAATTAGACGGTAAAGGATGATTTAGGAGAGTGGGGACAAATCCAAGTGGTAGCCAGCAAACCGCTGATTCTGTTTGAGCCAAAGTTCGTATTGCTGGCCAATTACTTGCTTACTGGAAGTTCACAGGAACTCCAGCCCACTCCAGATGTTGCGGTCGGGTTTAGGTATCTTGAGGCGGAGAGGATTGCTAGCGACGACGCCACGACGATAAAGAAATGGCTTGAAGAACTAGCGTCGAGCGGCGTTCTCGAGCGGCGATTTGTCAGCAAGCTTGTTATGTGCCCGAAGTGTAGTTCAAGCGATACGCCGATACAGTATTGTTGTTCGTACTGCAGATCCATTGATATCGACAAGAAATTGCTCTTCGAACATTTTGCATGCGGCGTCATCGACAAAGAAGACAACTTCAAGAAGGGCGATCAGCTCGAATGCCCGCGCTGTGGTCGCCAGCTCGGCGAGCTTGGTATCACGCATAAAGCTGTTGGAACTTGGTTTTGGTGCCGAAGCTGTCTGAAATCCTTCGATCGGCCACAGTCATTCCATGTCTGCCGGAAATGCAGGAATTTCTTCGTCGTTGAGGACGCTGTCATGACAGACGTATTTGCCTACAGATTAAGCAAGGATGCTGAAGCACAACTCAAAAGTGGAGGCGTCTTCCTCAAACCTCTGAAAGATGTGCTTGAGAGTCTAGGGTACAATGTTGCAGTTGCGGCGGTTCTCCGCGGTGCGTCTGGTACCGATCATCAATTCGACCTTGTCGGTACCAGAGACGACGGTCCTGCGAAAGAAGTTGTTGCAATTGATGTCGTTGCTTCGGATGGTTTCGTGGAGGATTCTTCGGTTACGACGATGTTCGCAAAGCGATATGACGCGAATCCAAGCAAGTCTGTCTTGGTAGTCATACCTGCAATTCGCGAGAGTGGGAAGAAGCTAGCTGCGCTCTATAAGATCAGTCTCATAGAAGCGGGCAGCGCATCCGAAGCAGTGGACAAGTTAAGGGTCAGTCTCAGTTCGTGATCGATCAGTTAAGGCTTGTCGCGCAAGCGTTTGTATGCGTCAGTCAGATTGGCTTTGGTGGTGTCGTACTCAGCGCGCAATTGCTTGATGTCGGTGCGAAGTCGCTCAGATTCTTGTCTCTCTCTATCAAGTTGTTCGTTTGCGAGCGCTAAGCTTCTTTCCAATGTTTCAATCCTCAGCTTTAGCGATCTCTGGTCGACGAATGCTCCTGCAGTCTTCTGTCTAAATTCACGAGTCTCTGATCGGATGGTCCTTAGTTCCTCTTCACGCTGCGCGAGGCGTTTTCTGGCGATTTCAAAGTACCAGTAGGATACCACAGCCACAAGCGTCATCAGGAACGCCAAGACAAGGCCGAGGACGGCGAAAACGTTAATGTCGAATGCAGGCATCCCAGGCTCACTACTCTGCCTGCAACCTCTTTGTGGCCGCGGGTCTTATTTGCGATATGACCGCGTTGTGGTAAGAAGGCGAAACCACAAGGGCCTCTCCTCTGCCCAATGAGGGCACACTCTGCCATAACGATTCGGGCACGTTTCCAGTAGATTCACGTAAGACTCTGATGTTGACTGCGGAACTCAAGCGATGTATGATTCGTGTATTGATAGTCTCGAACAGTTCAGGGGGAAGTCGCGCAGGTTGCTGAGATACAAGGCCTAAGCTGATACCGCGTTTCCTTCCGCGCCTTGCAAGTTCAGTCATCAGGGTGAGTGTTCCAAGCATTTGGTCCCGCTTCTCACGGCTGATGAACGTATGTACTTCCTCTATTAGTACAAGAATAGGTGTATCGAAGGCGCCTGCGCGATCTTCAACTTTTGCTCTGAAGAGCTTGTCTAGGTTGTATGCGATTACGACATTTCGCACTGCATCGAGAGATGTGCTCAGATCGATGACGGATACTCGGCCCGGCACGAAGAGCTCCTCTGGTGTTATTTCAGGCGTGTTGGGCGCGTCCATTATGCCCAGCCTGTCAATCACAGAAAGCTTCGTGTAGAGGCTCATGTTGGCTTCAGCTATGGCGTCTGGGAGAGTTGGATTGTCGACCTGCGCTTCCAAGCGCTTGCCGAGACGCCCGACTATGGTGTGGAGCGTGTACGGCTCAAACCCCAAGTATTCCTTTGTCTTGGTGATCATGTCGAGGAACATGATCCTTTCATAAGCTGTCAGCCCCAACACTTCGCAGAAAACTTCGAGGTTCACTTTCGCGAAAGGTATGCCAAACTTCACGTATGTCGACGCTTCTGATCCGTCGGAAGCTGGAACATATACGTGAAGGTCCCTTATTGTTCGCGGTTTCTCGCCGAATTGTGCAAGTACGTCAAGTAGTTTGTCCGTTGGCTCGTTCAACTTCACAAGCTCGCCTTCGATGTCAAAGACTAGGACGCAAAGCCCAGCGAGTGTTGCCTCTTCCATTAGGACTTGTAACGTGTTTGATTTTCCGCTGCCCGTCGTGCCGAAGATACCGAGGTGGCGATTTAGGGACCTTGAGTTTATGTGGAGCCTGACCTTCCTGTCTGAGGTGAGGCGGCCGATTGCAAGGTCACCGGTCGCGCCGATATATTCCTGAACGGAACTCGCGTCCATGATGAACACCTTTGACCCCGGCGCTGGTCTAGTTTGAACGAGGGTGCGCTGGCCGTTCTCTATTACCGAAGTCAATTCGATAGTGCATAGTTTCTGAACCGGTCTAATCTCAGCGCCGGACAATGTGTGGAACCCAGCTTGGTCCCTGATATAGTAAGGGCCATCAACTATCCTCCCGATGAAATCTTTTCCCAACGTTTCGTCTTGGACGCGGACGTAGATGCCTCTCTCAATCACACCGACTCTGGGGACTTGCAGGGTACAGAAGTTGGGGTTCTTTTGCTGCCACTGCGGATCAGATGATACCTCACCGAGCATGACTTCGTTCGAAACTTGTACGGTCATTTTCTCATGTTCCTTTGCATACTATTATTGGACGCCAGATCCTTCAAACGGTATAGTTTGAGCTTGGACGTACGTTTTTCCTCCGAAATCATACGTGTAATAGACCACTATGTAGACCGAGTAGTAATGTGATGCTTGAGGCGTGTTTGATGGGACATTGCACTGTCCGCCGTTGTAGTAGGTTACATCCATGAAAGGCACTTGGGTTGGCTTTCCTCCTGTTTTAAAGTCCCCTGTTCGATTATACGGTACCACGATCTTTGAGCCGTCGGTCTGAGTATAGCAAACCGGGGAGATTGGCGTGTTCCCTGGATCCATGACGTAGTATGGATATACGTTGCCTGTGGACCCGGAATCTATTTCCAGCCTAAGGTAAGTGTATTTCAGTAAGGTTAGATCCCTGTCCCAGTGATTGATGAGAGTTATATTGAATTCGAGCTTGTTTCCCGTGCCATTGATGCTCCACGCCTTGCGCCAAGCCAAATTGGCATTGTCCCTGTAGACGTAGCTTTCCCAATCAATCGCAAGCCAACCCATTCCTTGAGCTATTCCGACGATGGATGTCTGCGAAAAACTGGTTGCACCGAATATGGTCCCTCGTTCTGTCACAAGCTTAATGGCGTACAGGTTTGCCGATTTGAAGGTGCCAAGATTCTGAGCCACGTTCGAAATGGATCGACCGGGAGTCAAATGGTAATTCACATCAAAGCTCTTATGCCAAGGAGGGCTGGGAGGAGTAGCGGAGACATTAGTAACCCAGACGCGAACGATCCTGACTGTGATTGGACTGAAATTAGTGATTGTTAAGTTCAGTTTGTTTTGGTTGAATTTGACACCTGTCACGGCCACGTTTTCTGAAACCTGGCGTTGATAGAGTAGCTCACGAGAATTGATATCCTGAACATAACTGTCGTAGATAGAGTTGTTCCAAGCGACGAGCCCGAATCCTATCAAGAGGATGAAGATGAAAATGGTCCCACCGACAATGGAGCTCAACGCGTGCCTGCCGCCCACTAGACGTGGCATCAAACTTATTCATCGTCCTCTTTTCCCTAGACACCCTCTAGCATGATGACGCGGTCGTTACCTCCGTGGCTTCGAAAGGAATAGTCTGGGCTAGAGTATTACCCGCAATATCTTGGTAGAATAGAATCACGAAAGCGGCGTAACTTCCCACTCCCAACGATGATTGACTTACTTCTCCTGGTTGGCTGGCAAGGAATTTGAGAAGAACGGGCGTTCCGCCCGTTTCCGGATCGCCTGGATTTGCGGGAACCACTACGTAGGGCGGCGGACTGTATGCGCCTTGTCCGTTGCGCGATCCTTGTGCCGTGGCGGATGGGTCCATGATATAGAAGGAGTTTGCGGCTCCGTTGTTTCGATACAGCACCACGTAGCTGTGTTTGAGTATCTGAACGTCTCTGTCCCAGTGGTTGATAACACGTGTCATGAAAAGAAATGTCTTGGGGGAACCTCCGACGTTCACCACGCACCATGCCGTGTACGGTCCATGGTCCGGGTCATCCTTTCCAGTTGTGTAAGTGTAATTGTAGTAGCTCCAGTCCATAGTGAGCCATCCGGAACCCATCGCTGTCGCGAGGGTGTTCGTGTTAGGTGCGTAGCGCAGCGAGAATATGTTGCCTCGGCCTGAGACCAAGCTCACGGAGTATGTCGAAGACGAGCTAAAGATGCCCAGATCTAACCCTATTCCGGTTTGAATCGTTGTTGTTTCTACCATGTAGCTTGTTTCGAAGCTCTCGCGTTGCCATCCAGTCGTGTAGCTTTCGTTCGATATCCAGATCCGAACGATGCGGATTGGTCGTCCACCAGCATTAAAGACAGTGACATTCAATCCGCAATTAGTTCCAGCACAACTTGACATTCGAACTGTGAGGACTTCCAGCTTTTCAGCCAACTTATCTTGCGAGCGAATCTCCATATCAGCAATTGAGAGCCCAAGTTGTGCATTTTGGGTGAAGTTGTAGAACATCAGGTTTAGTCCAGTGAGAACTATCACCACGAAGAAGACTGCGCCGAGCATCGAACTTACCGCTCGCCTGCTCTGGATGAATCTCCTTCTCACACACTGTCCCTCAGCATGATGAGGCTATGACCTCTGTCGCCTCGTACGGAACCGATTGCCCCAGAGTATGCGTTCCTTGGGCGTCCGTGTACTGATAGAAGAAGACTACTAGGACCGAGAAATCACCTACACCGAATGTGGCTTTCTCGGTTCCACCGGGAGTTTTCCCTAAGAACTTCAGAAGCGTTGGCGTACCACCGGTCTGTGGGTCAGAAGGATTTTCTGGCAGTTCAATATACGGAGGGGGATTGTATGCAAATGGTGTGTGAGCATAACTTCTGTTATCCATGATAAAGAAGGGTGTATCTCCACCGGAGTTGGAAACGAATTTCAGATAGGTCCAAGTCATCAGTTTCAGCGGCTTGTTGAAGTGGTTAATGGCTTTCAACGTGAACTGGAACGTGGCGCTCGTTTGCGTTATGCACCACCCGTTGAATGGTCCTTGATCTGGTCCGCCGCCAACCGAGTACGTGTACTGGTAACTGTTCCAATCTATTGTGAGCCATCCGAATCCCTGAACTGTTGCCACAATCGTGTTACTTGGAGCGTAGATGGTCTGAAAGATGTTACCGCGGTCCGTTACCAAGTCGATTATGTAGGTTCTTGAAGGATCGAAAACGCCGGTAATGTTACCGATCCCTCTCAACGTTTTCCCGGGGGCCAGCCAATAGTTCACTTCGGCTTTTCCATGCCATTTCGGATTGGCGCTGTTGTTCGTGATCCAGAGGCGAACTATGTGAATGCTCACGCCTCCGTCATTGAATGCGGTCGTGTTCAACTTGTTGTTCGTGATCTCCGTGTCTAGGATCGTAAGTGATTCTGAAGCCTTTTCAGTTGCCATCTGGTTCCGCAACGCGATTTGCCTTGAGGTGGCGTCGAGCAAATTGGCTCCGAATAGCATCAGGTTGAATCCCAGAGCGACTACCATGACGAGGAAAGCAGCGGCCACCACGGAGCTTATCGCACGTCTCGCTCCGAAGAGACGATGGTGCAACGGGAATTCTCCAGTTTAGGGGTAACTCCAGTATGTGTTGATCTGGCTTCCGCGAGCTGTCGCAACTTGTATGAAGTAGACCTTGATTGCTGAACCCCAAGCCGAGGCACTGTAAAGGAACGCGAAGGTCTTAGAGGTTCCGACCGGGATTGTGTAGGGAAGAGTAACACTGAGCGGGGTCTTTGACGTTCCGTTAATGTAGAATGCGACAATTTGCAGCTCGATCGATCCCGTGTTTCGTACGGTAAGATTGATGCATGAGTTGGTACCCGAACCTGCGCAGCTGGCACCAGCGGAGTAAAACCACACGTCCTCCATGGCTAATGATTCGCGGAGCGCCGCTGCTCGATTATTGAAGTAGACGCTTGCGCTGCCTTGATAGATCCCGAATGTTTGGGATGCCCAAAAGACCACGATGGTTCCGAGCGTTATCGTCAAGGTCGTCATCAGCACCGTTCCAACCACAGTGCTGACAGCAAGCGTTCGGCGAAATTTCTGCCGTAGCCGCGGCAAAGGATGCACCTAGGATGCCAAAATATGCTTGTGGACATATTTATACATATCTTGCCCTTCGGTAGAAAGCAAGGTTTGAACGGAAACGATCTTGAAGCCCCATCTGAAGTGTGCGCCGCCGCAATTTCCAGAGCGCGCAGTTCCCACGGCGCCAGTGTTGAAAGCTGTGATGTTCAGCTTGTTGTTGCCAACTTGGACCGACAGAAATGTGATGGCTTCCGTGAGTTTATCGCGACCGCGAACATTTCTCTCTAAGATCAGGTTCGATTGCAGCTCTAGGAGTGAAGCAGTGGATAACATAAGGTTGGAGCTGATGGCTATGACCAGAACAAAGAATGCTGCTGCGATATTTGGGGCTTATACCATTGCGCCCTGAAAGAAAGGAGGTCCGCAAACCTAATCGCCAGTTGCTAGCGGCAGCTCCGACAGCCACTAACCTGGTCGCCCCGGAGCTTCGCTACGCTCAAGAGTCGCCGCAGTCCTGGTCATGTCTTCACGAGGGAGCACCGTCAAGTAAAGCCAATTTGGGGAGTGAAGCCGGATGATTCTCCTCCAGAACTTGACAAAGGTAAAGGCGTTGCATTGCATCCCAAGGTGGCGGATCGTGAGATTTCGTGGAGCATCTCGGTCTAGGGGACTATCACTGACGAGTTTTACTTACGCCAAGGTTGCGGAAAGAAGTGACGATGAATCGTCATGGGCGCCTCACTTTCAGCATGCAATATGCTGAACGTCTGAGTCTATCCCCTCGTAACCAAAGATCTTCGTTCAATTCGCTGTTGGAATCGATTTGACCAAGACTACTGATCTGAGTATCTTTCGAAAGTTTCTAGTGAGATAGATGCGTCGAAACGTGAGGGGGTGATGAGTTCTGGTAAGCTTAAATATGCTTCAGAACATATTTACGCATATCTCGCAGTCAAGGAGCCAAACAGAGGCTTCATCAGAATGTCACCTTTCGGCAATTTCCCGAAGCTCAAGCTATCCAAGAAGAAACAAGCACAGAACGAAGTGGCGGTCCTCGAGCCTCCAGTTGAAGAGCAGGCTCCACAAGCATCATCGTTCAAAGAGGTCTACCCACTCCAAGAACCCTATTCTTACGCTGCCATCAGCCGCGACCCACAAAGCGGCGGGTTGCGATACATCGTCATCGAACCAACTCTTCGCGAGAACGAGAGGCAATTCTTGACTAGAATCAAGAACGTGCTTGTTGAAGAGCTCAAAGTGGACCTGAAATCTTTCGGCAGTAAGGAAAAATCTGAGCAGTACCTTCGAGAACAAGTTCAGGGAATCATCAAAGACTACAAGATGGTAATTGAGCCGGAAACCCTCGACAAACTCATGTATTACATTTCGCGAGACTTCGTACACTATGCTAAAATTGACCCATTAATGCGCGATCACATGATCGAGGATATCTCCGCGGACGGCGTCGGTGTGCCAATATACATTTGGCACCGTGAGTACGAGTCGATTCCCTCAAATCTTATCTTTCGTGACCATCGTGAGTTGGATTCCTTCGTCACCAAGCTTGCGTATGTTTCAGGCCGACACATATCGATTGCCACACCTATGGTGGACGCCAGTCTTCCTGACGGTAGTAGAATTCAACTGACCTACGGCAAGGAAGTGACGAGACGAGGAAGTACCTTCACGATTCGACGATTCCGAGCAGATCCGCTCACGATATCTGACCTGATCTCCTTCAACACGGTCTCATCTCAGATGGGTGCGTATTTCTGGTATCTGATTGAACGCAAAGCTTCGCTGTTGGTTGGCGGTGGGACAGCATCAGGAAAGACCACATCGCTTAACGCCCTTTCAATGTTCATCGTACCGGACTTCAAGGTGATCAGCATAGAAGACACAGCAGAACTAAATCTGCCACACGAGAACTGGATTCCTTCAGTTGCGCGAACTGGATTTGGCTCGGTGGGAAGCTCGGCGGAAATCTCGCTGTTCGACCTTTTGAAAGCCGCTATGAGGCAGCGCCCCGACTACATAATCGTAGGAGAAGTCCGCGGTGCAGAGGCCTACACTCTTTTCCAAAGCATGGCTACTGGTCACGGAGGACTCAGTTCGATGCACGCTGATTCGGTCACTGCGGCCATTCATAGACTCGAAAGTGAGCCGATGAACATACCACCGGCACTAATGATGACTCTTGATGTGATTGCGATGCAATCAAGAGTGCGTGTCGCTGAACGATCCACGCGAAGATTGACTCACATCGCTGAACTCGTTAAGATTGACCCGGTTTCAAAGGAGATACTGATCAATGACGTGTTCAAGTGGGAGCCCAAGGCTGATCGCTTTGCCTATTCCGGTCGCAGTTACGTCCTTGAAAAGATCGTTGAACGGCACGGCATTCCGATAGAACTAATCAAGAAGGAACTGGACCAAAGGAAAACCATTCTGGATTGGATGGTGAAGTCCGGCATCCGCCGGTACACGGATGTAAGCGCCGTCATTCGAGACTATTACGCTGACTCAACCAAGGTGTATGAAAAAGCAAGGCTTGGACTAATGACATGAAAGGGTTCAAACGAAGTAAGAGCCCAGCAAACGCATCGGGGAACTTGCCACCCTCTCCCCCAAGTACTAAGCCCGCTGAACCCAAGCTTAGTCTCGTAGAGCGATACAACCAAGCACTTTCGAGGCCCTGGGTTACATCGTACCGGCTTCTGGGAGAACGAATTGCTCGCGTGTTCCCACTTTTCGAGGATTTGCGACCAAGCCTCCTCCGCTCGGGCAAGAGAGTTCACTTCGAAGCTTACGTTAGCCTAATCGTTTTCACAGCAATAATCGCCTTGGTCGTTGGCTTTTCAGCAATCACAATTATCGGCCTCGTGCTTCATGGGGAGGTCATCATTATTCTGTTGCTTGCGCTTGCCGCGGGCCTCATCTCTGGTGCGACAGGGTTCGGAGTAATGTATGCCCTGCCAAGCATCAACGCAGATTCCCGTAAACGAAACATGGACGAAGAACTCCCGTACACAATGAGTCAAATGGCCGTCCTCGCTGCCGCCGGTCTTGCCCCAGATAGGATCTTCCGATCGCTCGCCCAAACAGAGGATAAGTCCGTGGTGGCAGAGGAGGCCAAAACGATCCTTCGTGATGTTGACATGCTCGGTTTCGATCTGCTCACCGCGCTGGCCAATGCTCGTGAAAGATCGCCTTCGAAACACTTCGCCGACTTCGTTGAAGGTTTCACAGCAACAACCAGGTCGGGGGGAGATCTAAGGAAGTACCTGCTCTCCTCCGCGAAAGAGGTTATGGAACTGCGCCGCATATCAGCGAAGCAGCTTGTTGAAACCTTGGGCATGCTCGCTGAGTCCTACGTCTCAATGCTCGTTGTCTTCCCCCTAATACTGCTCATCATGTTTTCCGTCATGGGGCTTGTGGGCGGAAGCGTTGGAGGTTTCAGCGTCTTCAGCATCATGGCTCTGGTCACTTACGCGCTGATCCCAACTCTTGCTGTCTTGATGATCGTCCTCCTGGATGCGCTACTACCTAAGAGGTGAAGTGAATGCCCAAGGTCACAAAGAAAGAGAAACGTCTGGTCGCGTATGTGTCGATTGCAATCGGATTGGCGATAACGATCTCGACACTTCTTGTGACCTTTCTGTACGGGGCAAATCTTGCGCTTCCATGGGATTCCTTTCTGATCTTAGGTCTTATGATCGCACTCTTTCCACCTGCAACCGCGAATCTCATCGATTCTAGCTGGAGGGCAGCAGTAGACCGGAATATTCCCAAGTTTCTGAGAGAGGTAGCCGAGGCTGGCCGGAGCGGCCTTACCCTAACGCGTGCAATCGAAGTTTCTGCACAACGAAAATACGGTCCACTCAGCAAGGAATTGCAGCAGGTCGTCAATCAACTAAGCTGGGGCATTTCACTTGAGGACTGCCTGAAATCTTTCGCCGAAAGGGTCGATACGACTCTAGGCCGACGTACCGCCCAGCTAATTGTTGAGGTTAGCCGGTCCGGGGGGGACGTGCAGGAAGTGCTGGAATCAATTAACAAGCACATCAGCGATCTATACATACTGGAAAGAGAAAGGAAGAGCGCGATCAGACCATACATCGCTATCATCTACATCGCCGCCATAATCTTCTTGGCAACGGACCTTCTTCTCATCAAGACCTTCTTCTCAGAGATCGCGAAGCTTCAGGAGGCACAGAAGGAGGTTGCAGCGGGAGCACTTCTTATGATATCCTTGGACGTTCCAACGCTGTCCAAGGTTCTGTTCCACACAGCCGTCATTCAGGGCTTCTTCGGCGGCTTGGTTGCTGGAAAGATGGGTGAAGGCACCATGGGTGGCGGACTTAAGCACTGTCTCATACTCATGACAATCAGTTTCTTGGCGTTCTTTCTCATGGTGTGGAGGTAGGTCTCATGTCAGATGCGGTTGCTCCTCAGGCAGTCCAATCGCCCAGTCCTGAGGATTTGCTGCCCGCGCTCAGAAACCTCGACCATGAGATCAACGAATTAGAGAAACAGTACTTGGGCAGAAAGCTCCAGAAGAACGAGTATGAGAACAGGCATCTGATACTGAAAAAACGGCGTAAGGAGTCTCTTTTCCGCCTTCAGGAATTGCTGAAAACGGATGCCGAACGTGCCAAGCAGTTAAGATTTCGACTTTACGCGAATCGAACCGTGCAACTTCTGCTTAGTGGATTCATTGGTGGCATGGTGAAGGAACTGAAACCGGAGTTCGATTCTGATCGTAAAGCCCGTTACCCAGTCCTTGAGAATATTGATGAATCAACAGCCAGTATGAATCCATCCGAGGTTCTCGACGAACTTACATACGCCGGTATACTTGGTAAGAGACTTTATGAGAGGTTCGTCCGCTGTCCCAAATGCGGCTCTCATTCAGAGGTCTTCCTGAGATTGAAATGCCCTGAATGCGGGTCGATGCAATTGGACTCCGGCAAGCTCATTGAACATCTTGTCTGCGGGGCGGTTCATGAATTCGAGGATTTCGCCACCAACGACCAGATAAGGTGTCCCTCATGCCAAGAACCTCTGGTACAGGAAGGAGAGGATTTCAGGGTGGTCGGAACCTTCAATCGATGTGAGTCGTGTCGAATGCATTTCGACGCACCTGCGAAGAGATTCGCCTGTAGAACCTGCTTGGATGAATTTGACCTCAAAGACGCCACATACTACGATACGTACACGTACACTATGAATGGCAATGTTTTGGCCGAGGTCAAGGGACTCATTGGATTGCCGGTCTTCAAGGCCTCTGTAGAGGAGTTTGGGTTCAGGGTCGAGTTCCCTGGGACTATCACAGGTTCTTCAGGAATCATTCATAGCTTCACGCTAACTGGCATTAAGAACGGCAGGACTGTCGCAATCGACATCGTCGAGTCTGAAGGTGAGGTGGACGAAAAAGAGTTGTTTGCGTTCTACACGAAAATCCTCGACCTGAAGTCTACGCTTGGAATACTCGTCGCGATCCCTCACCTATCGAACAGGGCAAAGGAATTCGCAGCCAAGGCGTTCTCAAGAGATGACGTTACTTACGTTGAAGCCGTCAGTCCAGCTCAAGCGATTGAGCAGTTGAAAATCAAGTTCCAGCAAATCGTTTGATGGTGATTTGGATATGAATGATCCGTCCGCTCAGGCGAGGTCGAGACACATTCGTTTCAGTTCGACGGTGTCAGAGACCTTCACTCTTCATAAAGTTCTGTCAGATGAATTGGTTCAGGCTGCCGAGGTATACTGGAAGAGCAAGGGACTGGCCACAAAAAACGTGCGGATGCCGGAACAAGCATCAGGCGGCAACGACCCTATCTCGGCAGAGTTTGTTGCTGAGGGAGGAAGTATTTGGACAACGAACTTCGATTCATACAAGAAAACGGTTACAGTGAACTTTTACCGCGCCGCGGAGAACACCGATGTGACTGTTCACATGGTCCTTCCCGGCGGACTGATGTCCTTGCAGGATCGTGAGAGAGCCGCGAACCTCATCGAATCCTTTTATGAGGCTTTGCGGGACTAGAATTCCTGATGAGAGGTCAAGTTACTCGTTTAGTGGTTTCGAAGACTATTCCTCGTTCCGTGAGTTTGAAGGGCAGAATTCCCATTCTGTGAGACTCTCGCTTCATTTTTCTGATCTGAAGCGACCATTCGATTTCCTGCGCTTTCTCTTCTCTAACGAACTCTAGTGCCCCGTCGACGATATGAAGTACTGTGTGGACGACTTTCGTGTCGTGCATGTTCGGGTTAGTGACTAGGAGGTGCACACCGCCTTCCTCACGTGCTGTATGTATGAGGCTCTCAATTAGGTCCATGACGTCCAAGATGTCGTATCTGAGCAAAAGGTATGACAAGGAGTCAATGGCGGTGTAATGGTTACCAGCTCTCTCAGTAAGTGATTCCTTGAGTGAAGTGAGGAGGTTGGAGCCCGCTAGAGGGCCGAGGCTCCCTGCCAATTTTGACCGACGAGGATTGAAGGCATCAATGAAATTCCAACGCGGAGGGTTAGTGACTTCAAGCGGCTTCAAATTGGCGCCTACCGACTGCAGTTCTTCCCTCACGTCTGAGGGTGGTTTCTCTATTGTGGCGTAGACGACCTTGGCACCACGCCTTGCGGCGTTGAACAGGAATTGCTCGGCGAATAGTTCTGAGCCCGTGCCGGTTCCGCCCATGAGTGCAAGCACAGTCCTGTCCGGTAGCCCGCCGAAGGTCTCGTCAAATCCTTCCAGTCCAGTCTTCACAAGTTGCACGGGTGGACCAATGGAACGGAGCTGCGTTAGTACCGGCTGGCTCAATATGTTCTCCTCGGCGGTCCGGATATGCATAAATATGTCTCAAAGCATATGAATATATCGGTCCACCGATCCTCGAGGCCCATCCACCCATGCTTGAACCACCATCCTTTGCTCACCACGATGAATACGTGAAGGGAATCGACCGTGTGTTCTCGCTCTTCCTAGCCAGAGAAGACGTCAAGCGCTTCCTGAGCGCCGTACTCATAATTAGAAATGCGAAGATATTCCTCTCCGGAGGCTACGGGTCTGGAAAAAACACCTTCGTCGAAATCGCTGCAAAAACCTTCTTCGGTGAAGACCTAGGTGTCGTACGATGCCACCAGGAACTCACCACATTCGACATTCTGTGGAACATCAACATCACCAGAACCCTAGAAGGGAAGGCCAACGCCGTCACTCCCCGTCCTCTGATCATAGCCCCATTCAAGTACCTAAACGAGTGCCAGCGATTGAACACTCAATGCCAAAACGCCCTACTCAATGTACTGACAGACAAGACGGTCGCATTTGGCGATACAGTTGCTGAGACCCCTGATTACGTCTGCTTCCTGGACCGAAATCCACACGACATCGGCACGCAGGGCATGGTCAAAGCTCTACTGGATAGGATCGACTTCTACCTTGACGTCGAATATCTCGGCATGAAACACTCTCTGGAGCTATTGGAGACCAAGTTCAAGGGCAAACAAGTAGATGATCTGCGAAACTTAGCCGAACCAATCCTCAACACGTCACAGATGACGGAAATCTGGCACGATGTCGAGAAGGTCACCATCTCCGACGAGAACATGATGAAAGTTTCCATGACTTCAATGCTGCTTAGAAAATGCATTCGCGTAGATCGCTCAATCACCTCTGCTCGGTTTCGAGTAATATGCGAAGGCTGTCCCTACAGCGGACAACCCTGTTCCAAGCAGGAGCGCCCGGTGGGACAACGATGGGTCGACTCTCTCATCAAACTCGCAAAAGCATGTGCTTGGTTGGACAGGAAATCTGAGGTCTCATTTGATGACCTTCTCTGGGGAATCCCTCGTGTCCTCCCGCACAGGATGGACTTGAAGCAGAATGTTTTCGTCAAGTTCGCGAACGAGAACGAATGGGTGATGCAAGACTTCCTGCCGATGGTTGAGTCCAAGTTGCCAATGTGGAACGAGGCGATACCTGCGTTCATTGATGCGAGAAAGGGGGACTCGAAGGCTTTAGAGAAATTGCAGCTTCATGCAGAGAAGTGTCTGGCGGTAAGAGAGCTGCGGGATTGGGCGCAGAACGAAACGAAGTTAGCAGAGAAACCTCTTGAGCTGCTGATTAAGGAAGAGTTGGCACCACAAGGGCTAGCCTAGAAGGAACCTTGGACCGCGAAATCGCGAAGCAGTTGCTACGAACCCTCGCCAATCGCGAGGGCATGAATCTTGAACTGGATTTCATCAGACGTCCATGGGTCACCTTCGCTTCACCGAGCGTCTACATGCCCAGCGAATTTCTTGGGAAGTCTGAAGATTGGATTACGGGGTGGATGCTGCACGAAGTCTGGCATCGGAAACGTCTACCAGGCTCGGTCGAGACGCTGCTTCTCTGGGTGTACAAGGCGATCGGTTGCGGCGTTCGAGAACCTGGAAAGCTGATTCACTTCTACACGGATCTGATTATTGATGAAAACCTGTACACATCCCGAAAAGCCGAATACAGTTGCTTCTTTGCAGAAAGACAAGCAACCCTCAACTACCTTGATGAACCGAATACGGAACTGTACATCCAAGTACGCAGAGCCATGACAGAAGGAAGCCCCCCTGACTCAGAGAAAGTGAGGAAAGTTCACGATATCATGTTCCGAAATGCTAACGACGACGAGAACAGAGTTCGAGATGTAGCCAATTTCCTCAAAGACGAGTTCCAGGGAGGTTCGCCTTTCATGCTCGACATTCCACCTGGATTGGAACTGAGTTTCGAGCAGAGAGATAGGACGATTCGTCATCTGCTCTATTCGGGTGCCACACCGGCGCAGATTGAAGATTTCCTTGACCGTTTAAGGCTCGGATTGACGGAAAACCAGCGCCGACAGCTTCTCTCCTCAACGAAGAAACTCTACCTCTACTATTTGGTGCAACTGGTATCACCTGTACTTCGAGGACGACAAACGGCGGATTTTCCGATTTTTGAGATCTGGAGTCCAGGCGATGACCCGCGAGAACTTTCGTTAGTAGACACGATGCGGCTATTTGGTATTCTAGTTCCTGGCGTCTTTGCAGTCAAACGCCGCGAACTAGTGCGAGGACGGCGAGCGAAGAGTGTGGTGATACTGATGGACTGTTCAGGTTCGACGGGGCTCAACATGACGATAGGCCGCGAACGCGAGGCAGCCTTCGGCCTGATTCAGGCGGCACGTGAGCACGGCGACATAGTCTCCTTCATTCCCTTCAGCACAGATGTGAAATTCGATCATTCGATACTCTATTCGAGGGACTACGATGAGGTTGAAGACGCCGTCATAAGAGTTGAAGCTGGAGGATATTCCAACATAGCCTCAGCTCTCTCGATGGCCCTGAGAGTAGGTGACATGGCAGGGAGGCAGATTGTCTTCGCAATGACAGATGGCCGCATCTGGGACTCGGAGGATGCAGTCGGCATGATCAACAAGCTGACCGAGTATGGGAAGACCGTGTTCTTCATCTTCGGAACTGGTGTAGGGGGAATGCCTGAAGAAGCAAAGGACCTGCTCCGAGGCGCGATTGTGTACGAATGCGACCCGAGCATACCGATGATTGACCAAGCCTTGCGGGAATACTTGGGGTAAAAGCGCGCAAAAAACAGTCCACAACGCCTTGAAACTATCACAAGTAATGCCCCTGGGGCATAATGGACAAATACGAACTGATCATAGGCGGAGGTAGGCAGGTCAGCTCTTGTCGGCCTCAGAGGATGCCCAGTTCCAAGCGGTGCTAACTCATCTGGAAACCGTTGTCAGGGACTTGGAGCAGATTCATTCGCTTAAGGAGATGAGTGAGGAGACAAAGATCGATGTTGTTGCGTTGGTGCAAGCATCCATGGTATACGGAGATCTAGAGTCGATAGCGATCCCCGAATCTATTTTGGCAGACTTGACTGATGCTCGGCAGGAAAAACCAGACTCTGCGGAGCTTACACAGTCAGGAGTAGTTGTGTTCAAGCGAAAGGGCGGGGAAGGCAAGGCTTCTCATTTTTCAGAATACAAACCTGCAGTGGTAATCAAGGTCCTGAATGCCCTGGTCCCTCTCCTGAAGGATGAAATTGCCAAGCGCAGAAAAGCGCACGAAAAACAGCTTGAAGCTCTCCAATCAATCAAGCAGTCGCTAGCAGCAGTCGAGAAGAGGCGGCGCCCCGCACGCCAACGAGAGACTGGGGCAACCTGAGGACCCGTCTGGCTACGCGGCGTCAGTTCTTTTGAAGATTCTTCCAGCTGTGTCTACTTAGGTACAGCTTGAATTTTGTGCTAGAGGAGTCATAGTTTCCTCTTAGGAAAAGCTTATGAAAGTTAGCCTCTCTCTCTCTCAAAGACGGATATCTGTTGCCAAAAGAGATCGTTGTCTCCGATGAAGTCTTCCAAACACTCCAGCTTCACCGTTGGCCAGGGGAGACATTCTCGGAAGTCATTCGGAGAGGAGTCAGAAGAGCGGTGACCCAGCGCGAATTCTATGATGTCAGGACGCTGAATCAAGAGGAATTTGAAGCAATACTGCGGTCCGAGACGTCGGCGGCAACCCAAGCTGATATGTCAAACTGAAGGGGAGACTTTACCTTTTCCAAGTTTTCGGACACAGCTTCTCGGAAAGACTCTTGGACTATTCATATTGTTTGTGGAAAGAAAGGAGTACCGAACCGGCCATTCAAACGCTGCGGATACTTTCACCGTCCAAGTAAATCCGGTGCACAGATTTCCCTAACCGGATCCACCGTTGATCAGAGGCGCCACGAACATGGCACCCGTCGCTGTTACGATCTTGAGGGTGTATCCAGCGCCTGCTGCAAACGAGCCCGTTGGCGACCAGGACTTTTCCATAGCCCCAAACACAGGAATGGCTTGGTTCTCGAATCCCGAGCTTTGGATGTTTCCGCCCAAGTAAACGGAAGAGACTGTGACAGTCACTTTGCCGACGTTTCTTACGCAGATTCTAAGTGTCGCGTTAACCCAATTGTAGGTTTCTACGGTAAGCTGCTCCTTTACCTGACTGCCTCCTGCTGACATTAGCCCTCCTTGAAGGGAGAAAACCCAGACGTAGGTCAATATTGCAGAAGAAACTGCGACCGATATCATCAGGAGTCCTGCAAGTACCGGAGAAGCTCCACGTTTGGCATTTCTGAAAACACCAACGATCAAGTAACGGTCACTTTCGACGCGTCGATCAACACGGGAATGCGGGCAAAGAGCGACCCTGCAGCGACAGTGACGGCATAGCTAGGCAACATAGTCCGTGAGATGAGATCCGTCCTGAATGTCGGTAGATACCTCTGACCGTCGCGGCCAATGATATGAGTATGAAAGAAAAAACTGGAACCATATGCCAGAGGACCAAACGACGTGAGCACTACGAATCCTTGGAACATGGAGGAAAGCAAGTCTTCTTTGCCTAAATTTCCCATCTCCTTGTTCAACAGTGCGATTGTAGTGGACAAAGACGTTGTCCATGCTAATTTGCTGAACATGGAAATCTCGCCGCAGTCTACTTCACCCTGGCGCAAGCTGTGAATCGCTGGAAAAAATGGAAAAGAAAAATAGGGCTCTTTTTCTTGAGGACAGCAAGGCGTTCACTCACGCTTCGTCGGCGGCGACGTACAATGTGGAATAGAAAAATGTGGCAGAGAAAGGGTGGGGTTACCCTGCCGAACCCTTGATCACTGAGAAGCTGAAGACTCCACCCGTCTGTGTGACGATTTTGAGAACGTAGGCGACACCATTAGTTCCGGTAACAGTAGCGCTACCCGACGCGGCTGCTCCAACCGCTACGGATTGACCCGCGGCAAGTCCACCACTGAATGTCGCCGAAGTTCCACCAACGTATGTAGCTGCGATAGTGACCGCGCTCGATCCGACGTTTCGGGCAGTGACGGATAAGACGTTGCTCGTTGAGTTCCGGTTGTAAGCTTCCATGATGAGCTGTTCTGCTGTTTCGCCGTCCGACACGAAGCTCCAAACTCAAATCGCAAATGGGTCAGGCGCAGGGCAGTTAGACCATGCGTCAATGGGCATTGGAGTTCCCAGCAATGATTCAACAAAGAACTGGATCACCCTTACACGCACCTCAACGAACAACGGCGGCAGCACAATAACGATGAACGAAATCGGATTGTATGTTAAGGCGCTACACTCAACGAACGCTGCAGGCATGTTCTGTATGATTCGGGATGTGATCGCTGGCGGCCAGGCAATCACTAACGGTCAAATGCTCACAGCCACATACACGCTTGCTGCCGCAGCCTGACACTAGAACCTCTCTTTTTCTAGGCAGTTTTCCACCAGCTAGCGTGAGCTCTACTCGGAAGAACACAAAAAAGATGAAAGAAAAAAGGACGTGACGATAGCGGGGCTAGAGAAGTCTCTTGACTTCTTGGATTGTTGGGGCGATTATTTGTGCTTGTCCGCCGACTATGCTGAAGACGAAAACTCCGCCATCACGTGAAACGATTTTCACTGTACTTGAGATCCCTGAGGCGGGGGTTGAGCTTAGGGTTACTGTGGATGATACTCCTGGAGCGACTGGATTTGGACTAGCGCTCAGTGTCTGCGATCCACCGTTGAGGTATACTGCTGTGATGTTGATTGAACGGGTGCCAACATTTCGCACAGTCAGTGCTGTGCCACCACCGTATGCCTCTAGGATTAATTGTTCTGCCGTTTGTGCGCCTCCGCCTGATTGCATTAGTCCGCCGAGTAGTCCGATGCTCCAGACGTAGACGATGATTGATGCGGCGACTGCGATGGCGATCATGAGTAGTGTTGCGATAACAGGTGACACTGCGTGCTTGCTGACTTTGAATCTTCCAATTTTCATTTTCTTTCATTCCTCCTTTTCTTTTCGGCGGTTGACCAGCCTTGAACAAAGGG
>Ga0315280_10004257_pt1 | contig 21298 bp, 21 predicted proteins | sample YL17G06_40_MG_FD_203697 | JGI IMG/M metagenome (GOLD analysis project Ga0315280, IMG submission 203697) | Sediment microbial communities from Yellowstone Lake, YNP, Wyoming, USA - YL17G06_40 | ecosystem: Environmental > Aquatic > Freshwater > Lake > Sediment | place: USA: Wyoming | collected...
GCGGCCATCAAGTCGTCAACCAAGCAGGAGAATGAGAAGCTCAAGAAGGATAACTAACTGGCTGGTTTTGAACCGACCGCGAGTGGCTGGTTTTCAACCGACCGGTGACAAGATCACCGGCCTTGAAGACCCGCTAATAATAGAGGTGGGCTGTGGAAGCGGCTGGAACGCGGAGGTGCTCACGTACCTGCTGGGTCGGCCAATTCGCTACATAGGGATGGATTATTCGAAGGCAATGGTGGACTTGGGCAAGAGATGCTATCCGGACATGCCGTTCGTTGTCGGCGATGCTACACAACTGCCTCTGCGGGACAAGGCCTGCGACATATTGGTTTCGGGAACTGTACTCATGCATCTCTTGCGGTATTCTGAGGCAATGGCAGAGAGCCGGCGGGTCGCCCGTCGCTGGTGTATCTTTCACACGGTGCCTGTAGTGCAGAGGCGGCCGACGACGATCATGAGAAAGTTCGCGTATCGCAGCCCCGTGCTGGAAATCATCTTCAACGAGCCGGAATTGCTTGGGCTCATCTCCGACAGCGGACTCGTCGTTCGCAACACGCTGGAAAGCATGTCGTATGAGATTGCAGACGTGCTCGGTGAACGCGCGATGACACTTACCTACTTGTGTGAAGTGATTTGACAGGCGTGGGGAGAGTCAGAGGCATCCAGAGGGCGTACCGGTTAGCCAGAAACGCGGCTCTCCGCATACCGGGCACCCGGCGCGCCATTGTTTGGCTTGATCCGCTGCAGATCTCTCGCCGTCTGCTCTGGAAGGCACTCCAGCGGCGTGCCCACTACGCCCGGGGATTGCTGCTGGATGTGGGCTGCGGAAGCAAGCCGTACCGCTCGCATTTCGGCCATGTTCGACGCTACGTAGGCATTGATGTCCCGCCCGTGGCAAACGCTGACATCTGCGCCAGCGGCTTGGCTCTCCCTTTCGCGGACGCCACGTTCGACACTGTCCTCTGCACGGAAGTGCTAGAGCATGTGCCGGAGCCAGGCGTTCTCATGAGCGAGACAGCACGGGTGCTCAAACCTGGGGGCTACCTGATTCTTACAGCAGCCCAAACCTGGGGCCTCCACCACGAACCCCATGATTACTATCGCTACACCCATTACGGCCTCCGGCACCTAGCGCAGAAAAGCGGCTTCGAGGTGATAGAGGCGAGCCCCACGTGCGGCCTCTGGGCCACTATCGCCCAACGCGTCGCCGACACTGTGGTTTTCAACTATGCGTCAAAATGCAACCGGCTGGTCAACGCGCTGCTTTCTTTGATGTTGGCACCGCTTCTAATATTGGCAGCAGGCGTGGACTGCCTTGCAGGAAAGCGGGGAGATACGTTGGATAATATCTTGGTGGCCAGGAGGTATTGAAACTCCGCGAAAGGCGCTGTTGCGTCGCTCGCATCTGCACCAGAGGGATCAGCGCATGGGACGATTTGCTTTCTGCACCTTCTTCGACCATCGTTACTTGCTGAAGGGACTGGCGCTGCACAGTTCCGTACGCCAGCACTATGACCTCTGGATCGTGTGCTTGGATGACCTGGCCTTCAAGACTCTGTCAGGCATGAGCTTGCCTGGGGCGCATCTGGTGGCGCCCAGCGAGTTCGAAGATGACGAACTCCGGGCCGTGAAAAGTTCCAGAACAGCCGCTGAGTACTGTTTCACCTGTACCCCGTCCGTGCCTCTCTATGTGCTGAAGCGGCAGGCGGACCTGGACGCAGTGTTCTATGTGGATGCTGATATGTTCTTCTTCGCCGATCCCGCACCCATTTGGGAAGAATTTGCGAACCATTCGATTCTGATCGTGGCACATCGCTTCGGGCCGAAAGACGCGCACATGGCCCAGCGTTACGGAATCTACAACGTAGGGCTCATGGGATTTCGGCGTGACGAGAATGCTTTTGAGTGCCTGAACTGGTGGAGGCAGCGGTGCATTGAATGGTGCTACGTCCAAACCGGAGGTGGCGGGTTCGCCGATCAGAAGTATCTGGACGACTGGCCCACCAGGTTCACCAACGTTATAGTGGCCGAGCACAAGGGTGTCGGCCTGGCGCCATGGAATATCAACAATTACCAGATCACGTCCCAGGACAGCAAGATCTTCGCTGACGAGTGCCCCCTCGTGCTCTATCACTACCACGCTTTTCGCGAGTTCGGACAGTTCACTTTCTCGCTCACTTCGGGGGAGTACGCGATCCCGCGCAGGGTGGTCCGCCTGATCTACGCGCCCTATGTGGAGGCCATCCGAGGAGCCGTCGAAACCGTGCGCGCAACATCGTCAGACTTTGCCTTCCCATGGCATGAGGGCCAGCCAGCCTGGAAGCGCCGCTTGAGAGACAGCCGGTTATACCCTTATCTCTGGCATCCCCTCTTGCCGCTAAGGGATCCGAAATTCGTCCTGAGAGCAGCCCGCCGCGCCGTTCTGTGCCGAAAGGGTTCACGCCTGCCAAAGGATTAGGCAGGCCGGTGTCCGACGGGTTGCAGGAACTAGTGACTATTCTGGCGTATGTTTAGTCAGGCTTCGCTCGGGCACAACCATGACGACTTTCTTGTATGCGGGATCTTGCAGGGACGTTAGGCGTCATGACTAGGTGTTGCGATGCCTTCACCAACCGCAGGGTGCTCATCACGGGCGGCCTGGGGTTCATAGGGTCGAATCTGGCCGCCCGCTTGGTGGACATGGGTGCCGAAGTTCTTCTGGTGGACAGCCTCATACCGCAGTACGGCGGAAACCTCTTCAACATCGCCGGAATCGAAGATCGGGTCCGGGTCAACATCTCCGACGTGAGAGATGAGCACAGCATGCACTACCTGGTGCAGGGCCAGGAATTTCTGTTCAACCTGGCCGGGCAGACGAGCCACCTGGACTCGATGAATGACCCGTACACAGACCTGGAGATAAACTGCCGCGCGGAACTTTATATTCTCGAGGCCTGCCGCAAACGTAACCCGGACATCAAGGTCGTCTTCGCCAGCACTCGCCAAATCTACGGCCGGCCCGAGTATCTCCCGGTGGATGAGAAGCACTCCATCCGACCAGTGGATGTCAACGGCATAAACAAGACTGCAGGGGAGTGGTACCACCTGCTTTATAACGACGTTTATGGAATCCGTGCCTGCTCGCTGCGTCTTACGAACACCATCGGCCCGCGCATGCGAGTCAAGGACGCCCGCCAGACCTTCCTCGGCCTCTGGATCCGGCTTCTTGTCGAAGACAAGCCTTTCGAAGTCTGGGGCGGAGAGCAGTTGCGGGACTTCACCTACGTAGACGATGCGGTGGATGCCTTCTTGCTGGCAGCAGCCAGTGATGATGCTAATGGGCGGGTTTTCAACTTGGGGGGCGATTGTGTCATCAGCCTGAAAGAGTTGGCTGATCTGCTTATCGCCATAAATGGCAGCGGCGAGTACGTTATTCGCTCCTTCCCCGCGGACCGCAAACGCATTGACATCGGCGATTACTATGCCGACGACAACCTCATCCGTTCAGTGCTGGGCTGGGAACCGAAGGTCCCTCTGCGCGAGGCGCTGGCCAGAACCTTATCGTTCTACCGCGCAAATCTGCCCCACTACTTGTGATTTGAGGTAACGCCATGGCCATACTACCAGCAAACCCCAAGGCCAACTACCTGGCGCACAAGCAGGAGATCGAAGCAGCCGTTGCCCGGGTTCTGGAGAGCGGATGGTACATCCTGGGAGAGGAAGTGACAGCCTTCGAGAAGGAGTTCAGCGCTTACATCGGCGTTGGCCACGGCGTAGGCGTGGCTAGCGGAACTGATGCCCTGGAACTCGCTTTGCGAGCCTGCGGCATTGGCCAAGGAGACGCAGTCATTACGGTGTCACATACCGCCGTGGCCACTGTGGCCGCCATTGAACTGGCTGGGGCGATACCTGTTCTAGTGGACATAGACCCTGGCACCTATACGATGGATCCGGATAGCCTGGAATCTGCCCTTCGAGAGATGATGCGTCGCCCATCGTCCGAGGCCGGACGCCCCAGGGCCGTCATCCCCGTGCACCTCTACGGTCACCCGGCGAATATGCTGGCTATCATGGAGGTTGCCCAGCGCTACGACCTTTGCGTCATCGAGGACTGTGCTCAATCTCACGGAGCGGCCCTCGACGGCCGTAAGACGGGCACATGGGGGCACGTGGCTGCCTTTAGCTTCTATCCCACAAAGAACCTGGGGGCCTTGGGCGACGCTGGCCTGGTAGTCACAGATGATGATGAACTGGCCGAAAGAGCTCGCGTGCTGCGTGAGTACGGTTGGAAGGAACGCTACGTGAGCGATATGCCAGGAATGAACACGCGGCTAGATGAGCTTCAGGCAGCCGTTCTGCGAGTGAAGCTTCGTCACCTGGACGACGCGAACGAAACTCGCCGGAGGCTCGCACAGTTGTATAGTGCCCTTCTTGCCAATACCGATCTAACGCCACCCCAAACACGCTCCGGTGCCATTCATGTTTACCACCAGTACGTCGTGCGTTCGCCTCAACGTGACGCTCTCAGGGCATTCCTGCGAGAACGCGGCATCGGCACTCTCATCCATTACCCATCGCCCGTGCATTTGCAGCCTGCCTATCGAAACCGTTTGTCCGCCATGGTCTCGCTCAGGCAGACGGAGGAGACCGTCCGGCAGATTCTGAGTCTGCCAATGTTTCCTGAGTTGACCGAGGAGGAGGTTCGAACTGTAGCTCGTCACATCATGGCCTGGGAAGGCGCGCGCGATGTCAAGGATTGAAGCGCGACTTCTTAGTACCGGGTTTGTAGAATATCGAGTGTCCACAGACTGCCTGCAATCCGTATCTGTGGCATGGTGAGGCGGTCAAGAGCCGGGATCTTGGGCTTGGTAATGAACCGAGCATGTTCCTCCGAATATTAGACCAGGGATAGCGGGGAGCGGCAGCATGGAGGAAGCGCACAGGCGAGAGCAGCCGCTCGTCTCCATCATTACCCCCTCCTTGAACCAGGGGGGGTTCATCGAGGAGACGATACTCTCGGTTAGGAATCAGACCTATCCCAACATAGAGCACATCATATGCGACGCGGGTTCGACGGATGGAACTCCGGACGTGATACGCAAGCACGAGGGCACCTATAACCTGCGCTGGGTATCGGAGCCCGACAACGGCCAGGCGGACGCCATCAACAAGGGCTTCGACATGGCGCAGGGCGAAATCGTCACGTGGCTCAACTCCGACGACATCTATCTGACCACCGAGGCAGTGAGCCGGGTAGTCAGCATATTCCGCGCCTACCCCACTGCGGACGTAGTGACGGGCGACGGTGTGCAAATAGACGACGACGGCCGCTGGGTTCGGCCGTTCGGGCGGTGGAAAACGAACCGCGTATGCTACAAACACCTGAGGTACGCCAATCCCCTGGTGCAGCCCTCGACCTTTTTCCGCAGGCACGTTTTGCAGGAGTGCCGATGCGACACGACCTTCTACTACGCCTTCGACTGGGACCTGTTCATCCGCATTGCCCGAAGATACAACCTGCTGCCCATCCACGACATGCTCTCTGGATTTCGCATTCATCGCAGAGCCAAGACCGCGGCCATTGGCACAGCGTATGTTGGCGAACAGAGAGAGATCATCAGGAGATACCTTGGGCCGCGCAGTCCGCAGCATCTGATGTTCGTGTGCTATCACGTGCTTTTCAAGGCATCCGATCTGCTGCCCAGGCCGCTTCGCATTGCACTGCAGTGGACTGTGGAAAGATTTTCCGTGGCCATCAGCACGCTGACCTTTGGCAGGATATGCGCGGTGTGAGAACGCGTCGGAAACCGCTCTGCAGACTGCGGCGCTTCGTGCGCTCGGCGGGGCGCAATCTCGTGGCTGCCTGCTCGCAGCTGCGCTATCGAGTGAGCGGCGAATACGGTTATGGCAAGAACCAACGTCACTATTCGCTCCTGCACTGCCCCGCATTCCAGTTGGGCTTGCACAGTCACAGCCTGTGCTCGATTTCAATCAGCCGGGCGGCAGCCGATGATACGGTCCGTCTGATGCTGAAAACCTGTCCCTGGCACCCGCAGGGCGGTGCAAAAACGCCCTTGCGGCGCCGATCCCTGCATCTTCAAACCGGGCGCGAGCGACGAGCAGTAGTCGTGATCGCAGCGGCGGGTTGCTCCTTCCCTCAGCCGCCGGGGCGCTGTCCACTTGAAGGGCTCATGAGTCCCTGAGTGCTCAACGATGTGGAAATGCCACCTGCACGGCATTAGACTACCCGGGGAGCAGGCCCTGCGCCTCCCAGGGGGCGTTTCGATGACGTTGCCTGAACTTTCCCAAGTCCATCGCAGTCCCTGGTATTTCACCAGGGAACGATACGGGCCGACGGCCCGCTTCTGTCATCCTGAGCGCAGCAAAGGATCTGGCCGCTTGTTTTCGTCTCCGCTGCAAACGCGCATAGGGGGTCTGAGATTCTTCGCCTTGGGCTCAGGATTTCACACGCGGATGTCTGCGGTCGGACGTTCGGCGTCGGTGTGCCACAGTGCAGAGACTGCTGCATCGGAGCCGGCTTCTGGGCGATGGAAGGACCCCTGTGACCCCTTGTGGTAGTCTTGGGGATGACTCTCGCCATGCGCGTCAACAGTCACATACCGCGCACGGTGCTGCATTTGAGCGGCGCGCTCGGTTTCTTTGGTGCGGAGCAGGTGATTGCCACCCTGGCGCGCCATGCTGACAGATTGCAATGGCATCCCGTGGTGGCGTGCCTGCTGGACCCGCGCTGCGAGGAGAGCGACATGCTGCGCGCGGTGCGCTCCTGTGGCATCGAGACCGCGGAATTTCACCTGCGCGGGCGATACGATCCGCAAGGCATCCGTGAGCTGCACGCATTTCTGTCGCAAAGGCGCGTCAGCGTTCTCCATTGTCACGGCTACAAGTCCGACGGCTACGGTTTGCTCGCCGCCTGCGGCCTTCCCATAGCGCGCATCTGTACTGTCCACGGCTGGACGTCCCAGACTCTGGCGCTGAGGGTCTATGAGGCGGCCGACAAGTGGGTTTTCTTGAGGGGGTATCATCGGCTGATCGCTGTGTCGGGGCCGATCAAGAGAGAACTTCTGCGATGCGGCTACCCTGCGAGCAAGATCGCAGTGGTGCCCAACGGCGTTGATCTTTCGCGTTTTCCGCTGCGTCAGGTTCGATCCGACGGGCCCCTTCCAATCCCTTTTGACCGAGAGATCATCGGGTCAGTGGGCCGCCTCAGCGGCGAAAAGGGGCAGGCCTACCTGCTGCTTGCGGCGGTCCGCATTCTGCGCGAAAGACCACGGGCAATATTGGTCCTGGTAGGCGAGGGGAGGGCAGAATCGGCCCTGCGCGCGCAAGCGGCAGGTCTGGGCATAGCCGATCGTGTCTTGTTCGTCGGCCTTCGGCGGGACGTGCCGCAGTTGCTGCCTCAGTTCGACGTTTTTGTTCTTCCCTCCCTTAGAGAAGGGCTGCCGATGGCCGCTTTGGAAGCGATGGCCGTGGGCGTCCCTGTCGTGGCAACAGCCGTGGGCGACGTGCCTCGACTGGTCACAGCGGGCGAAACGGGGTTCCTTGTGCCGCCCGCCGACCCTGACGCACTGGCAGTGGCCATACTACGAACACTTGCCGATCCGCAATCGTCTGGGCGTCGCGCGTGCGCGGCTCGCGCGCTGGTCGAGCGAGACTATTCTGCCCATGCCATGGCGGCGCGCACCGAAGCCGTGTACCTACATGCGCTGCGCATGCTGGGGCTTGGCTGAGCGCGGGCCGCAGAACAGACAATCTCCTGCCCCGAAGTCCGCCTGTCACTCTACAGGGCGGCAAGCAGACAACCTGGGTAGAACCTTGAAGCGCCTCGCGACACGTGCGCCAGGCCGCTGGGCCTGGGCCCGATGGCGACGGCCGCACTGCACCTGAGGGACGCAGGCCCGCTCACGCGGCCACCTGCGTGCCCAGCCGCCTGGGGCTCGATACTTCAGCGAGCCAAGCAGCACCGCAAGCCAACAGCGCGCTCGCAACCACCAGGAAAGCAACCTGGATCGCCTTGCCGGGACCCACCGGCTTTCGCGGAACCTCGGCCGGTGAAAGAATGTTGACATCGGGCAGGCGCGCTTGCGCGCCCATTCCGATGCTCTGGTGCCTCTCGCGCAGCAGGCGGTAGTTCTCGCGCAGCACTTCTGCTGCCGTGGTAAGTTTCAGCAGTTTTGCGTGCGCCGCGCTAAGGCCATAGAGTTCCTTGACATAGCGCTCGTAGAGTTGGCGGTTCTCGCGTTCGCGCTCAAAGGCGGCCTGCGCCGTTACTTCAAGCTCAATAGCCTGCTGCCGCAATGCCTCCCGCACGGAGTTCAGCGACCTGTCCTCTGTAGTGGTGACCCTAGGCTTCTCGCCGGATAGGCTTTTCTCAGCGGCTGACGTTAGCGCATCTATACGGCGAACCTCCGGACTGCGAGGCGAAAAGTCAACGAGCATGCCCGAACGGCTCACCCCCTGGTTTACCGCAGTTGACCGCAGGCTGTCCGCCAACGGGTTCCTGTCCTCCTGCCTGCGGGAAATGAGCATCGTAGGTTCGCGCGCGATCACAGCCCTCAGGCTGGCAAGTTGCTTCTTGGCGATACGGTACTCTACCGCCGCTTGGTCGGCATTCCGCTGGGCCGCGATGGCAGCCCCGGTTTCGGAAGCGATCTGCCCTTCTGGGCTAAAGAGTTGGGCACGCCTTTTCTCCTCAAGTAGCGCTCGGTCCGCTTGCTCAACCTTGTCGCGCGCCGCGCTGAGTTCCGCGTCCAGGTAAGCGAGCGCCGAGCGAGCCACGTCGCGATTGAACTCACTGGTGTAGCGCAGGTGCTCACGCACAATAGCGTTGGCCAGAGCCGCCGCCGCTTTGGGATCCCTCGAACTAACCGAGATCCTCAGAACGTCCGAGGCAACTCCCGCTTCTTCCACCGCCTCCACAGCAACGTGAAGGCCCTCGCGCTCGAACACGGCACGAACCCTTTGCGGAAGACCATCGTAGGCACGCCCGAGGACTCGAGGGCTCTTCATCGCCGCGATATGAGTTATCACAGAGCGCGATCTGGTGGCAGCAATCGCGTCAGCCACCACGGGCACTTCAGTCGGGCTCGCGGCCGAAGCGGGGGCAGGCCCTGCCACGACCAGGAAGGCCTCCGCGCGGTACGTGCGTGCCTGCGTCAGGACGGTCACGGCCCCCGCGACCAGCACGGCCAGAAAAACGACCAGCATCAGTGCTTTCCTGCGCCGCGCCACCGCCATCGCGTCTGCGAGCACCCGCCTGGCGTCGAATGCTTCTTCAGGGGCCATGCTATTTGCCGACACCGCTTGCCTCCCCGTTAGGGGACAAGGACTGCATCCCCGCCTCGCAGTGGCTTGTCGAGCGAAGGGTCTCGTTCCACGTAGGATTTCTGCACGTCCATGATTTCTTGCGTGCCATCAGCATGATAGACCTGCACCTTTGCTAGTTCCACGCCCGCCTGTGGACCCCCTGCAGCCCGGATGGCCTGCGCGATCCCTGTGCCAGGCCCCAACTGATAGAATCCAGGCTTCACCACGCGCCCGATGACGTACGCCCCAGTGAGAACTGAAGGAAGCACGGCAAGCACGTCCCCAGACTCAATCGTCACGTTCTCCGGGCTCTCTGGGGCAGAAAGTATCTTGACCAGGTCCAGGTCGAGAATCTTTCCGTTCCGCCTCAGGAGGCGCGCAGCAGCATGCTGCGGAGCAATGGTAAGCCCTCCGGCCGCGGCCAGCAACTCGAAAACTCGCCAGCCATCCTGCAGGTCGCGCATCCCAGGGCTTGAGACCGCCCCCATCAAGTATGCCAACCCGCGAACCAGCGACTCCACGCTGAGCACGTCTCCCGGATCGAGTGGGACGTTTCCGGGGTCCTGCGGCACTCGCATGATTTTATCCAGGTCGAGCGGTATCGCCCGTCCGTCGGCCTTGAAAAGTTTCGCGTGAGTTAGTTCTGGACGGGCCGTCAGTCCACCTACGGCAGTGATCGCCTCAGTCACTCTCCAGCCTGGTTTGAGGTCAAGTATGTGTTGGCCGGTGCCTGTGCCCAGCACATAGACCCTCTGGGTGCGCATCCCCTGCAACATCACGCTCACTTCCGGATCCGCCACACGCCCGCGCAGTCTTTCCGTTATCTCCGTTGTCAGCTGCGCGCGCGTCTTGCCCGCTGCGAGGATCTCGCCCACTGCGGGCATCACGATCTTGCCGTCGGGGGGGATCACCGCCGAGACGTTGAGGTCTCCATGGCGCATGACAACGATGCTGATGGAGTCCTCGGGCTCCAGAACATAGTCAGGCTCCAGGGTGAGTGCCGCGCTGGCCAGGAGCAATGCCCAGATTACCGTCCCAGCGGGTATCATCCGTCTGCATAGCTGTCTCATTCCTTAACTCCCAGGCAGGGCGAGGCCATCCCGCGATGTGGTCGTACTAGCTCGTCTTATCTCCCTGCGGAGAATCCGACCTCCACGGTTCCGTACCGCTGGCCGCTCTTCACTACCTTTTCCGGCAAGTAGACCGAAACAGGCCTGCTCTTGAAGGGGCCAATGCCAAGCCGATACTTGCCAGGCTTGAAGTCTCCGGGAACTGTGAACTCAACACGGTCCCGGTAGTACTCGCCAGCCCGCCACAGCGTGGAGGGCAGTGTCGGGTCGTGGTCAAGGTTCAAGCGTCGGGATGGCTGCGCAGTGTAATCCAGGTGTGTCCATATGCGCCAGTTGTGGGATACCTTGCCGAGGCATTTCCAGACGATCTGCAGTTCAGCCTTTCTCCCCTTTTGCAGGGGTGAGGGGCTCACGCTGTATCCGACGAGGATGAGTTCCTTCCCAAAGGTCACACCGAGTCTCTCGGAAACGCGAGGCTCGCGTGTCTCGCCGGCAAGCCCTGGGCCCTTCTCACCGCGAGATGGGGCCACGTTGACAGCCCCAAACTGCTCGCTGGGGCCGGTGAGTGTCTGGGGCAGAGTCGAATACGGTCTTGACGTGAAGACTCCGATGGAAAGCCTGTACACGCCGCCCTTGAAGTCCTTGGGTATCGCGAACACGATCTGGTCGCGGTAGTATTTGCCGGGCTGCCAGCGCGAGGTGGGCAGCGTGGGATTGTGGTCGCAGCCGAGCCGCCGCGAGGGAGTTCCCTCGTAGTCCATCTTCGTCCAGAAACGCCAATCGCGGGAGGGCTTCGAGAGGCACTTCCAGGTAATCTCGAGCGTCGCCGGCTCGCCCTTCACAACCGTGGGGGGCTTCACGCTGTAGCCGACGAGCAGGAGTTCTCTTCCGAATTTGATCCCCAGCGGCAGTGCCACCGCAGGCTGGTTGGCGCAAACAGCAGTTTGCAGAACCTTTTCCTCAGAATACGAGGCCACTGCCGGCTGCCCAGGCTGCGGTCCTTTTGTCTGGCTTGGTCGTTTACAGCCAGCAGCCCCCACGAGTAGGACGATTAGCACGCCTACAAGTATGCGAGCGCGTCCAGACATGTCTGCTCCTCCTTGCTGTTCCTACGGGGTCATATTCGCGGCCAGGCTTGCCGTTCCCCCCTGCGTTCGCCAGCGCGCCGTCCCTTCCCTGCCGTGCACGTGGCAGTAGCGTCGCGTTACGACCCGATCGCTTACCGCTACGCCGGCTCTGCCGCGCCCGGAGACTCGTCGTTGCGGCCCCGCAAAGGTCGGCAGGGGCGCGCTGCAGGCTCGTGGAAAAGAAACGCCGACGGAGCACAAGAGCAGCATACGTTCAACGACAACCTTTTGTTAACGTGGGTGGGGAGTTGGGCCAGTTAAGGCTATCTCGTGCCATTCAGGAATTGCTTCGCTGTCCCGTCTGCGGCAGCGGGCTGGAGCTGCTTGGCTCGCAGCTCCGATGCAGCAACGCCCCGTGTGCAGCCGTCTTCCCCGTAACGAGCGGCGTGCCTGTCCTGATCAACGAAGCTTCCAGTATATTTTCAATTGCCGACATCGTTCATCGGCGCAAGACTTTCTTTCCTCCATCGCGCCACGGCAAGGTATGGCCAAGCCTGAAAGGCCTCGTGCCCGACATCAGCAGAAATGTTAGGTCTCGACGCAACTACACCAAGTTCGCCAGGCTGCTGCTTGATCGGTCAGCCTCCCCGAAGGTACTCGTGCTGGGGGGCGGCGTGCTGGGTCAGGGAGTGGAAACCTTCCTGCAACATTCTCCCACTATCGAGGTGATCGAAACGGATGTTTCCTTCGGCCCCCGCACGATGCTGATATGTGACGCCCACGATATCCCCTTTCGGGACGCGACATTCGACGGAGTAATCGTGCAGGCAGTTCTTGAACACGTGGTTGATCCATATCGGTGCGTGGATGAAATTCACAGGGCGCTCAAGAAAGACGGCCTTGTCTACGCAGAGGCGGCATTCATGCAGCAGGTCCACGGAGGGCCCTATGACTTCACCCGGTTCACTCATTTGGGCCTCCGCCGCCTGTTTCGCAAATTCGAGGAGCTAGACAGTGGAGCGGTGTGCGGACCGGGAATGGCATTGGCCTGGGCTTACCAGTACTTCCTGCTGAGTTTCGCGGAATCGAGGTCCGCCAGGACACTGATTACGCTTCTCAGCAGACTAACTTCTTTCTACCTGAAATACTTCGACTACTATCTGGTTCACAGGAAGCCGGCTCTGGATGCGGCCTCGGGGTATTATTTCATGGGACGGAAGACCTCTCGCACGCTTCCTGACGCTGAGTTGATGGCGCTCCACAGGGGTGCGGTCTCTTAGGTCCGGCTGTGAACCTGCCTGGGCTGCTTCGATCGTAGGCCGCAGTGACAAGGTGCGGGGCGGGCCCATTGACACTACACGCGGGCGGTGCTATACTCGTCAAGGAGACGAGCAAGGGTGCGGGGGAAAGAACACGCGGAGTGTGCCGCGCTGCATCTCCTGATTCGTGTCACGATCACCGCACACCAGCACTGACCCCGGCGGCGCGAGATGAAGGAACGGAAACCCCGCATCTTGCTTATCCAGCCTCCTTTCTACAGGCTGTTCAAGGACACGTACTCGCTTGACAAGTATCCCCTGTCCTTGGGGTATCTGGCTGGAACGGTCCTCAAACAGACGAAGTGGGGCGTAATGGCTTACAACTCTGACTTTAATCCCCGAAGTGAGTCCATAAGGGTCAGTTATCTGGCAGGGAGCGGCTTCGATAACTACTTGAGCAACCTAAAAGAACCGGGAGGCGAAGTGTGGGCAGAGATCAAACGGACAATAGCAGAGTACAGGCCAGCGGTTGTCGGCGTTTCTTGCATGTCTGCAAACTTTGCGTCGGCGCGCCTAGTCGCAAAGCTGGCGAAAGCCGTCAACGACCAGACGGTTGTGGTGGTCGGTGGTCCGCACCCTTCCAGCGTAGGAGCGGAAACACTGAATTATCCCGAAATTGACATCTCCGTCAAGGGGGAGGGGGAGACTACCATCCTTGAACTACTGGACGCGATAGCGAACGGAAACACCTTGAAGGGGATCCGGGGGACCGCGTATAGACAAAACGGGCGGATCCTAGAAAATTCGGGTCGGGAATTGATAACCGACTTGGATTCCCTTTGCTTTCCCCATGAGAGCGCTCCAGACGCATTGAAGGACTATGACCGCTACCCGCGAACCGCATTCAAATATATCTTTGCAACAAGGGGCTGCCCTTATAACTGCTCGTTCTGTGGGTCTCGTAACATATGGACGCGAAAAGCGAGGTTTCGGAGCCCTGAGAATGTTGTAAAAGAGGTGCAAGGTCTCCGAAACAAAGGGTTGCGAGCCGTACACTTTGACGACGACACTTTTGGCATAAACAAGCGGTACATACAGGCTCTCTGCGATGCTCTTGTCGTGCATTGCCCGGGACTAAAGTGGAGTTGGGAGACGAATGTCAAATTGGTTGATGAACAAACAATGTCGCTGATGAAATCTGCCGGCTGCTACTCGGTAAACGTCGGCGTCGAGTCAGGTAACAACGAGATATTGAACCAGATGAGAAAGAACAGCACCATAGAGGAGGCTTTCTCCGCGTGCAGACTGATCAAACGACACGGCATGGCGGTGCAGGCCTTCTTCATCGTTGGGTTCCCTCAAGAGACCCAGGAGACGCTGAACCAGACCTATATGGCGATGAAGAAGATCCCAGCAGACCAGCTGGTCTATAGCATCTTCACCCCTTACCCGGGCACAGAGATGTTCGACTTTTGCAGGGAAAAGGGACTTATCGGTGATGACTATGACGTGTCACTGCACAACCACCAGAGTCCCGCCAGCTGTTTTTCTCTCCACATGGATCGAGCAGGCTTCAGGATGCTCGCTTCTAGGATAGAGAGAATGGTTGACAGGAAGAACTCCCTAAATCGAGTGCGCCAGCTGTTTTCTTTGTCCGCATTTTGGCGAATAAGACAATTGGGTCTGGCCAGGGCCCTTAGAAAGGGTGCGAGAATACTGCTGGGCAAGTAAACCCGCACGAAACCGGGAGTCGTAGTCCGCAGGACTGGCGACGCCTCCAGGGGAGCACCTGGCGGTGCCGAAGGATTCTCGCGGAGTCCGGTCGCCTTGGCCGAAACAAACGCGTCCTCATTGCGGCCGGTATGACAGTATCTCAGGCCCTCTTGCGCTCTCGGTGACCCGTGGATTCAGCCGCCGCCGCGCTTCTTCTCACACAGGAAAAAGACTTCGGACTTGGCGACGCCACTTTTTTCCATCAATTCCGGGCTAAGATCGTCAGCCGACAGGATGCGCACCTCGAAGCCTCCAGCAGCCGCTGTATGTGATCGTCACCCCAAGGGCCAACGTGTGTTTGTTCTTCGAACAACCGTTGCCTTTCTCGCGGATCGGTCAGGGCTGGATTCTCGTAAGTGGGCCCTGTGCAGAGGGGCACCGAGACGATGGCGATGCCGCCGGGACGCAGCATCCTGTGCATTTCCCTGATTGCGCTCAGATCGTCCTGGATGTGCTCCAGAACATGGTTCGCTATGACCACGTCAAAGCACTCGGATGGCAAAGCGATTGCCGTCATGTCCAGGGTCAGCGCCGCAGCCCCTGGCTGGGCGTCAGCAGTATAGTATCGCCCCGCGAGACGAGCGAGGGCGCGTTGGAGACTGGGCTCAGGGCCGAAGTGAAGCACCGATGCGCCCTGCAACCTGGCCCGCAGCCCGCGCACCGACGGCTCGACACACAAGAGGTAGAACAGTCTGTGCCGCCCCAGCGCCTCGCAGCCTGCGCACATCGCTTCTGGCCGGTCGTGGAATGCTGCGAAACATCTTCCCTCCTACCCGCAGACCGGACACCGGACGCCGCTTCCGCGGCACTTCCACCTGAGCAGCAGCCTTCGGCAGAAACGCACTACGCAGAACAGACCAGTGCGCAGCAGCACCGCCTTGGCGGTGCTCCGGGCGCTCGTCAGATGGTGCCTGTACATATCGCCATGCCTCGCCCGCCGCTTCCTGCCCGGCGCAAGGACGCGGGTCTTCCCGACGATGCCTTTTCCTCCCGTTTCCTGCTCGGTCTGCAGCCTTCCGCCCTTCGGAGGCTAGGCAGCGCGGTTTAACCCCGGCGCTCGGTTCGCCCTTGGCGCGGCGAAAGCCACTGGTGAGGCGGCGGCTGCGCTGAGCAAGAACCAGGCGGTCTTGTGGCCAAACATGCTGAAGAAAAGCCAGAAGACCATTGTTCCTACGAGGGCCGACTCGACGGCGCGCACTAGGAGCGCCTCGCGTGTCTGGCCCGAGCGGACTAAACTCCCCGAAGCGCGCGAAAGGTCGCGCATGGTGAGCGCAAGCAATGCCAGGAACGCCCCCAGGGCAGGCCAGCCAAGTTCGGTCCCCATCTCCAGGTAGGTGTTGTGAACCATTTGTCTGCGGGGGTTGACCTTCGCAAAATTCCCTGTCCCAATCCCAAATAGTGGATGGCTAGCAGCGGTCTGGACCGCCAACACGCCGTAGGTCCACCGCTGGCGCACGGACCGATCCAGTTGCCCGGTGGCAAGTTGCTTCATCCTGCGCACGTACATTTCAGGGGCAGCGGCCGCGACTGCAATTACGACGAGGACGACAGCACTAATCGCGAGCAGTCTGAACCTCGTCGCGTGCAGCACGAACCAGCCCAGTGCTGCCACGGCAGCAATCAACGCCCCCCGCGAGTAACTAGTGACCAGCGCCGCCGCCAGTGCGGCGCCGGCGGCAGCCCAGGGTATCCTGCGGCGCCGCGACGCAACAAAGGCGGCCAGGCAAAGGGGCAGGGTGACCACGCTCGCGTACGCGTACAAGTTAGGATCAACCGTCACACCCAACACGCGCACCCCACGTCTCGCCAGAGGCTTGCTGCCTCGTGCCTCCGTAATCTCCGGCAGAGGCACCCCCCGCACGCCGCGTCGTGCTCGCGTCACCGCCTGCGTCAACCCGAAGCCCTGTGCACATATGGTCCCGACCAACAAGGCCGTGACGAGCAGACTAAACCACTTTCGCCGCCTCGCAAAAGTGAAGGTCAGGAACCAGAAAACCAACACCGCCATGAATGGCTTGGTAGCCATCAGCGTCTCCTTTTGGCTGAAAGGGGTCATCAGGGCGGACGCCACTGCCCATGCTAGCAAGCAGACCAGGAGCCAGAACTGGAAAGGTAGCCTTTTCAGCGATGGGGCCAGCGGCTTTCGCCTTGGCAGCATCAGCCCTGCCAGCAGCACGGCCCCCGCCAGTTCGAGCGCGCTTAGCCTCAGCCTTGGCACAACTTCAGCAGTAGCCAGGTGATAGAAAGGCAGGGCTGCCGCTACCGCCACAAAGGCTGCCGGCGGACGCACAAGCGCCAGAAAGCACACCACACCGATCAACGCCAGACCCAACCCTATCTCGGGCGGAAGAAATGCCAGCAGACAGCCTGCCACGAGCCCGAAGAAAGCACTCACAATCAACGCTCGCGCGCTGCTGGGCTCCGTCGCGCCCACTGGAAATGCAGGACGCGCAACCTCGCTCATGCTCTTTTGTTTCTGCGCGGGGCGGCGATCCTCCTGCGGGGAGGATGGGTTGGGTGACTGCAAGAGCCGCGACACGTTGCGCGATACCTTCGGAGTTTTCCTGCGCAGTGACGGTCGAACTGTAGAAGCGCACTACGTGGCGCGGCCCACGCGTCGCTCTAAGGTGGGCTGCTAGCACAGGGAAGCGTTCAAGCCGGGACTGTCTGGGGGCACATGTGACAAGGGCATCGCGTCAAAAAGACCGCCGGTCCAATGCAAGCTGACCGCACAGTCTTCCGATAACGCTCCCGCGCGGCGACCACGGTCACGATCTGCAAGGCCTTTGGCCCAGCGAGATTGAGTCAAATGTCATCGCCGGGGTTGAAGCGGCTGTGCTGGCGGCACAGGTCGGTGTTCGTCAGATTGACGTAGCGCCTCACCATTTCCATGGTCGTGTGGCCGAGCATCTTCTGAAGTGTGAAGACATCGCCGCCCTTCAGAATCCAGCCCTTAGCGAATGTGTGACGGAACGTGTGGGCGCTAACCCGCACGCCCTCTACGCCAGCGCGCTGGCCGATGCGGGATGGAATGTGTCCGAGTCGCCGCTTCGATATCGGCCTGCCGTCGCGCGTCTCGCGGGATTCTCTGCAATGAGACCTTCATCTTCCGGAAAGGAAAAAAGGGCCTTGAAGGCCCGAATGTGGCAGTTGACATGGCCCCGGGGTCACGAGGCGCGAATCACCCCCTCGTTGCGGCCGTTGCTTGTTCATGAGGTAGTGGACAAACCGAGGAATGTCCTCCGTCCTCACGGTGTCAGCGTCAACGTTGCCGAGGAAGCAGGCCAGGGGCGCCAACTTGGTGCGATAGTATGATAACGCGCCAGGCGAGAGGTTCTTAGTTTCGCAGAACAGTAGAAACGACCGGACAGCTTGGTCGAGAGGGAGAATCGGCACAGTGCGCAGTGGTCGGCACTTGCCAAAATCCTCTGCTCTTCAACAGACGGACTCCAGTGCTCCTTTCGGTAACACTTGGCTTAAGCATGCAAAGTGGCACGACTGTTACCCCACAGCAGCAGGAACATGATGAACGCCTTGGAATAGTCAAGGCCACCTGTGCCCAAGTTCGAAAGCAAGAAACGCAAGCGCAAGACCCCGCCCCGGCTTGATGGCAGGAGGCCGGCACCGATAGAGCGAACGTCGTTAGAAGATCGGCTGCTAGTTGGCCTGCTCGCGCTTTCTCTTGTCGCTGTGCCTGTATCCATGTACCCGTGGCTCTACTACACAATGCTCTCTAAAGACACGGCGTTCGGCGCATTCGTCCTCTTGATGTTGATCGCACTGACTGTCAAGTTGGTGCGCAGGCAGCCCCTGACCTGGCCAAGGATGTACCTGAGCGCCGCAGTTTGGGCTATGGTAGTAACCGTGTTGATTTCCGCTGCTTTTTCGCAATACCGCTACGCAGCCGTCGGCGCGCTGGCCGGGCTTGGAGCAGGAGCGCTGTTCTATTTCGTAGTAATTGCAGCGGTGAGAACAAGCGAGCAAGCGCGCCTTATTCTGGTGGCCGCGGCAATCGGTGGTGCGCTGGCTTCGGCTTACGGCGTGCTTCAACATTTTGGCATGGACCCTATCAGCTGGGTAGGCAGAGGGGACAGGGTTCAAGGCCCCTATGGCAACCCAACCTACTTTGCGAGCTATCTGGCCCTTCTCCTGCCCCTCATGCTCATCATGAGCATCTTCCCGCCGCCCCGCAGCCGCGCGACGTGGCGCCTATTCTTTGCAGCCACGACAGTCCTGATGGGAGCGGCGCTGATTTTCTCGGGCACTGTAGGAGCGATCTTGGGGTTGGCTCTCTCATTGGCCCTCCTCACGGCGGGGTTCACCTTTGTTCACTTCTCAAAGGAAGGCCGCCGAACCAGGGCAGTGCCATTGGCTCTGGCGTGTCTCACCGCAGCGTTGGCATTGGTATTCGTCGCGATGCCCACGCCTATTCGGGAGCGGGTTCTAAGCCTGCGCCGGCCGTCGGACACATCTGACGCCACCCGGGTAATGGTCTGGCGGGGCGCTGCCAGAATCTTCCTCGACCACCCAATTCTAGGGGCGGGGCCAGGCTCTTTCAAGATAGTAAGCAGGGGTCGCTACATACCTTTCATTGTCGGGGGCCGTAAACTGGAGGCTGCCGGTGCAGCACACGCTCACAACGCCACGCTTGAGACCCTTGCCGAAACCGGCGCCCTCGGCGGCATCGCCCTCGTCTGGCTTCTCGTGGCCTACTTTGCGGCCGCCTGGCGCGTGTTCGCTGCCGCTGCAGATCCATTCTGGAAACATCTCGTCGCAGGCCTGGCCGCTGGTGCGATGGCATTCCTTGTCCAAAACGTGTTTGCTGTCACATTCTTCATCCCCTCATGCCAGATGTTGTTCTGGCTCGCACTTGGCTTGACAGCAAACGCAGCATCCAGTGCGCAGCCGCACACAGCCCGCGCGTTCACGGTCGGCTCCGCCCCGCTACGAATCGCAGCCGTGGCGTGCACCGCCGTCGCCTTGCCGCTCGTTTGCTGGCTGATGTGGCGGACTCTTTTGGCCGACCACTACCTGCTCGGCGGCTTTAACCTGGCCCTGGCCGGCGAGCACACGTTAGCGGCCCAAGAACTGAAGGAAGCCGTGGCCATCAACCCTTACGCCCAGCGCGCTTGGTATCAGTTGTCAGTGGAAGAAGTGCGATTGGGGAACTTGTCTGCCGGCCTCGATGCGCTTGAACGCTCGGCCGCACTGTCCCCGGATTTTATGCGGACCCAGTTCAACCTTGGAGGGCTCTACGGCGCTCTCGACCGCAAGGATGATGCTCAGCGCGCCCTGCAGCGAGCGGCATCCTACGAGCCTAGCGCTGATACCTGCCTGTCGCTGGCGCAGGTCTATCTCGCTCTGGGGAAGCGCCTCCAAGCCGTTGATAAGGCGCGCCAGGCTGAGCGCATTGATCCCTATGATGCCAAGATTCAGCGCGACATCGCCCGCGTCATGCTGAGCGCGGGCGACCTCGATGCCGCACGCCTACATGCATCGCGCGCTGAGGAACTCGATCCGGGCGCTCCTCAGACTGCAGCTCTCAAAGCTCGCATCGCGGCTGCCAGCGCATCATCGGTCCGCCCAACACCAGCCCGGTAGCCGTGCCCTCGCAGCGAACCTGAGCGGATCCGCAGCGCGATGCATGTAGGCGCGCGGCCAGTGGCGGCCCGACGTATTCGCTCGCCTTCTGGCAGCACTCGGCGGCTACTACAACCGCGCCATGATCGGGGTTGAGGTTAACAACCACGGCCATGCGGTCCTCCAGGAGTTGCGCCGGCTTTGTTGTCCGATGCTGCACTGCTCCCGCGACCCTGAGGCAGGCGGCAAAACAAGACTCGGCTGGCATACCAACGCGAAGACGAAGCCGCTGATGATAGATGACCTGGCAGCCGCCATCGCGCAGGGGCATCTGCTAATTCGCTCTTCTTTCCTTGTTGACCAGTGTCTGACGTTCGTGGTCAAGGATTCTGGCGATCAGGAAGCGCAGGAGGGCAAGTCAGACGACCTGGTCATGGCGGCAGCGATCGCCTGGCAAGTGCGCAAGAGGCCTCCCAGCCGTCCGATCTTTGTGCGCCCGGCGGGGTGGTAGGAGGGGCAGAATGGCCTGGCATGGCTTCCACGCACTACCACCTTACTTTGGCGGAAAGAGGAAACTCTGTCCGCGAATCTTCCGGGAGATCTCTCGAGTCTATCCGCCTGAAACCTGGAGCCGGCTTGCCTTCGTTGACCCCTTTCTCGGCGGCGGAGCTGTCAGCCTTTACGCAAAGGCGCGAGGCTTCAGATTGCTTTGCGGCGACCTGGCCGAACGCAGCGCCATCGTCGGAGAAGCCCTCATCGAGAACGACTCCGTGCGAATCTCCGATGCATGCCTGCTCCGGCTCTTCGTGCCGTCGGACGGCAACCAGCACAGGATCGAAAGGACCTATGTGCCTGATTGCTTCACGCCTGAGGCGGCCCGGTTTCTGGACAACGCCTTCGCCGCAGCGGACGAGGTCGCTGACGCAAGGAAGCGCAGCCTGCTTCGCCTGCTCCTCATGAAATACATCTTCTCACTGCGGCCTCACGCGCAGTTCAGCGCGCCCAACGCCTTCAACCGCCCTTTCATCGAAGGCCGCTATGACGAGATAAAGAGCACCTACCGGCACGCAATCGCCGCCAAGGGCGAACCTCCCCTGCCGGCCTTGAGGAGGCTGGCCAAGTCCATGAACAGCAATGTCATGCGCGGCGCCCAGCCCTGCAGAGCGATGAAGGCCGATGCCCTGGAGACGATTCGCGCTGGCACAGGAGCCGAGGTCCTGTATCTCGATCCGCCTTATGCCGG
>Ga0315280_10004258_pt1 | contig 21296 bp, 20 predicted proteins | sample YL17G06_40_MG_FD_203697 | JGI IMG/M metagenome (GOLD analysis project Ga0315280, IMG submission 203697) | Sediment microbial communities from Yellowstone Lake, YNP, Wyoming, USA - YL17G06_40 | ecosystem: Environmental > Aquatic > Freshwater > Lake > Sediment | place: USA: Wyoming | collected...
AAAGACCGATACTTATTAAAGCGAGCGAGATCTCTGAAAAAGTCCGAAAACAGGGTTCTGAGTGCGAATTGAAGATTTTTTCGGTAAATAAGACCGAAGGCCGGTCCTCCGGTAAATCCTTTCCGAAGACGGACCAAACGTCTTTTTGCAGTGAAGCAAGATCTAGAATTGTTCCGCCTCAGGCGGATTGTTGAGCAACGAGGAACCCTGTTTTTCAGAGATCTCCGAGTGAGCGAAAACTTGACAGATCAGCAAGAGGATAATATAAGTTTATGCAACGAAACTGCGAGAGTGGCGGAACCTGGCAGACGCACTGGACTTAGGATCCAGCGGGCAACCGTGGGGGTTCAAATCCCCCCTCTCGCACCACTGGCTATATGTAGAGGGTTTATAACCCTCGGTGCTTTCAAAGTCAGTATTTTCGAGCCTTCCTGACGCTACCATTCCTTAAAACCCCTTCAATCAATTAATTGCGAGGTTCTCTACTACCTCAGCCTGGGACTGTTTCTGAGTAACTGTGCCCAAATTGTGCCCAAACTGCTCTATAACCTTCTCTTGGTGATACTCTGCTACCTTCATGGAAGCTTTCTTCAGATCATCCTCGTTTACGATGTTATACCGGTCAAACACGGTTCTCGTTTTATGTCCTGAGATCATCATAGCAACTCTCTCCGGTATTCCAGCCCTCACCATGTTTCTTATTGCCGTTCTTCGGAAGTCGTGAAAGATTTTACCTTCAAGCTTTGCTTCCTTACAGGCAGTCTCCCAGGCTCCCCCGAAGTCTTTTATCTTCTCTCCCTTCTTTCCAGGGAATACCCAGGGACACTCAGGCTTGACGTTTCGGCTCTTAGCCCATTGTAAACGGATAAGGGCTAAAAGCTCCCCTTCCAGATAGATTACCCTTGCTTCTTTGTTCTTCGTGTCCTGGGGTTTAAGGCTTACGTTCCCCGCTACCACGTCCACTTGAGGCCACTGGAGACCTAAGATCTCTTCTTTCCTCATGCCAGTATAGTAGGCCATTGCGATAACCGGCCTGAGATACGAAGGAAGGGCTTTCTTGAGGTCAAGATACTCGTTGTGTTCAAAGTACCCCTGCCTTATGTTGTTCTCTTCCAGGTGGGGAATATAAGGGACACTCGTTACTTTCGGAGGGGTCATTTGCCGGGCAAGGTTAAACATCCTCTTGAGAGCTGCGAGTTCCCGGTTGATCGTGCCGTTTTCGGCCTCTTTACCGCGTCTCTGGAGAATGTAGGTATTTATCCGGTCAGTGGTGATGTCAATTGCCTTTACACCCTTAAAAAAGGTTTCAAGATGTTTCAGGCTCATTTCTGCCCTTTGAATGGACTTCTTGTTATTCACCCTGTAGTCATTTAAGAAGTCCTGGGAAAGCTCATCAAACCTTATTCTCTGAACCTGAAGCCCTGAAAACCGATTCTCTGCTATCTGCCCCTCACGAAGCTTTAAGAGCCTCTTAGCTTCGCGCTCCTCATCTGAATGAGTGCTCTCCCGGTAAGACTTACCAGCTCGGTAATACTTAACCCAATAAACTTCACCTCTCATGTAGATACTACCCATCAGTTTTCACCTCCTTTTCTTTTTCTGTCCCTTTAAATTTTCTTCACCCCCTTTCATTTCCAAGCACCCAAGGGCTAAGTGCAGGAAGGAAGGAATTTCCCTGACCCCTCGTTCCCATCTGCTGACAGTGAGAGGGATTACACCCAGGGCTTTTGCAAGCTTGCCCTGACTGTATCCGTTTCTCTTACGCCATTTTTTGAGATCGTTTGAGGTCATGAGAGGTATATACTCCATTGGATTATAGTTGTCAAGAAAAATCTTTTTCTTTCATTTTTAAAATTCCCTAATTACTTGTGACAGCCTCTCCTTCTCGATCTCTTCTGTTCTTTTTGTGCTTTCAAGCTCATCAAGATCCATACGTTCCTCGATTGCCTCAATTATTCGTTCTTTTAATATTTCAGAGGGCAGAGCATCAAGCTCAACTGCTATGTCGCCATATTTGGCAATAAAGCCCTTACTCCTTGTATCTGATGCTTTGGTAAAATCAGGAGGTAGGTTGTATTGCTTAACATCCTCAAAGGTTAATGCACATTTGCATATTTCCGGTTCACATTCAAAAAATCTTAGGCGCTCTTTCAAGCTTCTAACCATATCCTCTCCAGAAGGGTCAAAATCGCCAAAATATAGTATAGCTGTCTCTTCACCGACACCTAACCGATTTGCAGCGTTCCGGATAGAGTCCCAGCCGTCATATCCACGGCCTACATTTAATGTTACTCCGTAGGGTTTTAACAAGGCTTCAAAAAGTCCAGAAAGTGCATCTTTCTCTAACCAAAACTCAAAGTAACATGGTTGGTTAATCCATGTATTAAGACGATAAGCCGTAAGAACAGTATTTCCAAAGTCAGATAGATTATCCCACATACTTACTTCTCGTGGCCTTCTCAGACGATCCTCAATCCATTCCCAGGGGATGATCTCCTCTTTTCTGGCCCAAACCAACGCATTTGAAACAGCTTGATATTGACCTCTATTATTTTTTATGACTTGTCTGGAAACTAACTGATAATAAACTTGCCTGACTGTCATAGGATGATGTTCCGCTAAGATTTCCCCTGCCATATCCAAGATGATTTTTGTTTTTCTGTGTTTGCTCATCCCGTTTAATAGGTATAAGTCGTCTTATGCTGTTCAATGAATCTATCGAGGTCTAAGAGATCAAGGTGTATTCTCCGGCCTACTCTCACAATGGGGAGGGAACCAGCCCAGATAAGCTCACGAAGGGAAGGGACTGACCTTCCCAAGTAGAGAGAGGCTTCAGAGACACTAAAGAGCCTCTTCCTTAAAGGTTCTTTCTTCTGTCTCATGGGATTTGTAATCCCCTGTGCCTTTGTAATGGCCTGTTCTTTCAAGGTTTATTTAGCCTCTTTGACTGCACTTTGACCAAAATTGCAGAACGTTTTGATTGCAAGAGTAATCATTTTGTGACGTAGCTCTTTCCTAAGTTCTTGTTTACATGAAACTCAATCTCAGAAAGCTGATAGGTGTCCAGATATGAGACCGCATATCCGAGAGCTGCAATAGCCGGATAGTCTGAGGCTGTGGCCTTCATTAACTCTTCTGGAGATAACTTCATCAAGTATCCCGGTATCTTGCTTTCTTCTCCGAAATGGAGAGTCTTCCTATCCGGGTGAAGATGATTCTTGATTGTATGGATATAGGATTCAAATGCCTTCGGCTCCTGCACTTCCGGTGCTGGGCACAGGTGCAAAGTGGGGAGCTTTTCCTTATAAAGAGTCTCGTTAAACTGACGCAAGAGTGCCATCATGGGCTTATTCTCCGAATCCCCATATACATCCTCTGCCTTGTACTTTTCTGTCGATTCGAGGCTTCTCCGAAAGAGTTCGTTAACCCTGTCATCCTCTATCTCAACTAAGATCCTCATGTGTCTGGTCTTCAAGGAACAATCCTCCTCAAAATCCTCAGCCACAATAACAAAGAACCCAGGCTTAATTCCCGGCCAGGCAAAACCACCAACAACCCTCCGGTATTTCACTCCCGTCTCTTTGTCCTCGAAATGGTTCTTTTCATTTATGCCGTACACTTTAATCATTTTCATTTCAGACCTCCTTATGTTAGATCACATCCTCCAAAGAAAGAGGCAATACCATATTGCCTCGCCATTACCTCATAGTTATAGGCGTGCCTGAAGTGGTCAGGTCCCAATTTGACGTAAACGTAACGCTTTGATCCTGTCTCTTCATCCTCTTCCAATCTCTTAGCCGTATTGTGCAGGTGTTCTGCAAATTCCCTCACTATCTCGCACTCCCTGGGGAGGATAACTTCTCCCTTCATGATCTCATTATGGGAAGCATCCAGGCTTTCTGTCCGATTACAGGTAACGGTGAGATCCCTCTCATTCCAGGCATACTTACCTTTTTGATATTCAGAGTAGTAATTCAGGAAGACTTTTCCCTTATTTCTCTCTGCAAAAGCCCTGGCATTCCGGGTCTCTGGTAGTGCATCCACAACACACCGGGACACATTGAAAGCCTTTATGAGCCGTTCAAGCTCTTCCCAATCCTTATAAATTCCAAGGTGGATTATCTTTCCAGCCTTGATAAATTCCCGTTTGCCTATAACAACGTGGAGGTCTTTCCCCTGGTCAACCCCCATAGAGCAAGGTCCTGAATCCTGGCTCTCAATACCTTCATTTCCACAGAGGGAAAGCACTTCCTGGACTGAGAGCCGGTTCGTAGCCTCTACATAGGCAACCCCTATCTTGAGGTTGTAAAAGTCGGTAAGGTTATTGGTCGTTCTGAACTGGTGAAGAATCTCAGCAGAGTCAACGAACTGACTGAATAGCTGGCTGTAATGATAACCTCGCTTATCGATAATTGATTGTCTCTTAGCAACCCATTCACCTAATGCCGGGTTGAGTTCAGCCTTACACTTTGAACAGGCTCGAATCACCATGTTATTAATCTCTATGAGGCATTCCGGGAAGGTGTCCTCAAGGCAGGTGTACTCTCCGCACTTCTCGCATTTGAGCAACCAATAGCGTTGATCCGTCTCCTGGAAGGCTTTATCAATACCGTAATCAGGCAGGGTAGGATTAGACAGCATAAGGGTTTCTTTGTACTCTGAATGACTCATTCGTTCCATTGCCATACCAACACTGCTCTGAGGGGCCTCATCCAACTCATCAAATATGATGAAGTCGACGGGAATGCTTTTGAGTCCCACTCGTGACACCATGCCTCTGAGGTACAGGAAACAGCCCCAGACCTGCTTTATTCCTACGCTGTCAGTCTCCTTAACCCATTTCCCTATACTCTCTTGATTCTCCTCTATAAGAGGGCTTACCCTGCCCTTACTAAAGTCCAAAACATCAGACCGTGAAGGAAAGAGGTAGAGGACACCTTTAAAACCCCTGTAGCGGGCACTGTAAAGAGTTCTGAGCAGGGCTTTCGTGGTTATCCCCATCTGTGCTGCTTTCATTTCAATGATATGAGGATGAGTGTCCTGGTAAGGCACTTGTAAGTATTCATGACGTTCAAAGGCAAATGGTTTACCATCCAGGATGAGGCCGGTCTTTGCAACCCATTCATGGAAGGGTAGGGCTTTTTCCTGAACCTCATACAGTCTGCTAATTGATTGAAACAGACTGTCGTAAAGCTCTGCTCTCTTTAAGTTTTTTGATAATCCTGTCTCTAACATCCGTTGATACTTCTCCTATGGTGTTTAAGACCTCTCGCTGAAATTCGGCTACGGCTTCCAAGTCATACAGGGTCTTAAAAATATCCAACTGCAAAGTTAACTGACCCCTGATCTCCTGCATGGCCTTTAAAGCAAGCTCTCTGGGGTCTTTAAATCTGAACTCTTTGACAAACTCTTCCTTTTCACCTACACGAACCTTTTTCATGGAGACCTGGGATTCCAAAACCTGAAGGGCCTCTTTATCTCCCCGGTTCCATCGCATGAGCAGGTCAAGGAGTTCATTCGCATATTCGTTTATCTTCTGTAGCTGGTTCACTGCATCAAGGTTCTTATTAATGACCTTGTGGGCACTCTCAAGAGCCACGTTCTTAACTACAGCAACACTTAACCCTTGCCTTGCCTTGCTTACGGCACTCTCTGAGACACCGAAAACTTGAGCAGCTTCCTTCTGTGATTTACCTGCTCTCAACATCCGATCTAATCGCACTCTATCAATTTTTGGTTTTGGCATTTGGTTAAGTCCTGGTTAAGTAGGTTAAGTTTTGGTTAAGCATTTCATCAAACTTTGAATACTCTCCATGCACTACCTTTGCCCCCGATCTCCAGCCTTGTTAAGAACTTCATAATCCGCCTCATCTGCCCAGGGTCCCACTGGAATAATCTTTGATCCCTGCACAATCTTTATCCCCCTTACAAGACCTCGCGGATTCTTTGCCGGATCACGCCACGCCTTCGCATCAGTGATCTTTATTCGCCCATGATCGAGGCTCAGGTAAAGTCGCGCTTTCTCCATTGAGAACGTATCCCCATGTCCTGTGTCACGCCCTATCCTTTTTTGGAGACCGATAAAACAAATACCCCTTTTGAGTTTTGCATGGATGTTTTTTATCTCAGTTCCAACCTTCCAGAGATCTTCTGTTAGGTCCAGGAAGTCTATGATCCAGATCTTCGGCTCATCGGTAATCAAGTCCGCCCAGTCCTTGCCCCGTTCTATTGCTGTAAATTTCCATGATTCCAGTGGATCATCAAATAATTTCAACCTTATCCTCAGCTCGTTATCGCCCATCTCGCTGTTCATATAGACTACTTCGTGCCGGTGCATATTTTCATGGACAAAATTGAGGAGAAGAGCTGTCTTGCCAGCACTCTTTGAGCCGGCAACCACTCCCACATTTCCGGGGTAGAGTTTAATCAGATCATTTAATCCCAAAGACAGGTTGACAGGAAATTCGTCTTCTGAAGCATGAAGATAATCCATGTAAAGAATATCTTTATTGACCGGCCTATATACCCCCCGCTTACTTCCATACTTCTCAACAAGTCCTTCTTTAGTGAGTCTGTTGATAACGACTGTAACGTAATTCTTCTCATCAGATGAAGGGATTTGAAGGGATTGGTATATATCCTGAAGGGAAAAGTAACCTTCTTGAAGGGAAATCCACTGCCTAATCTCATCTGTCAGGTTGCGTTCTTTACGTGCTGCACGTTTTAAAGCACTCACGACCTTGTCATTTATCCACCTCTGGTCAGGATTTTCACCCCATGATTTAATAAATATTTCAAGGGCTTGCTTGATCTCCCATTCCTGGCCGCCTCCTTTCACCAGGATATTTGCAAAGTGGAAAAGATCTTCATCTCGCCTGCCATTTTCAAAAAGGTGTGCAGGTGTGGCAGGTTGATGTAGGGATGCTCTTATATTAATATTAAGATATATGTGATCTAAATACTCCTGCGGCAGGGCAGGCAGTTCAACATCATCAATGCTCAAGCCCTCAAGCCATTCATAACGCTTGCCCGTACCGTTCACACTTGGCGGTGCCACTATGTACCCGCCCTCAGCTCTGAGGTCACACCCTGGTATTGTGCGAGCATTATTGCCTAACGGTTTCTCTGGACACTTAAAGTAAAGGTGCTGGCCTCCCTTTGGTGTGGTAGCGGTAGGAATTATCAGGCTGTCCGGGATATAATCTTGAATCGCTTCCCGGCCTTCCTCGGTGTCAATGTCAATGACAACTATCCCAGAGATCCTTCCGGTAACAATACCGATCATGGCCCCCGGCCATTTATTCCACCAACTTTTAATCTCCTCTGATGTGGCCCGTCTCCGCTGGTACTCTTCCCATTTGATGTAAGGTTTCTTGTCAGGTCGAATGGGGATAATTGAAAACCCCCGCTCTGCATACTTCAGGGCAGTCTCAAGCAGTATCAATTAAACTCTCCTATATGAACGAGAAGAAAATACTTGTCTGCGGTCTCGCAGTACACACCGTATGATGATCCTCTCTCTAAATTAAGTCCGATAGTATCCGGGATCCGGTGGATGTCTCCGCACTTCGGGCATTTCATCCAATAGTCTTTACCGATCTTCCGGATGTCAGGATGAACAGTGCTCATCTTTTTCTCTCTAACAGAAAAATAACAGCGTCAATCCTGGCCGAGAGCCCCTGATCGAATTCCTTACCGATCTGTTTTTCCAAGGATCTCTTGAGGTCAAGCAGCAATAACCGCTGCCGCAACTCGCGTTGCTGGTCAATCGCCTGTTTCTGTTCAGGTGGTATCGTTAACACACTTTTGTACCGGATCTCCCCGGTCTCTCCGTCCCTCCAGCTTACTTGAGGGTAAGAGATAAAGAGCCTCTGGCCGTTCTGCTTGATGATTCTGAAATCTCTCACGGTCCAGCTTTCAATTTCGAGGTCACAGAAGGCTTTATGTTACTGTGTTTGAGAATCCTTGAGCTTCTTCAACTCAAATTTAAGATCCCTAATTTCCCGACGAATGATCTCAATGTGTTGTTGTTTAAGAAATACCTTTCGCTCAAGGAGTTTTGCCATGCGTTTCATAGCACCAGAATAGCAAAACTCTGTGTATACGTAAAAAAAGGGGATTTAAAAATAAGGTAGGGGGCTTATTTTTTTAAAAGATAGTGGGCTTTAATTATGAGAGGATTTATTGGCGTTTTTCCTTTTAACTGAAACTTTTTGTCAGCCTCTTTATATGCTTGACCTAATGTTTTTCCTTCCTCAACCAATCTCGTTACATACTGATAATAAAGATTTCTTTCTTCCCCATCAACGTTCTCTCTCTTAGAAATTGCCTCCTCTCTCTTTTTAAATTCCTCAGGCCATAGATCAAAAGCAATCTGTTTAAGAGATTTTCCTTCATCTCTTAACTGCTTGGCCTTAACTCTTTCTTCCTCAGTTGAGAGATGAATTCTCTTCTTGAATTGAATTATTCCAAGCCACTTAAGGCAATCAAGTTTGTTCTGTAAAGATGCAATAATATTTTCTCTCTTATGCCAGGTATCTATTTCAATCATCAAATAACGATCATCCCTCAGATAGCCCGAATACTCTATATCCTTTATTTCAGGATTCCATTGAGGTTCTTCAAACGGAATGTCTTTTACAATCTCCAGATCTTTAAAGATACTTCCTGTCCCGGAAAAATCCTGTAATCCCCATTCTTTGATTAAAGGATTAATTGGAATATGAAGGTTATACTTATCCATCATTATATTTTCTAACTTGGTCTTTTCCTTGTCTACCTTACTGTATTCCTGTCTTAGCTCATAAATTGGATATTGCGGATCATCGGGTTTGATAATTGTTCTTTTTGAATGAGGAGGAAAGGAAGATATTTTCTCAAGCTGAGATTCAAATTGTTTATTTAACCGTTTGTTCCTTAAAAATTCTATCCCTGCTCTTTCTTTTCTTTTTGAATGAGGAGGAATTTTCTCAAGCTGAGATTCTATTTTTTCAAGTTTATCTTTGCGTGCTTTATGCTCTTTGCAGAGCTTCATAAATTCCGGATCAGCAACTAATTGTTTGTATTTTAAATATTCTCTTTTCGCTCTGTCTTTCTTTATTTGGCTTCTGGTCTTCTTTCCCATGTCTAATCACCTCCTGCTATGACCTCCCGCTTTAGATAGCCCAGGGGAAACCGGGCAGGAGTTACCGGCTTTCGGGAGCTACCCTATCCCCTGGGGTTATGTCTATCAATTACCGTTTACTTCAATCTCACCTTTTTTGCAATGCCTCTTCTCTCTTCTCTCTACCACTTCAATCCCTATCGCCTGAATTTGAGGCGGTCTTGACACGTACAGCGTATTTCTTAGCCTTCCCTCGTGTGCGTGGGGATCATGATATTAAACCATCCGGCAAATTTGCCACTTGATCTGTTCCTTCCCTCGCACGTGTGGGTTAGCTGATAAATTCGGTGGTGCCATAATGGAACCGCCGACTTCCCTCGCGCGTGCGTGGGTTAGCTAAAGGTTCCACGTCTACGGAACGTTTTTCTCCCCTTCCGCCTTTTTCGGCTGGCACGATCCGCTAAGTGTTTATCTATCCCCTGTTCGGAGAGAGTTGGGGTATTATCTTTCACTGGTGGGTTTTTTTTAAACCTGCCTTTAACACCAATGTTTTTCGGTATCTCTTTTAATATTTCTCCTAATTTCTTTTCAGCCCTTATGCGAAGTTCAACAGCATCAATCTCTAAGATTCTATTTTTGGAACCCCGTGTCCCTCCGCCACGTTTCCCCCTCGCCCCGGCCTGCTTCGGCCTGTCCTTCAGCATTTCCCCCAGACGGCGTTCGGCACGCAGTCGAATCTCGGCGGCGTAGTTTTGCGTCTCTATCGTTGCACCGATTTGTTTGCCGTAAACGGCAGCAGCAGCCGCTAATGCATATATGGCTTTTTACCGCTTTGTTGAACGGTAAATGTCTGACCTGCTATTATTATAAATCCTGTCCTTGATATTCTTTTCCTATTTGGCGAAACTAAATAATAAACCATACCTTCACCTGTACCATTATTGCCAGAGATAATATTTATCCATGTTTCAACCGTTGTTGCAGTCCAACTACATACTTGGTTCGTTTCAACGTCTATATCACCTATTCCAGCATTTTGTGAAAAGGATTGGCTTGTAGGTGTGATATTGAAGATACAATTGTTTTGATCCCCCAAATTCAGTGTATAAATGCCAGTATCATCTTCACCTCCTGAGGTTACCTCAATAACGTAAGTGCCGTTCTCTTCAAGAGTATAAGATATCCACGAGTATGATCCCCCAAAATCTTCTCTAAGTAATATCCCATCTGGACTAAATAGATAAAGTTCTGTCGAAAAATCTGGTGAAGTAAGCTTTATATCTACCTGCTGTCCATTTTTCCCATTTAATGTGTACCTATCAGCATAATACCATTCACTTTGAGGAGATGGGCAGTCATCTCTTGTCAATGCTCCATTCACCGTATCACCAACACTTACAGAGTTAACCAGACAATTGGCTGGATTGAGTGTTAACATATAATTGCCAGTTCCGACCTCATCATAGTAATCAGAAGAAGTAACTTCAATTATGTATTTTCCGTCTGATGGTAAAGGATAATATGTTATACAGTCGTCTAAACTATCTCTACAGTCATCATCTTCAGCCAGTATTACCTCATTGGGGCCTAACAAATAAAGATATGCATCGAAATCATCTGATGTCAGCAGAATTTCTATCTGTTGTCCCTTCGAGGCACTGAACGTATATCTATCAGCATAATATGGACTACCCTGGATAGTTGAATAGCAATCATTTCCAGTCAATGAACCGCCTTTTGTTTCTCCAATTTTTATTGATGTAGTGGGACAATCGTACGTATAGGGAAGCGGTATCTTTAAGAAATTGGTTGCAGCCTGCTTTGCTCTATAGGTGTCAGCATCTACGAAAGTCTCAAGACACAATGAAGCAAAGCAAACAATAAATAAGATAGTGATTAACCTTTTCATGAGTTTCCCCTCCTTGTAATTGTATTATCACGAAGAAGTATATTGGTTATAACACGTTATCACATCATCCCACGAAGCTTCACCAATAACATAGGCATTGTATCTTTCTATTACATCAGTCCAAGTTGAACACTCAGCCGTCAGGTTTCCTTCCTGTGTTACCGTGAACATCTGCTCTGCTATGGTTATTATCCCAGTTCTCTGGCTTCCGGTGTTAGCAGCAACTGAATAGTTCACCTTCCCATTACCTGTTCCACTGCTTCCAGAGGTGATTGTAATCCAAGAAGCATTGTTTGTTACAGTCCAGCTACATCCACTCTGCGTCGTTACATTTACACTGCCAGTACCTCCATTGGAGTTAAATAATTGGCTTAAGGGAGAGATTATGTATACACAAGGAACAGCGGTTGCCGTAAAATTCATGCCTATCTGACTTGCGCCCTCAATTGTAACCGTCCTGCTTGCAGGATAAAAGGTATAGCCAGATTTACTTGGCGTAATGGTATAGGTACCATTAATTAAACCTCTAAAACTGTAGTTTCCTGAAGAATCGGTTACTGTACTGCTTGTATTATCACCAGAAAGGTTTATGGTAACGCCAGCCAACACATCACCTGTTATACTACCAGAGATGGTATAAGTAGGGGGGGCAGTCCGAACAGGCCACACATGAACTTCTTTGTAGGGCTTATTCCCGTAGAGAACAGAGCCACTGTCCGTGTAAACCATATAGGCGTTGGAAGTTGTCGTAACGTGGGTTGTAGATACCCAATAATAGGTATTATATACATTAATGAACGGATGCCCTGCTGGAAGGGCTGGATTGTATTGAGTAAAGTCCGTGAGGCTGTGCAGTTCCTTCCGGTTGGGGAGGCGCCATTCTGTGTAGCCAAGATAGTTATTGCTATTTAAACAGGCTACATAATCCAAGGCTTCCTGCCATGTTTTTGTATCTTCTGGATTACATCCTGCAGATCCTGGGGCATTAGCATCTTTTGTCCACATAAGCCCTGTAAGACTATCTATTACGGTCCCGTCCCCATAATCCATAAATCTCTGCTCTGGCCATGCAACTCCTGCTTGAATATCACTATCCTGCCCCGTACCTGTACAGGAAATCTCAGTTCCTAATGTGTCATAGCACTTTGTCTGCCCTGTTTTCCATATCGGTGCAGGGTAGTAATTATTTTGGACAGCACGAACAGGCCATACATAGCCATAATGATAGGACTTATAGCCACCTCCCAGCGAACCATCTAACATGCTAATATTAAATGCGGCGTCCTTATAAAGTGCATAGGTGGTAGATGACCAATAACTATCGGCTTTTACATTGATAAATTCAAGTGTATTAAGCCACATGGCAGTATTGGCTTCACCCAAATTGATAAGGCTTTCAAGTTCATTGACATTGGGAAGATGCCAGTCTGTGTAACCACATAAACCTCCGTTACTATTCAACTGTGTTACATAATCCAGAGCCTGTTGCCACGTCTTTTTCTCACTATTCGGTAGATTGGCATCCTTTGTCCAGATCAACCCGGTTAAATTGTCCATTACGCAATCACCGCTAACCGTGAATCTTGGACTGGGCCAAGTGACCCCAGCCTGGATATCCCCATCCTGCCCAGTCCCCGCACAGGAAATTTCTGCACCATATTCGTCATAACACTTCGTCTGCCCAGTCTTTGGCAGATTAACAGTGCCAGCAAAGGCAAACGAGCTTAGGGAGATAAGTAACAGTGATAAAACTAAAATCTTTTTCATGGCTATACCTCCTTATAATAAAAAGCCCCCACCAGCACTCAGGCTGTCAGAAGCCTTCATCTTGTTTTGATACACCTTTCCTTAGACGCTGGGTATCTCCTTTAGCCCTCCAAAACCAGATCACTTCCCTTTCTTTTGGCAATGTGGCCAGACGATAGCATCTTTATGAGAAGAGGGAGAAGTAATTATATAAGCCTAACCCCATCCACCCACTAACTTTACGGGATAGACCCATTAATCTACCGTGTACTTCGCTTTAATTTTTCTTTGTTCCAAGATATATTCTTTTTCTGTAATTTTATTGTCTTGCAGATCTTCGTCCAGTTTTCTTATCTCCTTTTCCATCTGCTTGTTCACTGCCTCTTTGGTTGCATAATAATTAATTGTTTCGGCACCATTTGATCCATTCACCGGGTCCCAAAAAATCGATATAGGCCAAAAGAGAAGATCGACTACACCAAGACCATAGTGACGGGTATAAAATGATCCACCTCCAGGCAGAATTCCCAATGCTGCAGCTGTTCCGGGGTTTTTTTCCTCTTCAAATAGCCCTTTGGCTTTATATCCTTCCATTTCTCTTTGTTGGGTGTTAGTTATTCCAGCAACACAGCCAGTCAGAAGTAAGAAACATATGCACATTGAGATGCAGTAAAAAATAGTCTTTCCGAAGTACCTTACATTTTCTAAAGTGATATTTCCTTTCATATTGCCTCCCCTTTATTATAAAAATTTAAAAAGCCCCCGCAAGCACACATGCTGATAGGAGCATGTCTTTTAACTCCCTGAAACTGATACCCACTTCCTCTAATCATGAGTATCTCCTACTTTAAAAGGCTTATCTTGTCTATCTGAATGTAACAGCAAAGTGATAATGTCCTCTTGTCTATCTGAAGCTGTTAAATGCCCTTATATCACTATTGGTGTTGATTGCAAGGGATTAATTAGGGGGGATTAATTAGGGGGGAAAGGGATAACACCGGAAAAGATGTTACCCCTTTATCTCATTTCACTGTGCCTAAATTGTGCCCATCAGGCTTTCCTTTGACCTGACTCCGCCTGACTCTACCTGACTCAATTAAAGTTTGCAAAGTGCCGAAATATTATGGTAGTAGAATATTAACAACTATTTAGGCGGATGGTAGGGAGGAAGGCTCTTTAGGACTTAGGATCCAGCCCGCCTATGGCGGATGGGGGTTCAAATCCCCCCTCTCGCACCACTCTTGCCACATAATACGCCCTGAGGCAACTTGAGGAGAAGAGATGAAGTCAGAAGTAGAAACCATTGATACCGTGCGAAAGAAGATACGCGTTACTATCCCTGAGGATCGGGTAAAGCAAGAATTTGATACTGCGTATCGAAATGTAGCCAAGAAGGTAAAGATTAAAGGATTCCGGCCGGGCAAAGCTCCCCGCTCTGTTGTATCCAGTTACTACAAAGACCAGATTTCCCAAGAGGTGATCATTAGACTTATTCAGGATTCTCTCCCAAAGGTCACAACAGAGGAAGGTATGATTGTTGTTTCTGAGCCTTCCATTAACAACAGTCCCTTAGAAGAAGGGAAAGAGTTTACCTATACAGCAACGTTTGAGGTAAAACCAGTTATTGAAGTCAAAGAATATCAGGGTTTGGAAGCTATCAGTGATAAACTGGAGATCACGCCGGAGAAAGCAGAGGAACGACTGAAGGCAATTCAAGAGTCTCATGCGTCTCTCAAGAGTATCGAGGGGGAAGAGGCGATTACAGAAGGCATCTTTGCAGTCATCGATTTTCAGGGTTTTAGTGAAGGAAAGCCGCTGGAAGGTGGAAAGGTTGTGGGGCATCTCCTGGAGGTAAGGACAGGCTCCTTTATACCAGGATTCTGTGAACAACTGGTTGGGATGAAAAAAGGAGAGGAAAGGGAATTTGTTCTGGATTTTCCTTCAGACTATGAAAGGAGAGAGTTTGCAGGCAAGAAGGTAACTTTTCAGGTTAAGGTCAATGATCTCAAGGAGAAAATCATTCCTTTACTGGATGATGATTTTGCCAAAGACCTCGGAGAGTTCAACAATCTGGAAGACCTGAAAAAAAAGGTCAGGGATACGCTGGAAGCGGAAGAAAAAGAAAGGATTAAAAACCAACTCCAGAATGATCTCATCTCCTCTCTGATTGAAAGAAACCTTTTTGACCTTCCTCCCTCTTTGATTACCCGGGAAATAGCATATATGATCGCTGAAACAGAGAGAGACCTCTCCTTTCAGGGACTGTCCCTGGAGAAACTTCGGATTTCTCCTGATGAACTCAGAGAAAAATACAGAGAGAAAGCAGAAAGAAGGGTGAGGGCATCTCTCCTCCTGGAAGCCATATCGAAGCAGGAAGGAATAACGGTACAAGAGGACGACATTGAGGAACGGCTGAAACTCATCGCTGACCGAACACATCAAGAAGTGGAGAAGATCAAGGCCTATTATCAGAGAGAAGAGAGGACAGAAAGCCTCACGACGCAGCTTCTCGAAGAGAAAGCCCTTGATTTTCTCGCAGAAAAAGCTAAAATTAAAATGAGAGATTAGACAATTAAAAAAAGGGAGTAAATTTTATGAATCTTATTCCAATCGTTGTTGAACAGACCGGAAGAGGTGAGAGGGCGTACGACATCTATTCCCGTCTTTTAAAGGAAAGGATCATCTTTCTCGGTGGGGTGATTGATGATGATCTGGCAAATTTAGTGATTGCTCAGATGCTTTTTCTCGAATCGGAAGATCCTGATAAAGATATTCATATTTATCTGAACACACCTGGCGGATTGGTAACGTCAGGTCTGGCTATCTATGATACCATGCAGTATATAAAGCCAAAAGTCTCCACACTCTGTATGGGTCAGGTAGCGAGTATGGGTGCAGTTCTGCTTGCTGCAGGCGAACCGGGGAAAAGATTTGCCCTCCCTCATTCCCGAATCCTCCTCCATCAACCCATGGGTGGGTTTCAAGGACAGGCATCTGATATCGATATCCATGCAAAAGAAATCCTGCGGATGAGGGAGGAGCTTGACCGAATTCTTGTGTACCACACCAAACAATCTGTGGAAAGGATCAGGATTGATACCGATCGTGATTTTTTCATGACTGGGGAGCAGGCCAAGGAATACGGAATCCTTGACGAAGTGATTACCAAGAAAGAGCTGCCCGCCACGATTTAAGAGGAGGAAACGGTGAACAAAAAGGGTTCCCACAAATACAGCCATCTCTACTGCTCTTTTTGCGGAAAGAATCAGGAAGAGGTTAAAAAACTGATTGCTGGACCTTCAGTCTATATCTGCGACGAGTGTATTGAACTCTGCAATGAGATCATCGCTGAGGAACAGGAAAAGGAGGCGCTCAGTCGAAGAAGTTCAACGATCCCTAAACCCCTCGAGATCAAGAGCATCCTGGATGAATATGTTATCGGTCAGGAACGGGCCAAGAAGATCCTTGCGGTAGCAGTCCATAACCACTATAAGAGGATCGAGTCCCGCGTTAATCTTGACGGCGTAGAGCTTCAAAAGAGCAACATTTTACTCTTGGGGCCGACCGGAACAGGAAAAACACTCCTCGCACAAACCCTGGCCCGTATCTTGAACGTCCCGTTTACCATTGCCGATGCGACCACCTTGACCGAAGCTGGATATGTCGGTGAGGACGTAGAGAACATCGTGTTAAATCTCCTCCAGGCAGCTGATTATAATATTGAAAAGACCTGCCGGGGAATTATCTACATCGATGAGATTGATAAGATCTCCCGTAAATCTGACACCCCTTCCATCACCAGGGACGTGTCCGGTGAAGGGGTGCAACAGGCCTTACTCAAGATCATCGAAGGGACTATGGCAAACATCCCTCCCAAGGGAGGAAGAAAGCACCCTCAACAGGATTACATTCAGGTCGATACCACCAACATCCTCTTCATTTGCGGTGGGGCCTTTAATGGACTTGAAAACATGATCGAACAGAGGCTCAGAGTAAAAACCCTTGGTTTTGGTGCAGACATAAAGAAAAAAGATGAAAAGAATATCGGAGAGATTCTGAGCGAGGTTCAGCCTGAAGATCTCATCAAATTCGGGCTGATTCCAGAACTGGTCGGGAGACTCCCGGTGATTGCCACCATGCACGAGCTCAGCGAAGATGCCCTGATTGACATTCTGGTAAAACCCAAGAATGCCTTAATAAAACAGTACCAAAAGTTGTTCGAGTTTGAGAACGTCAAATTGCGATTGACCCATGGGGCTTTGGGGGAAATTGCCAGAGAGGCGATCAAGCGGAAATCTGGTGCACGCGGTCTCAGGGCAATCTTAGAGGATGTCATGCTGGATATCATGTACGAAATTCCATCACAATCTCATGTCCGGGAGTGTGTGATCAGCGAAGACGTGATTTTCAAAAAAGAAAAACCACTCCTCGTCTATGAAAAAAAGGTAAAATCAGCGTAACAAGAGAAAAAGGCCACGATGTTTTTTAAAAACGCTCGGAATAGCCAGGGTGAATCAAGGGGTAGTGTCTATCCCCTGATGCCATTACGCGACATAGTTGTTTTTCCCTATATGATTACTCCTCTCTTTGTCGGGCGGCAGAAATCGATCAACGCCCTCGAAGAAGCCTTGAGAAGGGATAAGAACATCTTCCTCGCAGCACAGAAGCAGGCAAAGTTAAATGATCCTGCTCCAGATGATGTGTACGAAGTAGGAACTCTTGCATCAATCATCCAGCTCCTCAGACTCCCCGATGGAAGCGTCAAAGTATTAGCCGAGGGGAAAAAGAGAGCCTTCATTAAGGAATACATTCCTCATGAGGACTTCTTTCAGGTACTCGTGGAAGAGGTGAATGAGTTCCAAGGAAAAAGTTCTGAGGTGCAGGCCTTAATGAGGAACATCATCACGTCATTTGAAAATTATGTCCGGTTAAGCAAGAAAGCTCCCCCTGAGATGATCAGCACTCTTTCTTCCATTGAAGATCCATCTCGCCTGGGCGATACGATTGCTGCTTATCTCACCCTGAAGCTTGAGGATAAACAACATATCCTGGAGGCCATACACATTCAGGAAAGGTTAGAAAAGATTTTTGGATTTTTAGAGTCAGAAAATGAGATCCTTCAGATCGAACGCAGGATCAGAAACCGGGTCAAAAAGCAAATGGAGAAGACCCAGAAGGACTACTACCTTGCGGAACAAATGAAGGCTATCCAGAAAGAGATGGGAGATAAGGATGAACTTGCTGCTGAACTGAAGGAACTGGAGGAACGGATAAAGAAGAAAAAGATGTCGGAAGAGGCAACGAATAAGGTAACAAAGGAATTCAAGAAGCTGAAGATGATGCCTCCCATGTCAGCAGAAGTTGCTGTGGTGAGAAATTACATAGACTGGATTCTCTCACTCCCCTGGCATGAAAAGACGGAAAACAAACTTGATATAACGGAAGCGGAAAAAATTCTTGAAGAAGATCATTACGGTTTACAACAGGTCAAAGAAAGGATCATTGAGTATCTTGCAGTTCAAACCTTAGTGAATAAGATAAAGGGCCCTATCCTCTGTTTCGTAGGACCTCCGGGAGTGGGAAAGACTTCCCTGGCTAAATCTATTGCCCGCTCTACTGGGAGAAAGTTTGTCCGTCTCTCGCTGGGAGGGGTAAGGGATGAAGCGGAAATCCGAGGGCATCGCCGAACCTATATCGGCGCTCTTCCTGGTAAAATCCTCCAGAGCATGAAGAAAGCAGGATCAAACAACCCTGTATTTCTTCTGGATGAAGTTGATAAGATGAGCACCGATTTTCGCGGTGACCCTTCTTCAGCCCTTCTGGAAGTATTGGATCCTGAACAGAACCACACGTTCAATGATCACTACATTGATGTTGATTACGATCTCTCCGAAGCGATGTTTATAACCACAGCGAATAACCTCCATCAGATACCACCCCCGCTCCAGGATCGGATGGAGATCATCAGATTGGCCGGATACACCGAACTGGAAAAACTCAATATTGCCAAAAAGTTTCTCATCCCCAAGCAGATCAAGGCTAACGGTCTGGGGCTTTCGAATGTGTCCTTTACCGAGAATGCCATCCTGACCATCATACGGAGGCATACGAGAGAAGCTGGAGTGAGAAATCTTGAGCGGGAGATTGCTTCCATTTGCCGCAAAATTGCCAAAGGGGTGGTGATGAAGGGAAAAGATACAAAGATTAAGATCGGGGCTCTCAATATTCCTCACTACCTTGGTGTACCTAAATTCCGCCATGGAAAAGCTGAAGAGAAGAACGAAATCGGTGTTGCTACCGGCCTTGCCTGGACAGAAGTGGGTGGAGAACTCCTCGTGATCGAGACTGCAGTGATGTCAGGGAGGGGAAAATTGACAATCACAGGTAAACTCGGGGATGTCATGCAGGAGTCTGTACAAGCAGCCATGAGTTATGTCCGTTCACGCACTGATCATTTAGGTATCAATAAGGATCTTTACCGGAAGGTGGATATTCATGTGCATGTGCCTGAAGGAGCTATCCCCAAGGATGGTCCTTCAGCCGGGATCGCGATAGCAACATCCATTGCTTCTGCCCTCACCAGGATGCCGGTGAGAAGCGATATCGCCATGACAGGAGAAATCACCCTGCGAGGAAGAGTCCTGCCCATTGGAGGACTCAAGGAAAAAATCCTTGCTGCTCATCGAGGTAACATCTATACGGTGATCATCCCCAAGGAGAACGAAAAAGATTTAAAGGAAATCCCTGATAAGATACTCAAAAGCCTGGACATTATCCTGGTTGAACATGTGGATGAAGTATTACAAAAGTGCCTGATGAAGGATACATCTCTCCCCGTTGTCAATAAAGGAGAGAAAATTACAGAACTGTACGTGCCTCCTGTGCCGATGTCTGAAATCATTCCTCAGCTTAGCTGAAGTCAAGTTTTCACTTGACTTTGCCTGAACAGGTTGATACTGATTAACTCATAAAAAGGCTTATCGTGTAGTTTTTCTTCAACTGTTCCTAAGAAAGGAAAGGGGGATTGAAACATGATTAAGGCAGATATAATCAATCAGATGTCATCGAAAGCAGGAATTTCTAAAGCTGCTGCTGAGAAGGCGTTAAAGGTTTTCACCGATGGGGTAACTGCCGCCCTCAAGAAAGGGGATAAGGTCAGTTTAGTTGGATTTGGCACTTTTTCTGTTAGCAAGAGGGCCGCGAGGAAGGGAAGAAATCCTCAAACCGGTAAAGAGATTACCATCCGTGCCTCAAAAGTCCCTAAGTTCAAAGCCGGCAAGGCACTCAAGGATGCCGTAAACCGGTAAGAATATCCTGAAAGGTAATGTGGGCGGGTAGCTCAGCGGGAGAGCATCGGCCTTACACGCCGGGGGTCACAGGTTCAAACCCTGTTCCGCCTACCACGTTAGGTTATGATACTGCGGGGGCGTAGTTAAGCTGGTTATAACGCCGGCCTGTCACGCCGGAGGCCGCGGGTTCGAGTCCCGTCGCTCCCGCCAATAAAATCAAGAGGTTGGACATAGTGTCCAACCTCATTTCTTTGCCTGGTGTCCATATAGGTGTCCACCGTTCCAGGTTTGCTCTTCTGGGACAGCCACCTGATTTTGGCTAATTCTGCCTCAGTAACAAGGTTGTACCGTTTGAAGACAGACATCGTCTTGTGCCCGATCTTGATTGCCCGGGTTGTGCTTCTCTGTGCTCTATGCATTGTAACCTCCTCTTATCAAGCTTTATTCCACCTGCTTTAATAGAGACGATTGGAAAAAGAAAAATATTCAACCTGTTTGTGTATACCTTTCATGATGGACCCTCAATCTCCATATCGTAAAGGGTTTATGTACAGGCCTGGGTCTATAAAGTATGGTATCGGATGGTACGACAGCAGGTACTACTGGGCAAAATAGAGCTGTACATGCAATCGAAATAAAACTTTAGACTTGGTAAATTGAATAATTTCTAAATGGATTTCGTCCTTAATAATAAGGAAAGAAAAAGGTGAACCAAGGGATAATTCAGAAAGGAGGAACAAATGAAAAAGGTTAAATTAATCACAGCTGTGGTCATTATCTCCGTAGGTTTTGCCACAGCGGCTTCAGCAACAAGCAGCAGCGAATACATAAAACAAGGTGCTCTCAACGAGGTTGGGCGTATCGCTACTCATACGGCCTTTGCAGCAGTGGGGAGTGTGTTCAATGGCTTTGGTTTCGCGCCATATAGAGGTTATGGATACGGAAGATATGGATACGTATATGGTAGTCCCTATGAAAATGCTTATCAGCAGGAAATGGAAAATTTGCGCAGACAGGAATATTACCGGCAACTGCGTATCGAACAGGAGCGCGGCAGAAACAACGCTTACCGGGATTTCTACGGCTACTAAGAAGATTGTTGCGTTAAATTAATCCGGGTCGGAGTCTTATCAGCCCTTGTGCTTCTTATCCTTCTTGGGCTTGTTGTCTTTATCCTTTTTCTCCTTATGCTTATCTCCTGAACCTCCGGAATCCCTGCCAGAGCTTTTGGTAAAAGTGCGCTGATCTT
>Ga0315280_10004259_pt1 | contig 21292 bp, 20 predicted proteins | sample YL17G06_40_MG_FD_203697 | JGI IMG/M metagenome (GOLD analysis project Ga0315280, IMG submission 203697) | Sediment microbial communities from Yellowstone Lake, YNP, Wyoming, USA - YL17G06_40 | ecosystem: Environmental > Aquatic > Freshwater > Lake > Sediment | place: USA: Wyoming | collected...
AAACTACAAGCAGTTCACCTGCTTGGTCGAACAATGGATCAACCTCGGCATCGAACACTCGAAACTCAGAATGCAGATTGCTAAACAGGAGAGATCAGAGTAGCTTGGAACTCGGTACTCTCAAGTTCACATCATCACCTTCAGATACTCCGTGTCATGGCTGAACTTCGCGGCGCCTTCGAATGCGGCGGGTATCACAAAGCAATCCCCGGCTTTGAATTCGACCGGCTCAACTCCGCCGGAGATGAGCCTGCCGCCACCCGTGAGAAAGATCAGCACTCTCAGGCAGCCCCGCGCGAGGAATAGTTCGCCGTTGAGGGCTTGGTGGCCCTTGTCCACGCGAAAATGCTCGCAATTGACGAGCCGTCCCACGGTCGTGACGGGCAGCTTGTCCGGCGTGACATCGAAATGGATGCTCTCCAGGGCCTCGGCGATATGAAGCGGTCGCGGCTGGCCCAAATCATCCACGCGATTCCAGTCGAACACGCGGTACGTGGTGTCAGAAGGGGTCTGGACCTCTGCGATGAGCAGTCCCGCCCCGAGACTGTGGACGGTCCCGGCGGGGATGAAGTGGCACTCCCCAGGCTCCACCGGAACTGCCGCGAGCAGGTCGGCGGCGGTCCCCTCCTGGATCGCCTTGGCAAACCGCTCCCTTGTGACGCCTTTCTGGAAGCCTTTGTAGATCACCGCCCCCGGTTCGGCTTGGATGACATACCAGCACTCGGTCTTGGGATCGCCCTTGCCCATCTTCCGGCAGGTCTCCGGGTCCGGGTGCACCTGCACGCTCAACACCTCCTGGGCATCCAGGAACTTCACCAATAGCGGAAACCGCTCCGGAAAGCCCCGTGTCCCGGCGATCTGCTCCGCATATCGGTGAACAACCTCACCCAGAGTTTGTCCCGCCAGCGGCCCGTTGGCGATTCTCGATTGCCCTTCCGGCAGATCGGCGATCTCCCAACTCTCGCCGATCTTCTCCCCCGGCGGCAGTCTCTTGCCAAAGACTTCTTCGAGCTTCCGCCCGCCCCAAATCCGCGCCTTAAACACCGGCATCGATTTCAAAGGATAAATGTCCATGCCGCACATTCTATCGCTCCGTTCTCCGGTCGTCGACAAGATGACAGACATCAGCCTGGTCATCCACGGAGGCCTGAAGCATGATTTCGCCCTTGGCGGCGTGGACCGATTCCGCATCCTCGGCATAGAGCCGTGGGTTGGCTTAGATCCGACCGACGTTAGGGCTTTTGTGACGGGATTATGGTTTACGGACACAGGTTTGGTGACTATGCGGCAGGTCCCGATCGCCTCCAACACGGAGGCCATTCCCGCGCCTGGCGCTTTTGCCCTCCTGTCAATCGGGCTGGCGGGTCTTGGCTTTGCGAGAAGAAAGCTTGCCTAGCGGGACTGTTCGACGTTGCCAGGCCACGAGAGAAGGTACGCACGCCCCTCTACGAAGCAGGGGTCCTTGCCTCTCGGCGAGGTTTGTCACAAGGTCCTACCGCGCGTAGGTCAGGATGCCGTTGACGATGGCTTGGGCGAGGCGGTTCTGGTAGGTGGGGTCTCGGAGACGAGAGGCGTCCTGGGAATTGGAGAGGTAGCCGATCTCGACCAAGACGGCCGGACAACTGGTGTTGACGAGGACCTTGTAGTCCGCTTCGCGGATGCCGTGACTGTCAGAGCCGGCGGCTGACATTGCCTGGTCGATATCGCCGGCCACCTTATACGCGTTGGACGAAGCAGCCCGCGCCACATAGACCGTAAAGCCCTGGCGGCCCCGATCCGGGTTGGAGTCCGAATGGATGCTGACAAACAGGTTGGCGTTGCGGCGGTTCGCGATCTCCGCGCGTTCTTCGAGCTCGATAAACCGGTCGTCCTGCCGGGTCATGACGACGTTCACGCCTCGCTGTTCGAGTAGGCTGGCGACCTTGAGGGCCACTTCGAGATTGATACTCTTTTCCTGAAGGCCGCCGGCGCTGATGGCACCCGGGTCGTGGCCGCCGTGACCGGCGTCGATGACGATCAACCCCTTGGGTTTGACCGGGCTGGGGCGGACGATCGGGGACTGGGGGGCGGCCGCACGAAGATACTGACGGATCTGCGGCAAGAGGGCGTCCGGCACGTACACGGTGTCGCCTTGTTTCGTGATCTCGCCGACGGAGCCCACGGGCTTGCCGTTGACGAAGAAACGACCGTTGGTATGGGTGAAGATGATGACGGTATTGGCCGCATTCTTCAGGACGACGAACGCCTCGTCCCGCTCCGTCACGCGCAGGCCCAGGCGCAGGGCCAGGTCCTCAATCGTCGTCGCGTGCTCGCCGACCGTCAGTCTCGGTTCTTTCCTCTGGGGCTGCTCGCAGCCGGCAAGGCCCAGGGCCAGGAGGCCCAAAGCGAGGGCGGAGGACAGAAGACGGCGGACGGAGGACCGTGGACTGAAGGCGGAGGACGCCATTTTTGACTCTCCGGCCTCAATATCGGTCTTTACGATGAAGAGGTTAGTTCTTGGGTTCATATAGCTGCTATTATCGGAAACTGGAGGGCAAAGGGTTTAGAGGAAGATTTAAGATTTACGAATTACGATTTACGATTTTGCTGGAACGGAGCACTATCTGGAGGCATGTGCCAGACTGTAAATCGTAAATAGTAAATCGTCAATTCCTACGCACAGGCAGGGCAGAGACCCTCCAACCGCACCTGCTGGCGGTTGACGACAAAGCCCTTCTGCGACACTTTGGCCATAGGCAGCAGGATATCCGTCAGGCAGTGGGTCACGCCGCAGCGTGTGCACGTAAAGTGCGGGTGGCACTGGTGTTCCGTGCAGTGGTCGGCCAACTCGAAATACCATGCGCGCTGGTAGGTGAAGGCCCGGTGGACCAAGCCCACCTCGATCAGCGATTCGAGCGTCCGGTAGACGGTGACTTTGTTCAACGCCCGCAACGTCAACTGCTCGGCGATCTGGTCCTGCCGCAGGGGTCGAGCGGCCTGCATCAGGACCCGCAAGATGGCAATGCGGGCCTTGGTGCAATAGAGCCTCGCGTCCTTGAGCATGTGCAGGGCTTTGTCTCTTGGAGGGGTGGTCATGTCTCGGCCTCCTCGTGGGCGTGGTGATGCCCAGTGTGCCGGTGGGGCGAGCGGACAAATAGCAGCGGAAAGATGATGTCGCTGGAGCAGCACGGCACCCACACGGCGACAAAGAGCACGCAGGTCATGCCGATGAGGGTCAGAACTGTCATATCGGCATGTGTGTTCATCAGGATGTGAGCCGCGGACGCCCACGTGCTGATCAAGATGTGGCCCGCGTGGGGCAGTTTGGTCCTGGGCAGCCAGAAACCGATCAGGATGCCAATCACGGCGGCGGGGTTGACGATGTACCATTCTTCGATGAAACCGAGGTGAATCTTCGGCCCGGAAGGCTCGACGGATTCCTCGACAACGCCGGCATCAGTGTTTGCTGTCGGGCTCCGATGGCCGCCGTGTGCCGCCTCCTCGGTCGGGATGGCCACGCCGAGAATGCTCTCGCCGAAGAACGGAATCACGGAGTTGCTCACCGTAGCCGTGCCTACCGAGCTGAGGTAGCCGACCAGCAGCACCGTAAGAAACCCCCTGGCCCTCTCGTGCAGCCGGTAGATGGACCCGGCCACGATGGCCGACAGGGTGACGTGCAAGGGGTGGAACACGTAAAAAAGCCGGTACGTAGTGGGCTCGGAAAGGCCCTGAAACAACAGCATCATCGCGATCCCGGTCAAAGACCCGAACAGTGTGAAGGGGATATGGGCCTTCAACTCATCCCGTACCGTAGCGAATTTTCCATGCATCGCTCACGCTCCTGGCTGCCAGAAATTCGACATCCACCCGCATTATAATCGCGCCGGCAGAATTTGCAACTGAGTTGCAGATTTTTTCCAGGGTCGCTGTTTCGTAGACTTTAAATGTGGGCGAGCAATCGCTCACAGAATTAGAAGCTAGACTCCCACAAGAGTAGATTCGGCCCACGCAAGGAAGGAAAAGGCGTCGTCATTTCCCTTCCGAAAAGAGCAGTACCATGATTCCAACCGTCAATCCAGCTTGGATCCAGCCGCCCGGGATGACGCTGACCGCCGTCATCGGGATGGGGGTGCTGGCCTCGTCGAACGTGTGCGCTGTGGTTCGACTGCCGATCCTGGCAGCCTACGTAGCGGGCTGCGGGGCCTCCCGAAAGCACGCGCTGGTTCTGGCGGTCCTGTTGGCGCTGGGCCTGGTCGGTGGCACGGTGCTCCTCGGACTGACGGCGACACCCACGGCGGATGGCGTTCACAAGACCCTGCAAGTGAGCAAGCAGGCATTTTGGGTATTAGGCTTCTGTCTGGTTGTAATGGGGGTGCTTACCTCCGGACTGGTCAATCCCGAGTTGCTGCCCCAGAAGTGGCGTGCCACCAGCATGCGGCTGGTCAAGGCGGATTGGCCCGGGGCGGTGCTGTTGGGCGTGGTGCTCGGCTTACTGCAAACTCCGGCATGCCCGATGTGCCGGACGGAGCTCTTGAGTGTCGTGGAGGCGATACCGGTTCGCGGCCTCTCTCTTTCCGGGCCTATCCTGGTCATCGGCTTCGCGGCGGGGCAGAGCCTCCTGGCCCTGGCCGTCGGCGTTTTGATAGGTCTGCTGAAACCGAACGTGCTCCTGTGGCTGCGGACGCGCATGTGTTCCATCGAGCAGCGTATGCAGTTGTTGACCGGGAATATGCTGGTGATCCTCGGTATCTACTTCGTGGTTGTAGGTTGATGGTGCCCCATGGAAGACCGCCTGATCCTCTATCGCAAACAGCAGCAGCGCCGGCAGGAGTACAAGGAGGTGGCGGCCAAGAGCTGCTACAGCGTCATCATCGTCGTGGCGGCATTGATCGTCCTGCGACCGCTGATGGTGGATCAAATCCTCAGCCGGGCCGATGCTTACTCGGCCGGCGGATTCCTCGACGAATCCAGGCGGCAGTGCGACAAGGCGCTGTTGATCGACGATGACAGCAGCCCCGCATGGTGCCAACTGGCCCGGATCTACAAGGCCCAAGGTGACCGTGAGATGGCTTACGGAGCCTACGAGGAGGCTGTGCAGGCCGACGGTGCGAACCTGGCCGCCCAGTTCGAACTGGGGATGATGTACATGGACGACGGCCGGCATCAACTGGCCATTCCCCATCTCGTGCGCGTCCGCAGCCTCGGTCCGAACCATAAGACGAGCGGCGACCGATCCGGAGGGAATTCCTACCATCGGGCCTCCTTGTACATGCTGGTCCTGTGCTATGAGAAAGTGGGCGATCCCACCAAGACCGAGATGACGCTCAAGGAAATCCGCGTCTTCTACCCCGATTGCGGGAACCCCGAAGACCACTTGGCGCCGCTACGACCGAACCCTCTCCCTCGCTGATCCTGCCATTGACGATTTCCTATTTACGATTTACGATTTTCTCCCTGTAGTGCTTCGCACGTGGGTCCCGGACCCATAGTAAATATGAAATAGGAAATCGTAAATCCGTAAGCGGTTGTAGGCCATGAGGGTTCTAACGCAGTTAGCGCAGTTTGAGCAGGTGAAGCCGGGGTGCGTTCTGACCATTGGCAACTTCGATGGCGTGCACGTGGGGCATCAGGAGATCCTCCGGACGGCCCGCCGGATCGCCGGGGAGCGGGGCGCGGAGATGGTCGTCATGACCTTCGAGCCGCACCCGGTGGCCGTTCTGCACCCGGAAAAAGCGCCGGGGGTGCTCACGCCTCTACCGCTGAAGCTCCGCCTGCTGGACGACTATGCGGACAACTGCATCATTGTTCTCGAAGATAACAGCGCTCTGCTGAAGCTGTCCCCCGAGCAGTTTGTCGACGAGTTCCTGATGACCACCATCCGGCCGGCGGTGATCGTGGAAGGCGATGACTTTCACTTTGGCGCGGGCCGGGCCGGCGATATCGCCGCTCTGGCCCGGTTTGGGCGAGACAAAGGCTTCGAGGTTGTGGTGGTTCCGCCCCGGCAGATGACCCTGGCGACGGGGCAGATTCTGCGCGTCTCAAGCACGATTATCCGTTACATGTTGGAGGGCGGTCATGTGGCGGAAGCGGCCGGCGCCTTGTCCCGGCCCTACCGGCTCCTCGGCCCGGTCGTGTCCGGGTGGGGCCGCGGCCGCAAGCTCGGCTTTCCGACGCTCAACATGGGCAAGTCCAGCCAGATCATCCCGGCCGAGGGCGTGTATGCGGGTCTGGTCGAACTCGCGGCGACGCAAGAGAACTTGCTGGCCAAGCAGGAGCATCTCCCGGCGGTGTTCAGCCTCGGTCAGGCCCGCACGTTCGGGGAGGAGCATCCACTTTTGATCGAGGCCCATCTGTTGATCGGGCAGATCGGCGATCAGACGGGACAATGGCTGGCGATGGACTTCGTGCAGCATCTGCGCAGCCAGCACAAGTTCAACACGCCGGAGGAGTTAGTGGCCCAGATCGCGAAGGATTGCGAGGCAGCACGGCAGACGTTACGAATTGACTATTGACGATTGATCATTAATGACTGGACTTTTGCAAAATGCACATTGGGCCTATATTCTTCAAGGAAATCTTATTCTTCGATTTCCTTGAAGAATTGACGCAAGTTGTTGTCTGTTCGATAGTTACCGTTTGGGAAGGAGAAATCGAGAAACGAGATTTCTCCTTCCCAAAGTAGGCCCAATGTGCATTTTGCAGAAGTCCAGTTAATGATTGAGAAGGAGGTCCGGACTTCCTCTTCCATAATCGATCATCAGTCATCCATCATCGATGAAAGGCCGTTTGATGTTCATCTACGGATTAGTCGTCATTGTGGCCATGCTGGCCTTCAATGCTGTCTTCGCGGCCTATGAGATGGGGTTGGCCTCCATCTCGCGGGCCCGGCTGGCGGCCCTGCTGCACGACCGCAAGAAGGGGGCGACGGATGCCATCTATATGAAGGACCGCATGGAGGCGAGCCTTGCCGTCGTCCAGGTGGGGATCACGGTCGTTGGGGCGGTAGCGGCGGCCACGGGCGGGGCCGGCGTTCAGGAGCAGTTCTCGCCCTACCTCCAACAGTGGGGCCTCTCCAAGACCCTGGCCAACGTGGTAGTGCTGGCGATGCTCGTCATTCCCTTGACCTTCGTGACCATCGTGTTCGCCGAACTGGTCCCGAAGATGATCGCTCTGCACAACAACGAATGGGTGGTCCTCCGTCTCTCGCCGATCATGAGGATTCTCTCGCAAGTGGCTCATCCGGTGGTTGCCATCATCGAAGGCACGGTCAAGGCCGTGATCGGTCTGCTGCCGCGCCAGAGCCACGCGGAAAGCGGGGCCCGGAGCCAGTGGCTGCACGAGTTGCACGCTGCTGTGTCATTGGCCCGGACGTCCAAGCTGATGGGGGAGCGGGAAGAGAAGATCGTCTTGTCGGCCGCACAGATGTCAACGCGTCCCGTCCGGGACATTATCATTCCGGCGCAGGACATGTCGATGATCTACGTGGGGAGCTCTCTGATGGATGCCTTGGTGCAGGCGCACCTCGACATGCACACGCGCTTTCCCGTCTGCACGGTGCCGAACGATCCGCAGAGCGTGGAGACCTATGTGAACTTCAAGGATATTGTGGCCGCGCTGCGGGTCAACCCCAAGGACCCGAGTCTCAAAGGGATATCGAGGCCGATCAAGAAGGTCCAGGAGGACATGGTGCTGTCGAACCTGTTGGAGATGATGATTCAGCAGAAGACGCACATCGTGATTGTCGTCGCCAAAGAGGGGACCGTGTCGGGGATGGTGACACTCGAGGACGTCATTGAGGAGTTGGTGGGCGAGATCGAGGACGAGTTCGACCGTCTGCCCGTACATGTGCATCCGTGCGGCACGGCGTGGATCATGGGCGGCGGCGTGCTCATGACCACGGTGGCCGCCACCGTCGGACTCGACTGGTCGGGCCGATTCAGCGGCGGACGGGTGCCCCCCCTGGCGGAATGGGCGGTGCAACAGGCTCCGCTCGGTCTCAAAGGCGGCGAAGCGATCGAGGGGGACGGGTTACGGGTCGTGCCTCGCAAATTCCGGCGCAAGAAGCTGTCGGAGGCAATGGTCAGCCTCGCGGGGTGCAGCGATACTCCGGCGAAGACACCGAAGGACAACGGAAACGGATAAATCTTGTCCTGAGCAATCGGAGCCGGCCTTTTGGGCATTGCGCCAATTCGAATCCCACTCGGATGGACGGACAATGGCAGACGACGTGGGGCAAAATGGTCAGGCATGGGACGGAATGGAAGATACCCCCGACAAACTGAAACACGCCATGCGTTTGGCCGAGCAGGCTCGCCACATACTGCTGGCGACTGTGGATGAGACGGGCACGCCACGGCTGACGCCGGTGGAGGAATGTGCGCCGGCGGGCGAGAACCGGCTCGCAATTCGGGCGTGGATCGATGTCCCGGGACTTGGCAGCCCTTGTGGTGCGGGCCGGCTGGTCCTGTTGTTCTGGGATGAACAAGGGCACGGCTATCAATTGACCGGGCAAATCACGCGTCTACAGGACGTCGCTGTGCTCGATGGGCTGGCCGACATCGAGCAGCAGACGCATTTTCCCCAAGTCGAGCGAGCCCTATTGATGCAAGTGGATTCCGTTGCGGAGTTCCACTTCACCCCTGCCGAGCATGCTCAACTGCGGCTGTGACGCCCAGGCCCCAATCGAGATTGTCACTGAAGACTCCCGCCTTGACGTTTCGGCAATTTTTGGGCTTTTTCATGGACTAGGAGCGGTTCTGTGCTATAATAACGCACCGAAAGGGCGGGATCGTTTGCCTGTGAAATCCGGCCTGATGTGACAGCGAGCTTGACGCCACGGATAACGCCCGGAGGTTGGACGGGCAACTGGGGCCAACGGCATTCTCGTTGCCCAGTGCGAGTGAGCGCGTGCGGCATGATCCTGCTCTGGGATTGCCTCCGTGGGCCCGGTCGTGAGGCGGCGGAGGTCACAAGAGGCGTGTGAACCGATGAGGAAAGGAGGGAACACCCAATGCGCAGCATGTTTGTGACATGTGTGGTTGGTGTCGTCATCCAGGGACTTGCTCAGGCGGCAGAGGTGCAGGTGAACGTCCGGACCGCCGGGGCTCAGAGCAATGCGGCGGTCGCCACCAGTTCCGCAGGAAGCTCGGTTATTGTCTGGAGCAGCTATTACACCACCTCCGGGCGGTCGAACGACATTCTTGCCCGGCGGCTGGATTCCCAGGGGGGCTTTGCCGGGGATGAAGCTCGGGTGAACACGACGACTCAAGGCAACCAGACCGAGCCGGCCGTCGCGATGGATGGCCAAGGCCGCTACGCCGTGGTCTGGCAGGGACCCGGACCCGATGAAGAAGACATCTTCCTGCGGCTGTTCACGCCGAACGGCAATGCCCTTACGGATGAGCTGCTCGTCAACGTCGGGACGCCAGGCCGGCAGCTTTACCCCAGTGTTGCTTGTGGGGGCACGGGCACGCTGGCCGTGGCCTGGGAAAGCCGGGTGACGGCGGGGGGCACGGAGAAGGCGACGATCCGCGTGCAGCGTTTCGATCCGAACGGCGCCGGTCTCGGCGGCGTGATCGTCGTGGACACCGGAACCTACGACGGCCGCTATCCGGATGTGGCGATGGACGGGCGAGGCCGCTTCGTCGTGGTGTGGATGCGGGATCGGTCCAATCATCCCATTGTCGCACGTCTGTTCGATGCCGGTGGCGCACCTGTCACGGACCCTCTGGAGGTGAATACCGCCAGCATCTCCTCCGTCACGCGGCCGTCGGTCGCGATGAACTCGCGGGGGTACTTCGTCGTGGCCTGGGATGGGCATCCCAGTCGCGCGAGTGAGGACGATATCTACACCCGGCGCTACGACCCGAACGGCGTGCCCCAAGGCGAGCCGTTCGTCGTCAATACAATTCGCGCCGGCATCCAACAGTGGCCGCGAGTCGCCATGAATGACACGAATGAGTCCATCGTGGTATGGGAGCACGACACCGGAGAGCCGAACGCCACGGAGATTGCCGCTCGATACTTCGATCCGAACGGTGCGCCGGTGGGCGAGCAGTTCCAGCTCAATACGTACACGCTGGATAAACAGCGGTACCCGGACGTGGCGATGGCCCAGGACGGCGCGTACCTTGCGGCCTGGGAAAGCAACAACCAAGACGATTCCGGCTACGGCATTTTCGCCGCGCTCGAACCCTCCTTGTTGCCGGCCGATCCCAACAAGGAAGACTGATCATCGACGGGCTCTCTGCTCGTCCGGGCGGACAACGTCGCCTGGTTCAGCCACTGTTCTCGTTCCACAGTCCTGTCGCGCCCGGATGGTGAATTGCCTGGTGTGGAAGTCCCCAAGTGGTTACTATGACGCACCTGGGATAGCAACGAGGGTCGTTGCGGTCCCGGTATGATTGGGACTCGTGAGAAGGAGAATGGAGATGATGGACGTGCATTCGGCAGGGGAGCGGACTTCGCGACGGCGTTTCCTGGGCAATACGATGACAGCGGCGGCGGGCCTGGCGGCGGTTTCCGGTTTGTCCCTCTCCGGCTGTTCGGAGTCGATGCGGCGTGCCTCAGGCCAGAAGTCGAGCCAATTCATCCGCAGTGGCGACGTGGTCCTGTTCCAGGGCGACTCGATCACGGATGCGGGTCGCGACCGCAATCGCGAGGGCAACGCCAACGATGTGCGGGCCCTGGGTACTGGATACGCCCTGTACATCGCCTCGCAATTGCTGGCCGAGCGAGCCGACGCCGGCTTGAAGATCTACAGTCGCGGCATCAGTGGCAACAAGGTCTTTCAGCTTGCCGAGCGGTGGGATAAGGATTGCCTGGCCCTGAAGCCCAGCGTCCTGAGCATCTTGATCGGGGTCAACGACATCTGGCACACGCTCAACGGCAACTACAATGGCACGGTGGAGGTTTACGAGAAGGACTATCGGGCCTTAATCGAGCGGACGCAGCGGGAGCTTCCGGAGGTCCGACTGGTGCTCTGCGAGCCTTTCGTCCTTCGTACCGGGGCCGTCAACGACAAGTGGTTCCCCGAGTTCGACCGCTATCGGGCGGCGGCCCGGCGCGTGGCGACGGATTTCCACACGACGTTCGTGCCGTTCCAGGCGATGTTCGACGAGGCGGTCAAAACGGCTCCGCCCGGATACTGGGCCGGCGATGGTGTTCATCCGACCATAGCCGGTGCCGGCCTCATGGCGCAGACTTGGTTTTCTACTGTCTCCCACGCGAAGGCATGAAGACGCACGTGATCCAATAGTCGGAACATGGCCGCGTGAGCGAAAGGATGGCGTGCTTCGGCGCCGCGCTTCATTTTGGCATTGTATTTGCCGGGGGGCAGCGGTATGCTGTCCCGCTCGTTGGCGCTGCATGACAGACCAGAATTTGGAGGTATCGACTATGATCGTGAGCAGGCAGCTTAAGAGGGTGTTGATCGGTGGCGTTCTGATGGGGGTGCTCGCGGGGGGGCTGGCCGGTGCGGCGACCGACCCGAACGAGTTCAAGACCGACATGGACAAGGCCAGTTACATCATCGGGACCCAGGTGGTCGGCAGCCTCAAGCAACAGGGCATCGACGTGAACGTGGAGGTGTTCATTCGCGGCTTCCGCGAGGCGATGGCCGGACAGAAATCCCCGTTCTCAGACGAACAAGTGAACAAGATCATGATCGCGGTGCAGCAGAAGGTCATGGCCAGACTCAAGGCCCAGCAGGAACAACAGCAGACGCAAGCTATGGAAAAACTCGGCAAAGACAAGGAATGGAAACTGAAGCTGACGAAGCCCGAACTCATGAAGTTCGATCCGAAAAAGGACTACTTCTGGGTGCTTGAGACGAACAAGGGCAACATCAAGATCAAGTTGATGCCCGACGTGGCTCCCATGCACGTTACCAGCACGATCTTCCTGACGAACAAGGGCTTCTACGACGGCACGCTGTTCCACCGCGTGATTCCGGGGTTCATGGCGCAGGGCGGCGATCCGCTCGGCACCGGCAGCGGCTCCCCCGGATACCAATATGACGGCGAGTTCAGCCCGAACGTCAAGTATGACCGTCCGTTCCTGCTGGGCATGGCCAACACCCAGCGGCCCACCTCGGACGGCAGCCAGTTCTTCATCACGTTCATCCCCACACCTGGCTTGGATGGCAAACACACCATCTTCGGCGAGGTCGTCGAGGGCCAGGACACGGTCAAGAAGCTGGAGGCTGCCGGCACCAGGGACGGCAAGACCAAGGAAGAGTTGAAGATCGTCAAGGCCCGCATCGAGGAAAAGGCAAAAGGGTAGACTCACTTTCACAGACAACAACCGGCCGGGCGTGCATCGTAACTCGATGTCCGTCCGGCCGTTGTGTTTACTCGTCCGGGCGAACGAACACGATTTCCCAGTCGGATATGCCGGCGACGAACAAACGGGCGACCCGACCCGCGAGTTTGTCGGTTTCCTGTTGGGCCGCATCGATCCCGACCACCTGCGGGTACCATTTGGATTTCTTCAGTTGGGCCGCGTCGAGGATCTTCACCGGGGTGGTCCAGCCGGTGGGGTCTCCCAGAGCCGGGTTGAAGCTCACGTAGATGCCTTCCTGCGTCCAGTCATGCACTCACGCTCCTTTCTTTCTCTGACGTTCTCAGGGCTGGGGGTGCTGTTTGTCTCGTGCGCCGACGGAGAAAGACGAGATTGTAGACCATTCGGGAGGCAACCGCGTACACGACGGTGGCGGCCACGAGCCAAGCCGCGAGATGAGTCTGGCGGAACAGGCCGCCGAGCACCAGGAGGATGATTCTCAGGAACCGCAGCGATAGCTTCTCCTGGAACCTGACCTCGCCTTTCGTCAAACTCTCGACCGCCGCGTTGATGTACGTCGCCAGCGGAATGCCCACCATCGACACGACGACGGCCACCGGGTGGGCCAGTCCTCCCAGCATCATGCCCAAGAGGAAGGTCAGGTCGGCGTACTTGTCGATGATTTTGTCAACGAAGGATCCAAACGGTCCCGCCGTGCCGCGGGCCCGGGCGATGCAGCCATCCAGCATGTCCAGGAAGCCATTGGCCAGGATGAGGATCGCCCCGGTAACCGGCAGGCCCAGCCAGAAGGCGACGCCCGCTCCCACCGCCGCCAGCAGGGACAGAACCGAGACTACATTCGCCGACAGGTAAGGCGCCAGCCGCGCTGCAACCGGCCCCACGATCCTGGCTTCCAGCGTGCGGAGTCTGCCGTTCATCGTTGAAGTTCTCCAACAGCTACGGCTGTTATTCTACTGACCCCGTGACAACAGCGTCGAGGACAATCCAAGGGAGAATCCGCGCATCCAGGCTATGCACGTCAATGGCGCAAGCAACGGCCCGCATGTCATTCGTTGGACTCAGCCCTTACGAGGCGGTTCGATGACTGGTTGACGGGCGCATCCGTCTCCTTCTAAGCAGTTGGCACTGATTGAGTATGGCGTCCCCGGAATTCGTCCGATATGACTGGTTGACGGGCGCATCCGTCTCCTTCTAAGCAGTTGGCACTGATTGAGTATGGCGTCCCCGGAATTCGCCCCGGAATTCGCCCGGAATTCCCGGAATTCCACGATGAGTCTGTGCATCCTACGGGATTTCTTGGGGCTGTTTCCGGCTTGGCGGCCCGAAAGCGGCGGTTTGTAAATATATTGGAGGAAAAATGGAAATAATGCTTGCGTGTACGCCATGGGCCAGTACAATGCATCCTGGTTCAGTGCTGTTGTGAGCTTGGGATGATCGGCGGATGAAGCCTTGAAGCAAGATCGTTTGCCGCAAATAGCACCGCCTGCCTCAAGACCCGTCTTTCGAATCCTTTCTTTTGGTCTGGCACGCCCTCCCAACACAAATTGTCGGTGCATATGCGAGGCACAGAGTTTTGAGGGGCGGCTTCTTGCTTTACCGTTCAGATACATGCATTTCAGCTAATGGCGCACATTGCTGTTGTGAAGGAAGGAGGCATTGTCAAGTCGTACGCAGTTGTCCCGGGCAAAGACGGTGGAACAAGCATGAAATCTGTTGTCGGTTGCTTTGGTATGTGGCCAAAGCATAAACTTCAATTCAGGTAACTTTTTGAGACGAGGAGTGTCATGTGTAAGAAATTGATTTATCTAGCTTCGTTTATTTTCGTGCTCAGCCTGGCTTTGGCCGGCGGAGTAAAAGCTGCGGATCCCAATCTGGTGGGGTGGTGGCCCTTGAATGACGGTTCCGGGGGTACTGCCGTTGATTTGTCCGGCCGTGGCACTAACGGCACGATCAACAACCTGAAGGGAGGTCTGGGAGTTGACGGCTCGGTCTGGATCAAAGACGCCGAGCGCGGTATGGTCCTGAGCTTCAACGGCAACAACAGCAGCGGGGCCTACGTCGCGGCGGGCAGCATCCCGGCCATGGACCTGACGACTGACTTCACGTGGATGGTCTGGTGCAAGCAGACCAACGCCGGGGGCGGGGTCAACCAGACGATGCTCGGCAACCGCTACGGCGGGACGTCGTCGCCCCTGCAATTCGTCAAGTTCACCCCGACGAAGTTCGAGTACTATAACGCCGACACCAGCTATAGCAACAGCATCACCTACCCGGCGCCGATGCCGGATGGGGTATGGGTCCACAACGTCGCCGTGAAGAAAGGGGCCACACTCACCTACTATCGCCACGGCATCAAGGTGCTCTCAACCACGCTCACCAAGACCATGGACGCCAATCCGTTCTACATGGGCGGCGATGCCCAGGGTGAGCGCTGGAGCGGCTGCCTGAGTGACGTGCGGCTCTACAACAAGGCCGTAACGCAACTGGAAGTTCTGGCGGCCATGGCCGGTGTCGCGCGGGTCGATATGGAAATCGCGTATGCCGTGCAGCCCCCGGTGATTGACGGGCAGGTCGATCCCATCTGGGGCATCGCACCGACGTTTTCCTTCGTCCCTCTGGCGAATCCGGCTGACGGCTCCGGCACCTGGAAGGTGCTGTACGACGCGAACAATCTCTATGTTCTCGTGGATGTCACCGATGACAGCCTGAAAAATGATTCGGCCAGTGCCTGGCAGGACGACAGTGTGGAGGTTTACTTCGACGGCGGCAATACGAAGTTAAGCACCCCGCTGTCCGGAGACGACCACCAGTATACGTTCGGGTGGACCGCGAACGACATACAGGGAACCAACATCACAGGATATACCGCAGGGATCGAACAGGCTCAGGTAACCACCGGCACCGGCTGGCGTATCGAGATCAAGATGCCTTGGCTGTCGATCCAGGGCAAGGCGCCCCAGGCCCGTGACTTGATCGGTATTGACTGTTACTACAATGACGACGACGGCGGTGACACTCGGGAAGGTAAAATGCTCACATTTTCCCCCGTGGAAGGCTGGAATGACGCCTCCCAGTGGGCTACGGCCATCCTGGGCGTCGTGCCCGTGCCGGTCGATCCCGGCACCACCGGCTTGGCGGCTCACTACGCCTTTGAGAACGACGCGAAAGATAGTTCCGGCAAGGGCAACGACGGAATGATCCTGGGCAATCCCACGTGGATCGACGGCGTCCAGGGGAAAGCCTTGGAGTTCCATGGCTTGGGTGCTGCCGGTGGCGGCGGGGACTATATCATGTGCAGCAGTAGCGCGAGCTTGGACATCACCGGTCCGATCTCCCTGGCTCTCTGGATAAAACCCGGCGCCGATGACCCGGAGGGAAAGGGCACAGAAACAGCGCCGATGGCTAAGGCGCTGAGCACGGCCAGTCCCAGTTGGAGCTACCAGGTGCGATACGGCTGGGGTAGCCCGAAGCCCTACATGGCGTTCACGTTCAATACGTCGCCTCGGGCGTGGGTCTATGTCGGCCAGAACCTGGCCAAAGACGAGTGGAGCCACATCGCGTGCTCGGCTGACGGCACAACGCTGAGGTGCTATCTCGATGGCATCGAGAGGGATTCGACTCCCATGGGCAAGATTACCAGCAGCCCTGCTCCTGTACTCATCGGCTCGGATGGGTGGGGATGCGATTGGATTGGCGCCATTGACGAGGTCGCCATATACAAGAGGGCCTTGTCCACGGCTGAGATTCTTTACCTGGCCGGTTTTCGTGCCGACACCGGCAAATAAGACCTGTCTCTGGCCATCTACTATTCTTTTGACGAGATCGTGAACATGATGGCCGGTATGTAGTTCCTCGTTTGTCTTTGGTCTTGATGTGGCTGTATCACTCTAGGGCCTGTACTGAGCCTCTCAGTACAGGCCCTTTTTCTGTGTGCCGAGTATTTGCGACCGCTCGAGGGTACAAGTCCCTTTCCCACCTGATGGAGATCGAAGCCGCCCAAGCCCGCGACCAAAAGGCCCTCGAGCTCTTCGGCGAATTCGCCTGGCTCAACTTCCCGCCGGAAGCCTGAGGACAGACGACGGTGCAGGACGAACCGACAGCCGACCACTGACAGCCGGCTACTGACTGCCGACAACTGATTCTCCACCGGGAATCAAGTTGCCTCGCCCGACGGGCCGATAGTATTATGGGGCCGTTGGTCGCTTGGATTGTTGGTTGGTGAGGGTCGAACGGTGGAAGACCCCTTAGCTGGGAGAGCGGCACGTGACGGACGAAGCGCAGGCGAGAATCGCGGACAGCCCATTTGAGAAAACCAAAGAGGATGTTCATGGCACGACTGACGGAACAGGAACAACAAGAGATCATCCGCTTCCTGGAAGCCGACAAACCCCTGCCGGACAAGTACCGCTTTCTGCTGTTCGAGGACAAACGCGAAGTGGAACTGGTCTGGAACGGCAAGACCAGCGAGGTCTGCAACATCGTTCTGCCCTTTCAGGTGATCGAGCAGGTGGACGAACCCCGCGCGGAAAAGCCCGAGGACACCAAACGCAAGGACAAAGACCAGGGGTTGCTGTTCAGTCTGGACGAACGCGGCCGCCAGCTTAAGGGCTGGACGAACAAACTCATCTGGGGCGACAACAAGCTGATCCTCTCATCACTGAAGAACGGCCCACTTCGCGAGGAGATCGAAAAGCAGAACGGCCTCAAGCTCATCTACATTGACCCACCCTTTGACGTGGGTGCGGACTTCTCAATGGACATCGAGATCGGCGGCGACACCTTTACCAAGAAGCCCAACATTCTGGAGGAGATCGCCTATCGCGACACCTGGGGCAAAGGCGCGGATTCCTTCATCGCTATGATCTACGAGCGGCTGGTGCTGATGCGCGATTTGCTGGCAGAAGACGGTAGTATTTATGTGCATTGTGATTGGAGGGTGAATAGCTTCGTCAGGTTGATCATGGATGAAGTGTTTGGGAGCGAAAGCTTCATTAACGAGATTGTGTGGAAACGAGCACACACGGTGAAGGGCAACATCGGCCAAGGAAGCAAGTTCCTTGGGGCAAACACCGATACAATTTTTGCATACAGAAGATCGCCAAAATACTTGTTCAATCAACAATTTCTGCCGTACTCAGATGAGTACATTGCGACTTTCTTCCGCTATACGGAAGAGGCCACGGGACGCCGTTATCGGCTCATCAGTATGATTGGTCCTGGCGGAAGCGCAAGAGGGAACCCGACATATTCGGTGATGGGTGTCACGAGGTCCTGGCGATACAGCGAAGAGAAAATGAAAGAACTCATCGCCCACGGGATGGTCGTGCAGACTTCGCCAGGCACTGTGCCACAGAGGAAGCAGTATCTTGATGAAGGGGAAGGAGTCTCCGTTCAATGCCTTTGGGACGGTATTACAGGGATTGGAGCATCATCATCTGAGCGGACGGACTATCCGACCCAAAAACCGGAAGCGTTGTTGGAACGGATCATCAAGACATCATCCAATGAAGGCGACCTGCTGGGTGATTTCTTCTGCGGCTCGGGCACGACGGCGGCGGTAGCGGAGAAACTGGGGCGCAAGTGGATTGTCAGCGACCTGGGCAAATTCGCCATCCACACGACACGCAAGCGGCTGATCGGCGTGCAACGGGAGTTGAAAGCCGAGGGCAAGGACTACCGCGCGTTTGAGATCCTCAACCTGGGCAAGTACGAGCGCCAGCACTACATCGGCGTGAACCCGAACCTGCGCGAGGCGGAGCAGCAAAAGCAGTTGGAGGAGAAAGAGGCCGCGTTCCTCGACTTGATTCTCCGTGCCTACCGCGCCGAGAAAACCGACGGCTTTGCCACCTTCCACGGCAAGAAGGCCGGTCGGCTGGTGGCAGTGGGACCGGTCAACCTGCCGGTGACACGTCTGTTTGTGGAAGAGGTCATTCTGGAATGTCGCCAGAAGCATATTACCCGCGTGGACATTCTGGGCTTTGAGTTCGAGATGGGGCTGTTCCCCAACGTGCTGGACGAAGCCCGCGCCAAGGGCATTGACATTGCCCCCAAGTACATCCCCGCCCAAGTGTTCGATAAGCGGGCGGTGGAGAAGAACCAGGTGGTGTTCCACGACGTGGCGGCCATCGAGGTCAAACCCCTGGTCAAGGACGGCAAGAAAGGCCAACCCGCCGCCGTGGCGGTGGAACTGACCGATTTCTCGGTGTTCTACTCCCAGGATTCGATTGCCAACGCCGAGGCGTCTCTCAAGGACAAAGCCAGCAGGATCGTGGCGGAGAAGGGGCAGATCGTCAAGGTGAGTAAGGACAAGGACGGCATTGTGAAACGCGAGGTGCTCACCAGAGAATGGACGGACTGGATCGACTACTGGGCGGTGGACTTCAACTTCGAGAGCAAGCGCGAGATCATCCGCGTGAAGAACGAGCAAACCGGCGAATGGGAAGAACGATGGACGGGGGACTATATCTTCGAGAATGAGTGGCAATCTTTCCGCACCAAGAAAGACCGTTCGCTGGAGTTGACCAGCGTCTTTCACGACTGCCCGCCGGGCCGGCGCAAGCTGGCGGTCAAGGTGGTGGATATCTTCGGCAACGACACGATGACGATTGTGGACGTAAGTGTCGGCAAGAACAAGGGTTAAGGCAATTTGGCGGCCTCCAAACCCGTCGAATTCGACGGGTTTGGGGGTGATTCTAAACCTTACGAATTCGTGAGGTTTAGAATTGTGGCGAATTCGCCATAATTAGAAGCCAGGCAGGGTCGAACATCTGTTGAGCTATGAACGGGAGTGTGGAAATGGGCAAGATCCGTGTTCTTGGTACTGAGATTTCCTATTACCAGCAAGATGAGAGTGATTATATCTCCCTGACGGATATGGTGAGGAATATTGACAATGGGCTTGCGCTCATCGAGAAATGGCTGAGAAACAAGAATACTATCGAGTTCTTGGGGATCTGGGAGGAGATCTACAACCGGGATTTTAATTCCCCCGAATTCGAGGGAATTAAAAACCAGGCCGGTCTCAACAGGTTTGTCCTCTCGGTCAAGCAGTGGGTGGAGAAAACCAATTCGAGAGGGATTGTTGCCAAAGCAGGCCGATACGGCGGAACCTATGCCCACAAGGATATCGCATTTGAATTCGCGTCCTGGATTTCGCCCCAATTCAAGTTGTATCTCATCAAGGAGTTCCAGCGGCTCAAGGACGAGGAGCACAAGCAACTCGGCTGGGACATCCGGCGGAACCTTGCCAAGATCAACTACCGGATTCACACCGATGCGATCAAGGAGAACCTGATCCCGCCGGAGTTGACGGCGCAACAGATGAATCTGATCTATGCTTCCGAGGCGGACGTGCTGAACATGGCCCTGTTTGGCATGACTGCCGGACAATGGCGCGACAGCCATCCGGGTGAGAAGGGCAATATTCGGGACTATGCGAATATGTCGCAGCTCGTTTGCCTCTCCAATCTGGAGAATCTGAACGCCCTGTTCATCCAGGAGAAGATGCCGCAGGCCCAGCGGCTTGGCAAATTGAACCAGATCGCAATCCAACAGATGAGGCTCTTGATCGACGACTCAAGAATCAAGCGACTGGAAGCGGGGGACAAATAATGGCCTTGCACAAAGACTTCCCTGAATCTCCGCACGCCATTCTCGACCCGGCCCTCCGCTGGTTTCCGGCGGACGAGGCCCTGCGCGAGACCAGCATGGACAAGCTGATGCCGCCGCTGGTGCCGCAATTGCGCAAGAAAGTGAAAGAGTTCCGGGACGCCGGCTACGTCGGCGCGGCGGACACCAGCCGGAGCCTGCTCCATTGGTGGTTCAACACCCCGCATCTGCTGCCCCAGGCCGACGGCACGATGGCCGAGTTCCAGTATTACTTCGCGCAACGGGAAGCGCTGGAGACGATCATTTACCTGTACGACGTGGTGGGCACGCGGGACAAGTTCGATCTGATGCGTTTTGACAGTTCCGGCGCAGTCTCCGCCGGCATGTTCGACGAGACCTGGCGGCGGTTCGTAGTGAAGATGGCCACCGGCTCCGGCAAGACCAAGGTGCTGAGCCTGGTTCTGGCCTGGAGCTTCTATCACAAGCTCTATGAACCGGCGTCGGACCTGGCGCGCAACTTTCTGGTGATCACCCCCAACATCATCGTGTTGGACCGCATCTATAAAGATTTTCGCGGTTTGAACATCTTTTTTGAAGACCCGGTCATCCCCGACAACGGCGTGGACGGACGCAACTGGCGCGACGACTTTCAACTGACCCTGCATCTGCAAGATGAGGTGCGCATTACGCGGCCCACCGGCAACATCTTCCTGACCAACATCCACCGCGTCTACGCGGGTGACGACATTCCGGCTTCACCCGAAGACGAAAACACGATGGATTATTTTCTGGGCAAGCGGCCCACCGGCGCGACTACCGACTCCAAAGTGGACTTGGGGATGATCGTGCGTGACATTGACGAGTTGATGGTGCTCAACGACGAAGCACATCACATTCACGACCCGCGTATGGCGTGGTTCAAATCCATTGAGGACATTCACAACCGCCTGAAGCAAAAAGGGTCCGCCCTCTCCCTGCAAGTGGACACGACCGCCACGCCCAAGCACAACAATGGGGCGATTTTCGTGCAGACCATTGCCGATTATCCGCTGGTGGAGGCCATCTCGCAGAATGTGGTCAAGCATCCCGTCCTGCCAGACGCCCCCAGCCGCGCCAAACTGGTGGAGCGGCAGAGCGCCAAGTACACCGAGAAATACGCTGACTATATCCACCTGGGCGTCCTCGAATGGCGCAAAGCATATGCCGAACACGAAAAGATGGGCAAGAAAGCCATCCTGTTCGTGATGACCGACGACACCCGCAACTGTGACGACGTGGCCGAATACCTCGAAGGCACCTATCCCGATTTGAAAGGAGCGGTGCTGGTGATCCACACCAACAAGAGCGGCGAAATCTCCGAATCCAGAACGGGCAAGAGCAAGGACGAGTTGGACGACCTGCGCCG
>Ga0315280_10004261_pt1 | contig 21278 bp, 11 predicted proteins | sample YL17G06_40_MG_FD_203697 | JGI IMG/M metagenome (GOLD analysis project Ga0315280, IMG submission 203697) | Sediment microbial communities from Yellowstone Lake, YNP, Wyoming, USA - YL17G06_40 | ecosystem: Environmental > Aquatic > Freshwater > Lake > Sediment | place: USA: Wyoming | collected...
CTCCCTGAGTTTCCCCTTGTCGACCTTCTCGCTTCCCCACTAGCCGGACAGCAACTCGATTCTCTCCGATATGGCTACCTGCAGGATGAACTCCGGGTCATCTACGTGTCCAGAAGGCGACTCGTTCCAGGTCAGTCCAGCCCTTTCTCCCGAATGCACCCTCCAGCAGAAGGCGCAGTTGTAGTTGCAGCCGATGAACGAGGTCATCTGAAGGCACCTGTGACTCTCGACTCCTTTGTACCAGAGCTCCTTGTAGCATGCTCTCCCCAAAATGAGACTTTGTCTGGTCCAGTGGCAGATCTTCACAGCTGAGTGTGACCAGACAACCCTGTAACGCTGACTTTCAAGTGGGGTCTTTGCGGCGTCGCCTAGCACGAACAAACCTCACACTGGCGCTGTGATAAGTGTTGTTGGCGTAGCGAGGCCTTTTTCCCCTTTGGCAAGAGGCCCAAGAGTGCCAGCCCGCCGAACAGCGCAAGCCCGGCCCCGCCAATGAGCACCAACGAGTAGTCCGATGCCCCGAAGTACTCCTTCCAACGCGTCCTTGCCTCAGCCCTACTGGCGGACCACGCGGCAATTGAGGAGTGCGGCGTAGGCACCTTGCCGCCAAGATTGTCGCGCAGTAGATCCAGCTTTCCGGCGCTTTCCAGCAGAGCGTTCGCGTTGAAGATCACGAAGCCATTCGCGGGCGACTTGCGTATCTTGGTGATCTCGTCCATGAAGAGGCTGTCGGTCAGTGTCGCTGCGTTGATGCCCACATAGAGTGGCATGGACAAGTTCACAGCCTGTAGCTGATCTCGCATATAGCTGTCAAGCCTCTGGACTGAGTCGGTGTAGCTCATTGTAGCCAAGAAGTCCACGTATTCCTCCTTCGCCCAAGTCTCCCAGTCCTGCATCACGGTGGCTACAGCCGAGAGCTTGTCCGGGAAAACGGCCGCAGACAGCACCAAGTTGGGAGCAACACTCCTGACTTCGTCTCTGATCGCCTTCACCAGCGATGTGACACCGCTCGCCCTGAACTTGACCCAGGCGGGTTCGGCATCGTTCGCGGGCGTCTTACCAGTCGCGTTCTTGAACATCGCCAGTATACTGGGATTGTAGCCCACCCCGTTCCCCGGGAACCTTATTCTGTCGAGCTGAATGCCTGAGAGTCCCTCGTATCGGGTCAGTTCGTGCACGATTGAGAGGACGTAATCCCTGACACCTTCATCAAACGGGTTCATCCACCCGCTTGGGTTTCCTCCTTGGTCAACCAGAGCCCAGTCTCTTCTCCTCGTCAACATGCCAGCGGGTGAGCTGTCACCTTCCGCCAGGACGTTGAAGTACGCATGGACCTCTAGTCCTGCGGTTCTGCCCTCCTCTATGACTATCTTCAGCGGGTCATAGCTCTCCGTGATTCTCTCCATGATGCTACTGTTGTAGTAGGCCTTGGCGTCCCATGGGGTCTTGACCAAGTAGAAGATCGCGTTGAGGCCAGCGCCAGATAGTTGAGACATTACCTGTCGTATCTTCGCTCTGAACGTCTGCTCATCCAAGTTCACGAATGGTTCAGAGTACGTGTTGAACCAGGCAGCTCTTCCTTCAGGGAGCGTGTTTGCTCCGGTTGCCGTTCCCATCAACCGCGATGCCAGGACCAGGGGGAGAATCATGATCGCCATCCTGTTCGACATTGCCGTTACTCCGTGCCGTCATCGGAATATAACGCAATCGGGCAAGGGGAAGGCTACTGGCTTTCCATCAATGATACACGAGGGCAACCGTGTAGAGCAGAACCCTGTCGACCTCCAGGTTCGCGCGCACGACGAGGATCCTTCTGCAACTTGCGAGCTCATTTTCTGCTTTCCTCCGCTCTGGACTTGAAGATGTCGAATTGGGCCCGAAGATAGGGTATTTCGCCAAGTTTCGCCTCTGCGATTCTCAGATCGTGCTTCAAGGCCTCCAGATACACTTTATCGACCCTAGCGATAGTTTGCATTTCCTCCTCTGTCACTATTACGATTCCCAAGAAGCGTATCATGTTTCCACCCAAAGGAGGGCTTACTTCCTCCTTGAAGTGCTGGAACGAGTCGAGCAGGACCCCGCTCGCTTCGCATATCAGGTTGGTCAGATACTCTTGGTCCGGCTCCTCGAATTTGGAGGCCCGCTTCGACAAGACGCTCAGGGCAGTGTCTACCGCCACCATGATCTCCGTGCTGTCACGTGTCTGAAAATGTTGCCCCAGTAGTACTTGTGCTTCAGTTTCTTTCCCATGTTTCTACCACCCAAAGGTGATTCAGAGCTTTAAGTCGATCTTAGCCACGACCCTGTTCAGGTCATTTATGATGCGCTTCCTCTGCCTCGGCGTGAGGTCCTCCCCCACTATGTCGGACTCGTGGTCGTACTCATAGGCGGACAGGTCGAGCGCGTCCAGCTTCCCAAGCGCGGTCAGATATGCGGGGCTGTCCAGAAGGGCCAGCTTGCCCTTCGCCTTCTCAGCGTCGGCTATGCTCTCGTTTGCCCTCTTGATGGACAGTTCGATGTCCTTGCCCAACTGAATCTTGATCCGAGCCGCGAGGTCTGGTGTTATGACTGTCATCTTGTCTTTTCACCACCCATAGAATTGGCACTGCGGGCGACGTTTCAAGCCCTACGGCTAACCCTCTCCAGCCGCACCCTTGCGGGCTCGTCCGTGCTGGAGTCCCCTGACTCAACCTTGGGATTGCGCACCCTTCAGGTTAGCGAGTCTTCGGGCAGACGGACAACCTACCTTGTGGTAGGCGGTAGTCGGGTGGATACTTCCATGTCTGGGCTTTCTAACTGACCGTAGGACAGGTGATCCGGTAAGGACGGCTCTACCTCGGTCAAGAGGTAACGCGGTGGGACGTTCTCAAGCGTGATGAGAGTATGCCGCCTACACCCTACCTGTCGGCCTGTTGTCGAATAGTGAGTGTCAGGGCACAACGTCGCGTGGTGCCCTGCCACGCGATGAAGTTCCTCTCCCTCTGTATGTTGACTGCATCGAGCCTGGTTCGCGTCTCCTGGTCCTCTTGGGCCATCTTCATCCGAGGGTCATGCACCTCTGCTTTGATTGCGCGAGGGTCGGTGTCTAGGAGGTTATGCCTCTTCAGCGCTCCTCTCACCTTTGCCTTGGTCGCCTTGAGGATCCCACAGATCTCATCCTGGCTACGACCCTCCTTCCAAAGGGCAACTACTTTAGCCCCTTCTTCTGGGGATAAGGGCTCATTATCTGATGCTCGTTTTTCATTCGCATTTGCTAAACCCCCAGGGGGTAGAACCCGAGTATTAGAAGCCGAGTTAGAACCCGGGGGGACGGTGGGCGATTCTTCTATTTTCTCCCTATTGGACCGTGCCTTACCGCTCATTTTGATTTCCTTGCACTGGACATACCGGGTGTTGTCTGTAAGTAGGACGCGAACCGGGGGGAGAACCCGGGGGTCGCACCCCCCACCCAAAGAGTAGCGAGTGCTATTCACTCGGGAACTCCTCTGGGCGCTTCTATCAAGGTCGTCAACATCAACGAACAGATCCATCACTCACCTGAAGATGGACGTGAGTGACGACTTCCGCCTTCCGATCATCAACTACGTCAGGGAGAAGTTCTCGCGCGCGCTGGGTCGAATGGGCCTACAATTGGGGCAAGCTCCTGTACATGGAGATGGAATCTCTATTGACTTCCTTGAAACCGTGCTTGGGGAAGCTGATTGCAGCGGGGTAGGCTTTGACATCAACGCCCGGGATGATGTACCTAGGCCCTCCCGAGACTACGATTCTTCTTGCACCTCTTTCTTTATGCCTTTTCTCCACTTCTCGCGACAATTCCGTGCCTATGCCTTTTCTCTGATGACCCTTTTTTTACGACTATGATGTTCACATAGCCCGTGTCCTTGCGGATGGGGGCGAATATGAAACCAACTATACTTGTTCCTTCTTGCGCGACCAAGCACAAACCAGAATCAAAGTTCTCTTAAAGGATGACCTTCTGTCTAAACACCTTGGGGCTCAGTCTATCTTGAGACATCGAAGAATCCAATAAGTCCAGAACTTGAGCCAGATCTTTTCCCTCGAACTCCCTTATTTTCATTGCTTTTGGCAGGAGCTTTCCATGGTGAGGCTTTTGGTTGTTGAAGCAAACTCCAAAGGCCGTTAGCTAGCTGGCTAGCGCTATGTCTCCTCGAGAATAAGGGATATTTACTCTACTGATTGCCCTTGATAGCGATGGCATCAGGCGGCTTGCCATTTCTCTCTTGGGGGCTGAAGCGTTGGAAACTTGGCGTTTCGTTTCTATCGGTATTCCTGCTCTTGAGCTCGGTAGGGCTCGGAGTGTCAGCTGAACGAGCAGATGAAATTCTTTTTTCAGGAACAGTCAGAGATTACGTTAGCAGAGAACCGATTCCAAACGTTCATGTCATAGTCTACGAGACTTACCCCGAGATCAAGCTTCACTCATCTATCTTCACCAGCCAGAATGGAACCTGTGAGACCCACCTTTTCTCTGGAAGATCCTACAGGATATATTTCCTCCACGAATCTCCGACAGGTTCATATGATTACGTCCCCGCAAGATATCCTGTTTCAGGCAGCTTGAAGCCCACCTCTTCCTCTGTATTGGCAGAGGTACTCATGTTCCCTGGATACGTTGTTCGTTTCGAGGGCTCAATAAACTATGTGAACAGTTCAAGGGCCAGCTCATCATTCAAGATGGAAGTCGTTGACTTCGCCTCAAAGTCCACACTCGGACAACTCGAAAACATCGGAGGTATGACCGCTTATGGCACTGGTTCTCCCGATGTGATATATACGATCGAAGATGAGAAAATGGCCATCCTGCCGGCAGGCCTGCGTGTGTTGTTGAAAATAACTAGCACTATTTACGATTCCGAAGCAGACAGATACAGGCTCATCACCTTCTACGTCGACGATCAAGGAAATGGCTTTTCCTATCTTGTTGGGCATGACCAAGTCAGGAGCATAACATCCTATTCCCTAAAGGCCAGCCTGTTAGTTACTCAGTCTGTCATCGATCGAGCATTCGATGACATTAGGAGATACGAGTCCATGGGCTTCTACCTCGCTTCCGAAAGGGACGACCTTGCGTATGCACAGGGGCTCTTTGAGAAAGCGCGTGTTTCGCTGTCGGAAGAAGACGATCTCAATTCCTTCATTCAGATGCGCCAGGCTTTCATAATGGTGAAGCAGACGATATATGGCAGAATAGAAGAGTCCATTCTGGTCGCCAAGACAGGATCTCTCTATCTCCCGTTCTTCATATCCGTATTCTCCATCTCATTGGCCTTTTTCTTCTTCGAAGACGATAAGAGGAAGGTGTTGTCCAGCTTCGTGATCTTTCTCCTTTTTATGGGATTATTTATCATGATTTATCCGGGATTCAGAATACAAGATCCCGTCCTGCTCACGGCATCCTCTGTAGCGAGCGTCATACTCGCCGCAGCGATAGTTTTCCTAATTCCGAGAGTTTGGAAGGAACCTGCTATAGAGAGGGGCATTTCAACAAGAGCCGCCCTCGTAGTGCTATTCTCAATGGCAAAGAGGAATTTGAAGAGGAGAAGGACAAGGACCTTCTTTGCAATGCTTAACTTGGCAACATTGGTGATGGCCTTCACTGCCCTCACGTCGTTCTCGTCCATCTATGGATTAACCTCTGAGGATTTCCCATCGAAGATACCAATCGGGCTGATATTGCTGAAGGGAATACCAAAGGATGTCACAAGTCCATATGGCAAGCAGTTCGTTCCGTTCACCGATGCGGATGTGCAATGGGTCAGTTCTATGCCATATGTTGTTTCCGTCTCACCACTTGCCCAGAAATCGCCCAGCTTGGGCAGCTTGTTGGAGGTCTCAGTCAACGATAAGGATTTCGTCAGCATCTATGGTATCATCGGGATAGATCCCTTACATGAGACGAAGGTGACCGGCCTTGTTTCCTCTTTTTCCAACCAGATCACAGATAAGGAAGCGAGGAGTGGAGACTGGGTTGCAATATCCTCATCTCTTCTGAAACAGACCGGGGCCAAAATAGGCGACAAGCTTTCAGTCAGGTTAGCGGCTGGCGAAAAAAGGACTATTGGCAAGTACACTGTAGTCTCGGTCGTGGACTATGATTCGATCAGTCGGCTCAAGGATCTGAACGGCGAGTCATTCCTCCCAAACTACATCCCAAGTCCAGAGGCCAAGGAGTCGACACCCACAGATCTTTTCATAGTGTTGGACTGGAGGAAAGCCATTGAAGTGCCAAGTGTTGGCGTCTACAGGCTGATTGTCGAAACAACCAGCGATGGGAAGGATCTGGAGAGTCAGGTGAGAGATTTGGTTTTTGGATTAGAGGCAGATTCTTGGTACGGCACTAGCTCTTACTCAAGACATTCGTTTTTGGCCAAGAGGATTGAAATGAAAGGTGTCGAGAGCTATGTGATCCTTCTGAGCCTTGTTGCTCTTAACGTCGGTGCGATAATGCTGAACGTCGTGGAGGAAAGGAGGAAGGAGATAAGGTCGCTGATGGCCCTCGGCCCCAATCCGACACATATAGCGATATTATTCCTAGCGGAGGCGGCGATTCAAGGTCTCATAGCAGGTGGTTCAGGATACGTGGGGGGACTATTGCTCTATAGGGCCTTGGGGGCGTTTGCCCCTGCCACATTGCTCCTGAGGGCGAAAATGGAGTGGTACTGGAGCGTGATAGGTGTGAACATAAGCTTGATAGTAGCCTTGGCCTCGGCTTCGAGGCCAGCGTTGGCCGCTGCGGTCCAAGCCGCCCCATCGATGATCTTAAGAGCGAGGGTGACCGAAGAGCAATTGGGGGAAAGGGAAGAGCGATTAAGACAACTCTATCAGCCGACCGAGGTCAGCCTTCCGATCAAGGTTAGAACTCAGGAGATGCCCTTCTTCGATGGGTTCATGCGAGGAAGGGTAGAGGAACTCCAAGCTGGTTTCCACTCTTGGGTGCAAGATATATCCTCAGAATTCTCCGAGACCAAAGGCGTCTGGATCCTGAGATTTGAGATCTGCTTCAGGGAAATACCTGAGATCATCGGAGCCAAGGTAGACGTACAAGGTAGCAAGGACCCTGAGACCTTTGAATACAAATTCTCCATTCGAATTGAACCGATGAAGGGTAAACTGCCGGACAGGAACTACCAAGAAATCACGAATATGTTTCATGATATATGCATGAATTGGGCTAGAAACAAGTCGAGACTTATGGGGGCGACACCATAACCGATTGCACCTCTTACGTACGTAGCATGAGACCTATTATGGCATAGATCGAATCGCTTGCTTTTCGCAGCGCGGTACGCCAAGAGTAGGAAATCTGAATCGGAAAGACGATGACAGTCATCGCGCTCCTATTACGATGAACCTAGGAATGACCCTCTGACTCTACGGAACTGAATGCCTTGCTTCCGTCGGAGATGTATCGCATCCTCCGGTCTGGCGCAAGCCCTCTCCAGATTAGGATCTGTTTTCTGACCATATCTATGAACGGTATACTGGAGGTGACCCAAGTGTGCATTGGCCCGCCTAGTCGGTGCATGACTAACGAGAGCTTCCACTTTCCTCCTTTTTCAATCTGGCTAATCATCAAACTGACATCCTGTATCAATCCGGAATCATAGGGCTGTAATGCAACAGATGTTGCTATGTATAGCCGCTTAACCCCTACCCCAGTGTCCATTCTATAGTCTGTTCCCGTCCTCGTGTAGAATAGTCCGGCTCTTTCCGTTCCGCTAGCATCCAAGAACTCCTTGACGTATGCCAAGAATCCAGCGGCTTCATCCTTGCTTATGAATTCCACTGGGAGAGGCATATCCCAATAATCTCCAACGGGTTTCGTAGGCATCTCCCACTTTCTAGTCAACGAGGGGGTGACTAGCCTCGAGGCTATGAACATGGGGTACGCGGACGGCAGCAGAGTCACAGCGAAGGTCAATATCAGAACTAGGAGGACCCAAGTCGACGTGAAGTTCGGAACTATGTATGTTGGGAGTAGATTCGTTTGGATGAGTAAATGAAGGATTGCGAGCCCTATTAAGTATCCTCCCGTGGCGCTCACAACAGCATACATAGTGCTTTCTGCTAAGAACATCGCGCCGATATGAATCGGGGAAAGGCCCACTGAACTAAGTGTCTGTATTTCTCGTTTCCTTTCATATATCGAACCAAGCATGGTATTCGCGACCACAAGGGCTCCTATCGCCAGAGGTATCAGGAGCATTTGCCATCCTGAGATTACCATCACGTCAGTCCTCGCATAGGTGTATAGCGTATTGGCATGAGCTACGTAAACATCGACTGCCGAATTGGTCTGAAGTGATATTATGTTCGCTATCTGTTGGGATTTCGTAAAGTTTGTTTCTAAGACAGACATTGAATGGACAGTCGCTCCGAGCTCATTGACCGAGAAGTCAAAGGGCGAGAGAATCACGCGGCTGAACGGAACAGTTTGAGAAATAGTCCCAGCCGTAGGGGCTGCAGTTCCAAAAATGGATGGGTTCAATGGAAGACCGTTGATATCTCTCAATGAATCTAAGATTCTGTCATCGAAAATTCCCTTGATGAACAAGTCAAGGCCAGCGACGCGCATATGTTGACCCTCCTTCATGCCAAGGCTCTTGCTCATCGTTTGACTTATTATCGCCACGTTTCTGTCTTGTGCTTCAAACCAATATCCTCTGAGAAGCGCTCCCGGGACTTCCTTGAAAACCGCTTGCATTTCCGGACTCATACCCATGAACGCCCCGACGATAGCAGTGCCATTTGGCCCCGTGACGATATACCGTTGGGTGGTCAGGGGATCTGTAGCAGGAGGATATGCTGGCAATAAAATCGATGTCTCCGCTATTGGAACGCTGGGCCCAAGCTCTGTGACTAGGATGTTCTTTATTCCTGAGGGCAATGGTGAAATTCCACCCGTCACGAGGACTAGGATGCCCTCATAGGGTATCTCCAATGGATGGGCACTTGGCTTCACTATTGCGAATGTAGAAGCTGACGTGAGTGTGATCAGACCAACTGTGATTATGAGTATTGAGCTAAGGGTGAGACCAGTCCTAAACACCCTCTTCCTCATGTTTGAGAGGCCCACGGAGAAAGCGGTCATTGCTGCCGCTGTTCTGCTTATGTCAGCGAAGTGTTCACCAATCATCCTGGTTCGAAATTCCCTCAGGAAATCAAAACTCCTGCTCATGAGCATTCCGAATATTATCGCAGTGAGGACAAAGACGAAGAAACCCAAATTCACTGCCAACACATTTGAGGCCACCCTCAAACCGGGGTGAAGCAAATAGATCAACAGCATCGAGAGTGAAAATATCCCGAGGCCTGAGAGCAACCTCCGCCTTAGGTCCTCGAACGAGAAGAGGAGCTTCTCCATTATGAATGCAAACGGCAATAGCAGAACCGCAAAGAATAGGCTTGTACTAGTGACATTCTCGATTAATCCTATAGTCTTCGCGTACGATTGCACACTCCAGCTCCAAGCATTTAGGGCATATCTATAGGCAAGGCTGTAATTCCAGAATCCAGTCTCTACACTTCGCTCGGCCATTTGGAGGTTTTTCCTTGCTTCGGATTGTGAGAAATCGGCGAGACCATCTCGGACGTCTTGCTGGGCCAATGTTCTGAGGCGACCATCGTTCAGCCAAAAGAGGTCGTGGGCTATTCTATATGCCGTGAAGTCTAAGACGTTATAATCCCCAAACTTAACAGCGTACCCAGCCCCATCAGGAAAGGCATAGGAGAAGTTAGTAAAGACGCCCACAACGGTATTGGCGGGTCCCCATCGGAATAGTATCTCAATTATGGACCCAGGTTGGACGAAAACCAACACAATCGGCTCGCCCGTAAGGGCAGGCACGATCAGACCGTACGACAATGGTTGGGTATGGGAGAGGAAGTCGTTGACAACTACCTTTAGCGGCGAGGCATAGATGCTCCCAAGGCTGCTTGGTCCCAGAATGCCTGCTGTATTTGGTGTAGGCAAGTACCTGTTGTAGTCCATCGTGGGTGCACTCATTGTAATTGGGTTGACTATGTCGAAGATCACCATGCTACCACACCTCAAGAGAATCGTCTTCACGGTGGTCTCGGATTCGGAGAGGAACCTATGATTGATGAAGTTCCATTGACCGTCGCCAAAGCCTCCGACATCGGGGGCATAGACGATTTGCTTAGTCTTTTTATCTATCGCATAGCCGTAGAATGAGGTGGCAAATCCTTCGCTGTTATGCCTATGCGCTACAAATGGCGGGACCCCCACTACCGTGAAGTTGGGAGAGCTCAGGAGTTGGATAATATGAGCAAATGGATTGGTTATGGCGTTGCCAGCTTCTGAAGAGCCGCTGTCCACCCAAGAGTGGCTGAAAACCGTATCCAGTATTAGTTGAAGCGATGGGTCACGCAATTCCTCTGAAAGATACAGACCAGTCTTTGTGTCATAGACGGCCATTTGGCCGTTGATGGTTAGATAACCCGCGGAGCCATCGCCGAAAAGACCTGTGAGTCCTGCCCTGAGAAATCGTTGCGGTCTTCCACCACCGTCAATATATGGAAGTCCGAGGCTTTCTTTGTTAGCGAAGGTATAGATGGAGGCGAATACGAATTTCGATTGGATGAACGCATTTTGCATATCTACTACGTCGATGGTGTCGAATTGATGCATCTGTTGTAGCCTATATGTTGGGGACGTGAAGTACGCGATTGCATGGCCACCTGCGGTGGCAAAGGGTTCGATATCAAACATATGGAATATCGGAATTTGGGTTTCTGAGTCCGGTTGCTGGACCTGCGTGTATAGTAGTTGCGATAGGTCATCGCTCAGAAGCCAACCCGCATGCTTCATTCCGGCCCATATGGAATCTGGGGATGATATGATCAGACTTTTGATAGCGATGTCAAGGTAGTTAGGATTATATTGATAGTAATGGTACATGCTTCCACCTGTCCCGATTCCTATTATGTGATTATCAGTGGAAATATCGAGGTTAACGTGAAGCAGCATCCATGCTGGTTTTTCCGTGTCAAGGAATTCGACAATCGTCTTACCATTCAGCGGCATAAAATGCTCTTCGACGAAATAACGTGCACCGGCTAGTGCCTGCCAATGCCCGGAAAACGCAACGAACAAAACGGTCCTCTTGGGTCTATTTTCCGGCATGGAGAAGAACTTGGCAAGTTGAAGGAGGATTTGTATTGAAACCGCTTCATCTGCGCCAGGGACCAAGGCGGGAATCGAACTCCATGCATCGTAATGGCATGACACAACGACTATTTCCGATGGATACATGCTTCCCTTTATATAGCCCAAGACATTGGTTGCTTGAGTTGCAATGTACCTTATCCCGACTCTTACAGTGGCTGATGTGTTTCCATCAGCGTGGCGGACCAGCTCCGAAGCTGTTTCTTTTGTGACATAAAGCCTAGGAAAATAAAGGGGAGTGTTTGCAAATTTCTTCTCAGATTCAATCCTAGTTGTCGTAGTCGGTTCCGTGAATATCACGGCCTTTGCTCCAAGCTTAGCCGCGTCCATCCAGGCAGTTCCGCTGTTAAAGTCCAGTAGGACTATCGAGTCCTTCACCGGCTTTCCGTTGAAATCCTCCAAATCGCCATCCCCTGCGTAGATCAAGGGCCCAGTGATGCCGCCTTCAGGAGTGGTGCACGCTTGCACGCTATTTGGCCATAGCGAATAGGCCGAAAAGACCCTATTCCCAATAGTAATGTTTGCTCCGAAATCAAAGGGTATCGTTATCGGATATCTCTGTAGATAGGAAGTACCTCCGTCAGCATATGGCTGGAGCCCATATTCCTCAAACTTCGTTGCCAAGAATTCGGAGGTTCGGGTTGCACCAGGATAGCCTGTGACCCTACTTCCGAAAGAGAGAATCGTCAGCAACCCGCTCCTCGTTTCATCAGAGAAACTTCCAATCGATTGAAGTGGTGGGAACTTGAGCAGGCTTCCATAGTCATTGCCAGGGCCAATTGTACCTTGTTGTCCAACGACATCGGTCAGAGAAAGAGAAAGAAGGGTTATGGCCAGAATGGAAAACGAGATTCGTAAAAGATGCCTCCCCTTCTCGGAAAGTGAGCTCCCTCCATTAGTCATACTCCAACATCTTACATGGAATTGCATCTATAAAGCCCTTTGGGAAATCAAAAAAGAGAGAATGGGCGTCCTAGAGGACGCCCAACGAAATCGCTTGGATCAGCGCCCAAATGCCGCTGACAAGACCAAGACCCGCTGCAAATCCAACTATCGCTGGGACATACATGTTGTCATAGGCTTTTGCGCCACCAAATTTGATCGTTAAGGCCTTGAGGACGAACGCCAACGCGAACGATGCTAGGTCCGTTCCCCAGCCGGCTATCCAAGCCCCGCACACGAAGCCTACAGGGCTTAGCCAGAACCAAGGATAGCTGAGCCTAAGGAAGTTGAGGACGAATGTCAAGACAACGCCAAACGCAACCCAGATCCACGGATTCGCAGACCATTCCGTTGCCGAACCCGTCAGTCCTCCTGAGCCAATGTACCAAAGCGTCGAATCAGGGCCATTCATGAATCCAAAATTGTTGAAGTAGGTTGAGTGAGCGCCGAAGAACCAGCTAACTCCGTGTGCTTGCGCATAAGACCACCCTACGGAGTAGAGCTGAGCCATGAAGACGAAAGCCATGATTACGGTCGAGAGCAAACCGATTATCATGACTGCCGCCAGGACCGACCTAGGATGCGTTCCAGTAGCATCGCCGACCTTGAAGTCCACCATCGTAAACCATGGGGCGGTCACGTAGTTCTGAGTGTAGTAGGAGGATTGTCCCAAACCTATGGCTACTGCTTCGTTCTGTATGTCCGCAGTTGCCGTTGGGCTCTTGTCGGCTGGCCAGAATCCTAAGGCGGCTCCAATGCCCCGCGTTGTGAAATTCAGGCCATATGCTCCGAGCCAAATCCCAGCTTCTCCCATGAATCTAACTCCCCAGATTCCCACCAGTATTACTATGAAGTACGTCACCAATGCTGGTAGCAAGTAGGCGCCACTGATTATGAAGATAGCAAGAGCTACTAAGCTGCACACTATGAACCCTAGCCAAGAGGTTCTCCAAGATAATGGCTCGCCCTCTTCCCTAGGAGCACCTCTAATTGCCGCATTGATCGTCTCCTTGTATCTCCTGTAATAGGCTATCAAGACCCAGAGCGCGATGCCAATGGGAACTCCGCCGAATATTATCTCGTGCTCGAATGCAAAGTGCCACCTTGCTCCGACCATTATCCCGGCTCCCCATCCTCCCTCTTGGCCACCCCATCCACCTCCCCATCCAAGACTTATCGCAAGTGGCGGCCACAGGACATAGAAGATCAGCCATACGAGAAGCGAGGTGCCCAGCACATCAAGTGGCATGAAAGCGATGGCGGCAAACATCAGTGCACTGAAAGAGTAGTCAAGCCAAGCCCCAGGAAGTAGCTTACCTACGTAGGGAGACAAGCTGAAGGTGAAACTTGTCACAGCCGGGAAGGCGGCTCCGAATATTACATTGAGGATCTGCGGCGCCATCATGAGACCACCTATCACAAGCCCTATCCAGAACCACTTCGCTTCTACTATCCTCCATAAACTTGGTCTATCCTGACCTTTGGCCCGTTTGATCAACTCCATCGGCACTACGGAAACTGGATAAGGCAGCCTCTCTACTTCAATCCACATCTTCCTTAATGGTAACAGGAGGAATGTAGTAGCGAAAGTCGTTGACAATATCCAAAGTATGGCGATGATTATGCTTGGGAGCAGTGCACCCCATGGAACTGGACCTCCGTACAGGTAGTTGGAAATGAGAGTCTTATCGCTTGGACTTATTGGGGCGAACCAAGAGGGTAGGTATTGGACGTAACCTGCCGCGTTGGCTGGAGCAGATGTAAAGGCAAGTATCGTCCCGTAGACGTATTGCGATCCACTCAATTGGGTGCCGAATACGTTCATGCCAAGAATCGCGAAGATCAGCCATTCCTGCGGGGTTAGGCCGAATGATTTCCAGAACTTCCCAACTATTGCTTCAACCGCCAAGAATACAACCAATGGCAATGCGATCTGAAGCTCTGTCGAGGTCTTGACGAATAGCCCCGACGATAAGATATTGGCCAGAAGCCCATATACAACGCCAACCAAGAGCACCCGGTATGTCAAGCCCGGTGTCGTAGCAAACAGGGGCTGAACCCAGAAGCTTCCTTTTTCCTTTGTTCCAGAGATAGACTCTGTCATCTTCTACATAATTTAGCAGGGCTTTAATCCTTATAAGTCTTTGGAGACAAATATCACAGTTCATATAATATGGCGGCGGCAGATATCTATGATGAAAAGTGAGCAGCAATCCGATTCTTCACGGGAGGTGGGGGAGGAGGGTCTAACCATTAGATCGGCACTAGCGATAGTCTACGCCGGTGTAGTGTTCTTGCCGATTGTGATCTTCCTTTACCTGATAGCGGGCGTAAGCGCTGCCGGAGCCGTCGGCTTTACAACGGCGTTACTTTTCAGCGAGCTGGCTAGGATTTACGGAAAACCCCTGAAGAAACAAGAGATATACATTATACTGTATCAAGCCGGAGGTGCGGCCGGGGGATTCATTGCTAGTTCTTTCTATGCAATAATCTTCTGGTTCTTCTTCATGACGACCCCCTATGCTTCAGGTTTTATTGATCCGGTCACAGGTCTTGAGCTCCAAAAGGCAATAGGCCACTTGAAGCTTTTCGGTTACTATTGGGTAGCTCCTAGCCATGGTTCGACGGTCTACCTGCTAAGGGGATTCGCAGCATTCCTAGACCCCCAATGGTCTTTCGTAATCGCACTTGGTATGATAGGGGCCTTGACTTGGTATATGATTGAAGTGCCACTCACGTTCATAATGGCGTCCATCTTCTTGGAGGCGGAACCACTTCCGTTTCCATATGCACCAGTTGATGCAGCAATATGCACCTCGCTGTCCGAACGAAGGCCTGAACAATTCAGGCTTTTCACGTTCACGTCTCTGTTGGGAGCAGCATATGGGCTCTTGATCTATGTCCTTCCGACTATTTCCACGATAGTCTTCGGAGCTCCGTTTTCAATCCTCCCATTTCCTTGGATAGACATGACCAGATACATCGGCTTGGTAATACCCGGAGCTCTTTTCGGAATCGCCACGGATTTAGCATCTTTCGCTTCAGGAATGGTAGTTCCTTGGACGACGGCGATCAGCATGCTCGCCGGTTCGTTGATCACACAAGTCATAGGCAATGCTCTGGCTTATGATTACCCGGTCTTTCCACAATGGGAGACTTGGCACTCACTTTGGGGTCCGACAGCCTCACTGATGTATCTCAATATTCAATCTGGTATATGGGTCTGGCTCAACCCGATATTCGGGCTGGGACTGTCAGTGGCCATCGTCTACGTTGTGACTCGATATAAGTCGATAATAGCCGCATTCAGATCGATAACAAGATTCAGATATAGAGGGGCATCGATAAGAGGCCATCCTGTCCCACCGCTTCCCTTTCTCATAACTTCTATGTTCTTGGGATTCGCGATCAATATCACCCTATTCAGCTTAATGGTTCCCCAATTTCCACTTTGGATCGCGATTATCATATCCGTTGGATGGACATTCATATATGCTTTGGTAAACACAAGAGCTCTTGGTGAAACAGCCCAAGGCATGCCTTCTCCCGACGTATGGTCAGTCTCTGTTTTGGGATTAGGAGTCAAGGGGATTGAACCCTTCCTCGCCACGCCTTATCTAGGAGGAACTGGAGCTCCTTCTTGGGTGTATGCCCTCAGGCTGGCGGATCTGACGGAGACCAGATGGAGTAGCTTCTTCAAGTCGTTTTTGATCGCCGTGCCCGTCTGGTGGATATTCACTTTCATCTACCTGGGACTTTTCTGGTCCCTTGCCCCAATACCTTCAGAGGTGTTTCCATTCTTCAAATATACATGGCCTGTCGAGGTCGTTCGGAGGGCGACTTTCCTCACCAGGTCCGTGGAATTCTTCAACTTCCAAATGATTGGATATGGAGTTGTAATAGGCACAATAGTTGGACTGAGCATCGAGCTCTTTCTGAAGAAGATATATCCCATTTCATTCATAGGTCTCGTCGTAGGAGCGAGCAGTTCCATTCCTTTCATGTTCACTTTCTTCCTAGGCGGACTAGTTGGAAAAATTCTGGAATGGCGGCTGGGAGAAACCTGGAGGAAAAACAGAGCTGTAGCTGTTGCTGGAATAATCTCCGGAAATGCAGTTGTGGTCGGCCTCGGAATTGCTTTCATAATGATGGTGAAGTCGATGTGGCTCTTGCCATATTGAGATGGTGAGCATGGGGGAGGGTAAGGGTTTCTTTGAGAAGCCCGATATCATTCGGGTCCTAGAGCCGAAGTTGAAGACCTGGACCGTTAAGAATGGAGTAGTCCACGCAGAACCAAAGGTGGCAAGCTTTAATTTGCTTGCCATAAAGAGGGAGTACAAGGGACTGTTCGCAACTGATCCTTACGAGGATTTTGTGGCAAGTCTGGTCATGGTCCCACAAGATGAGATAAAAGAAAGCCATAGATCCAACTATCTCCAGCTTGTAGGTACCCAGACGGAATTAGCTTGGGGAGGCATCCTTAAGAGAAGGCCGAAATTCGTTCCCTTCTCAGCAATAGAAGAGGCTAGGAAACTGGAACCCAGAATAGTTCAGAACGACCGTTTGCCCAGAGCACTAAACGAAGATAATGAACTAATGAGGAAAGTCACCGACTTATCACCGGATCATCTACTAGTAATATTGAGATTTCCTCTCCTTCAATCGGCAAAGCCTAATGAATTCGTTGCCCGTCTAGTCGATTATTATCGAAGCCCGCTAGAGATCGCATGGAACATTGAAACGGGCAGATTTCTCCCTCGCATGCTCGACTACGCAAAGTCCGTGAATGGCTTGTTTGATATTTTAGACTCGGTTTCCCATGTCGTCCTGAGGATCTGTTCAGAAATTCTTCGCGAGTCGTCGGTATGATAATCTCGGAAATGATCATAAGTGTGCGGACATATTCTCATAAGATGCGTTACAGCCTATGTTGGCTGCTCGTTCTCCTATTCCTAGGTTCCTTAGTGCAAGCATCCTCGGCGCAGTCAAGCGTCGTCTTGGACATATTTGTTTCTGATGCGGACCATAGGCCGATTTCCGGAGCAAGACTGGTTGTAGAGCGATTAGGATACAGAGGCGGGCAATCGGTCGGCGTCGTGGTCGCGAGGCTCATCGCCAATGATTCAGGAGGTACAAAATACACTGGGCCTACAGGGCGATACGCGGTTTCTGCGGTCTGGGACGACGAGAGAACTGCGGGTATAGACTCAGTTCCTCAACGGGAATCTGTGGAGCTCGGTCCGGAGGGACATAAGGTTTTGAATTTCTCTCTTCAGAAAGGGGCCTCGCTCTTACTTGATGGTTTTCTTTTCTTTCCTTGGGCACCAGCTCCACTGATTTTCCAAAACGGTTACTTGACGAGTCAACCCACACCTTCTGCAACAGAATACGACTCAGTGGGCTCGCTTGAGTTCTTGGTAAGAGCCGCAAGCCCAAAGGCCATTCAAGAAGCACTCTTCGGGCCTTGGATGAAGACGGACTTCTACTACGACATCGGTTTGGTCCCAATTTTCTCGAGTGAGTTGACGAGTCTGAACATCACAATCAACACTAACGCGGGATCAATCACCATAGCGGTTGCTGACTTCCTACCCTCAGTCATAGAAGTTGGTTCTATCCACACCATATCTCTTGAGGCCGTGAGCAAGGTAGCTACACAGGCGTTCACAGAATCCTATTACACGAAGACCCTAGATTGCTTGGAAGAAATGAAGGTCCTTGGATTTTTCCTCACTAGGACTAATTCGATTGTGTCATCCGTGCGATCAATTCTTGATCAGGCCAAGGCAAACTTCTCCGAAAGTGATGGCTGGTTCGTCCTGATTAGAAGATCCTATCAGACATTGGGTCAAGTCAACATCGATATGAATGATTACAGGGAGTCTTCGATGTCGACCGCGAAGTTCATCCCGCTTTTCGTCGCGATAGCCAGTGCCCTTCTGTCATCTCTTATCATAGAAAATAGAAGAAGAAGGATAATCTCCATGTGTCTGCTGTACTTGGTTTCGATGTCGATTCTATCTTATGCAACGCCAGGCCTTAGGATGTGGCCCTCTGAGGAAATCATGCCTGTAATTGTTCTTTCCTTGGTGGGCGCAGTAGCCTTGATGTGGCTACTTCCGTCAGTAATAATAGAGCCGTCGGACCCCATGTCGCTTTCTCCAGTAGGAGCCTTGGTCCTATTTTTCTCAATCGGTGCGAGGACCTTAAAGAGAAGAGGGGTTAGGTCAGTGGGTCTCCTCATAGTCATGGCAACATCTGTGGCCGGGTTCATAATGCTAACCTCTTTTGGATTCAGTTTGAACATTCAAAGAGGGGAGATGGGCGGTGGTCCCCCTTTCGAGGCCATGATGATAAGAAAAGCAGATTTTCTGCAAGTGCTCCCTCTCGATCAATCCATGATCATCTATCTTTCGCAACAGAAAGACGTGGCAAGCGCGTATGTAAAATTCGAGAATGCTCCACGCTACAGCCCATCTGTCATCTTGCAATCAACCAAGGGGACTCTCTCCTTCAACGGCATATTAGTCATGGACTTCGTGAAAGATCCGATGGGCCAACTTTTCAAACAGAGCATTACATTCGGGAGATTACCCTCTGGATCAGATGAGTTAATGATCAGTTCAAGGGCCGCAAGCCTGATGGGTCTGAGCTTGGGAGACTCCTTGACGATTGCCAATATGTCTTTCCAGATCTCAGGGTTGCTGGATGATGCTCTACTCTTGGGCTTGAAAGATGTGGATGGGCTTTCGGTGCTGCCGAAGAAAATGGTGCAAACGCCAGCAGGAGCAACTGTAGTAGTATGCAACCCCGAGGAGGTGATATTCGTGATGAAATCGGATACCAATATCGCCTCCTTTCCAAATCTGATTTGCACAAGGCTTGTCCTAAATTTCAAAGGAGAACCTAACTTAGCTAAAAGGGCGGAGAACTACGCTTACGAGCTTGGGGAAGGTTTCACGGTCTTCTTTTCAAGATCTGGCGTTTCTCATTGGCTCGCGTTTGAGCCTACATTCTGCCAGATCGGCCTTTGGGGTTCCCTCCTCGTTTTGACCATAGCTGGATTGAGCATAGGGGTAGAATCGCTGGGTGGAGTTTATGAAAGGAGAAAGGAGATAACCATAATGAGCTCAATTGGCTTAAATCCTTCACATGTGGTCGCGATGGTTATCTCTGAATCTTTAGTCTTGGGCCTGCTTGGCGCCTTTGTAGGATATATCGTCGGCACCTCAGCTTTTCCCTTTCTGAACCTACTAGGGATTAGCATCGAGGTGGACCAAAAGGTCTCCTCCAATTGGGCGCTGCTGGCCGTCGCAATAGCGAGTATCGTTTCTTTTATGGGTAGTGCGTTTCCCTCCCTGAAGGCAAGCACCCTAGTCACACCTTCATTGCTAAGGCGATGGGGCCTCTTAGGCAAGGTGAGCCCAGAAAAGCCCGTCCTGTATCAGTTGCCTATCCAGATCAGGAGAGGAGAGGCAAAGGAATTCGTGGATTTCATTTGGAGAAGGCTTGGCCAATACTCTGGCATGCTCTATGAGAATGTATGGAGGACTGGCAAGACGGAAAGCTCCATCCACTACGTTTATCATCGTAGCGATGCTCACATGAATGCCACGAAGAACGCGATCGATCTTGTGCCAATATCTGAAGATCTGTTCGGAGCCGTTCTAGAAGTCAATACCCAGGCTCTCTCAGAAACAGTCGCACGCACAAGTGCTGACCTGAGCATCCTATTCGCAAGGAAGGCGATCCTTGAATGGAGCGAAAGGAGAAGAATTCAAGTGAAACCTCCGGAAATGTGAAATCCCACCGTCCATCAAGGAAAGCGAACAGCATGGACAAGGATGACAGCTATTCTGCTGGAGGATTCGTTATAAGCTGTCTGGATCGAGCCAACACGGTCTCAACGCTTCCCTCGCGATCTCAATAGTTATCATGAGCAACCCGCACGTTCTCGGACTCGTGCCACATTGGTGGCTAGTCGTCCCTTCCGGAGCGCCTGTAACACTTCTTCATGATTGACATGACCCGCCGGGCGCTTTCAGGAGTGACGCCGAGCTGGCCGCCGTGGCGCGGTGTTTGATACAGTTCTTCGTAGAAGGCAGATTCACCCAGCACGCTGTCCTTGTCCAGTTTCCAAGTCTCCTCGGTCCAGCTCGGCTCCTCCGTGTTGAAGCTTCTGTCTGGCGTCGGCTTGATCTCTACGGTTCTTGGAGGAAGAGCCTTCAAATCAATCCTATTGGCAGACCAACGCGTGTCCCCCGCTCCCACTCTCAGGTCTGCTGACAGCCTGCCAGTGTACATGGCCCGTTTGTGCTGCCTGAAGATCGCGCGGATCGATTCACGTCCTGAGTTCGGTACCTCCGTTTGAGTGCTGGCCAAGAGTTATCTTCAGGCCGGGCAGCCGCGGTTCATATGTTCGACAAGAAGGCTGCATACGATCAGGCTGAGCATGACATCAACAAACACATCGACAACCTAGTCTCCTTCATCAGGCAACCGTCCGTTTCGCCGCAAGGTCTGGGCGTGCGGGATGCTGCTGAGCTGTTGAGGAAGGCGCTGGATCGCATTGGCTTCAAGTCGACAAGGTTAGCGGAGACCTCAGGCAACCCGGTCGTCTACGGCGAGCTCGATGCCGGTGCCGACAAGACGGTCCTCGCGTACTCCATGTACGACACAATGCCAGCGGACGAATCGGGCTGGACCGTAGATCCATTCGCGGGTACCATCAAGGAGGTCAAGCCCTTCGGCGCCACTCTGGTCGCCAGAGGTGCAGCCAACACGAAGGGTCCCCTCGTGGCTTTCCTGAACTCGCTGGACTCGATCGCGAAGAGCGGCCAGGAGCCGCCGGTCAACGTGATCTTCGCGGCGGAGGGGGAGGAGGAACTAGGCAGCAGGCACCTGCCGCAGTTCATCAAGGCGTACGAGAAGGAGCTGAAGAGGGCAGACGTGCTGTTCTTCCCGTTCGCCAGCCAGAACACGAGGGGCAAGGTAGTGCTCAACTTGGGAGTCAAGGGCATCACTTACTTCGAGCTCGAGATAGACGGTAAGGATTGGGGAAGGGGACCCACGGAGTTCGGAATCCACGGGAGTAACAAGGCCTGGGTTGACAGCCCGGTCTGGA
>Ga0315280_10004262_pt1 | contig 21275 bp, 12 predicted proteins | sample YL17G06_40_MG_FD_203697 | JGI IMG/M metagenome (GOLD analysis project Ga0315280, IMG submission 203697) | Sediment microbial communities from Yellowstone Lake, YNP, Wyoming, USA - YL17G06_40 | ecosystem: Environmental > Aquatic > Freshwater > Lake > Sediment | place: USA: Wyoming | collected...
GATTGGCATGGCTGCCGGCCGGGTCGCCGGTGTCGGTCACGGTGAACGTGAAACTGTCCGGGCCGGTGTAGTCAATCTCCGGCTGGTAGAGATAGTGGGCCTGACCCAAGAGCGTCAGCGTGCCGTGCTCGGGCGCCGACGGCGTAAACGTCAGGTCGGCCTCCGCCGTCTCCACGTCGCTGCCGTGGAGGAAGATTTCGATCAGGCCGTCCTCCTTCACGTTCACCGTCTGGCCGTAGGCCTGCGGCACGTCGTTGACCGGATCGACCGTGATGCTCACCGTGGCCTCGGTGCTCGTCAGGTCGCCGGGGTTGGCATGGCTGCCAGAGGGGTCGCCGGTATCGGTCACCGTGAACTTGAAACTGTCGGGCCCGTTGTAATCGCCCGTCGGCGTGTAGGTGACCTGGTTGCCGACGAGCGGGCCGAGCGTGCCGTGCTGCGGCGCGTCGGTGATCATGAAGGCCAACTGACCCGCGGGGGTCTCGACGTCGTGGCCCGCGAGCGTAATGACCTTGGCCACACCCTCGTCGGCGGTCACGGACTGATCTTCGGCCACCGGCCTGTCGTTGAGGGGCCGGATCGTGACGGCCACGCCGCCGTCGGCGTCCAGCGGCCCGCCGCTGCCCGTGTTGCCCTGGTCATTGATGGAAACCTGGATCTGGGCCGAGCCGCTGTAGTCGGCGTCCGGGTGGAAGACCAACCCGTAGAGGGCGGCATTGAGGTTGGCGATCGTCCCGCTGAAGGTGACCGAAGCGGTGCCGTTGCCGGTGACCGAGCCGAGGTTCGCCGTGGCGCCGAGCGCGAGGATCCCGTGCGTGGCCGTCAGGGTTACCTGCTCGAGTCCGCTGCCGGCATCGACGTCGGCCACGGAGATGACGTTGCCACCTGCGGTAGAGAAGACCAGCAGCGCGTCCTCGTCGATCGTCTGGGCCCCCGGCACCGCGACCGTCGGGGCGTCGTTGACGGCCTGAATGTTGATCGTCTGGGTCTCGGCAGGGCCGCCACCCCCATGGCCGTCAGAGAGCGAAAACGAGGCCGTCCGCGAGGCGGTCGTCGGGGCGTTCGAGACGTTCCAGAAAGTGATGCTGCGGACGACCGCCTGCACCGCCGCCTCGGTGGCCGCGGCGTTGAAGGTCACCACGAGGGGCGTGGTGCCATCCTCGCCGCCCGTGTACGTTCCGATCGCGACACCGCCGTAGGACACGACGCTGCCCGACACGGAGATCTGGCCCGGCCCGGTGCCGGTATCGAGAATGCCCAGCCGGTCGTCGTCCGTCCCATTGTTCGTGAGGCTGACTCTCAACGTTCCCGTGTCGAAGCCGGGCGTCCCCGGGTCGCTGACGGTGGCGCCGGCGTCGATGACGACGGCAGCGCCCTTCTCGGTGAACGTGGGAGCCGCACTCGGCAGCGTCAGGACGATGCGGCTGACCTCCTGGGCGATGGCCAACGAGTAGTTGCCGCCCGATGCGATGGCCACGTACGAGTGCCCGGCCGGAGGCGTCGTGAGGCCGGACGTGGTGTCTCCCCACGCCACGATCGAACCGTCGGAACGCAAGGCCATGAAATTCCCGGCCTTGGCGGCGATGGCCACGTAGTTGTTGCCGGAGGGGCAGGCCGCCTCCCCAAACCCGTTGTCGCCCCACACGTACAGCGAGCCGTCGTTCCTGAGCACCAAGCCGCTGCCGAACCCCATGGCTATGGCGACGATATTCTTGTCTTGCGGGTGGGCGTCCCTCAAAGTCCCAGCGGCGCCCCACACCTCGATGGAGCCGTCGGACCGCAGGGCCATCGCATCATCCAGCCCGGCGGCGATCGCCACAAAGTCGTTGCCTGAAGGAAGAGTATCCTTGTACACCGGTTTGTCGGTATCGGTTACCGAAACCTTGAGGGTTCCGTCGGAAGTCAGCCCGATGCTGAAGCCCGATCCCCCCGCGACCGCCACGCAGTAGGAGCCAGGGAAGATCTCCTCATTCGGGTTGCTCACATAGCCGCCCCAACCCCATACCGTACCGTCCTGCCAGATGGCCACGTTGTGCTGATATCCGGCCGCAATGGAGACGTAGCCCGGACAGGCCAGGAAGTCGGGCACTACAGCCTGACCCATCAGGTTGGTGCCCCACGCCACGGGCGTGCCGTCGGTCTTGAGGGCCGCCCCATGGCAAGGCCCCCCACCGATAGCGACAAAGTCGTTTCCCAAGGGGGCGGTGCTGAGTTGGTTCCAGTCATTGCCCCCCCACACATCTATGCGGCCTGCGGCCGTATCGTCGTTCAGGATAGAGCCCGTCGCGTCGTGGTCCGCAGCGAGGGTGGCGTTGGCAGGATTGAAGAGTTCAACCGTGAAGGTCTCGAAGTACTCGTACGTGGTGTCGCCATAGACCTTGACCGTGGCGGCGCCCTGGGTCGCGTGGGCGGGGATCGTCACCAAGCCGTCGGCGACGGCGACGTAGTCCTCGCCGGCAGCGGCTGTGCCGTCATGGGTGCGATAGTGGACCGTCACGTCCTGATCGACGGGCGCCGAAAGGCTGACAGTGAAGTTGAAGTCCTTGGTCCCACTGTTGCCTTCGGGCAGGACGAGGTTCGCAATGCCAAGCGTGCTCAGGAGGAGCCGCGGCTCCAGCCCTTCGCACCTGGGCCCATGGGGCGGGTAGGCCGCCGCCTTGCAAGTCATGCGTGCCTCCTGTACCGTGCCTTTCGGCCGGCCCGAGTCGCTGCCATAGTTCCTGCTGCGGTGCCCGGCCGGCACCCCGAGACCAGCGACCTGCCCATCCGGGACCGCCGGGCACGCTCAGGAACCAAACGGGCAGAAACCAGCCGTTTCGGGCCAATCTCCCCCGTTGTGTTGTCGGCGGGCCTTAGCGGCGCTCCTTGCGGGCCTCAAACGGCAGCACATCTGCCCCTGGCCCGGTGCCTGACCGCCAGGTAATTATACACGCGCTTTGGCGGCGGGTCGAGTATTGTGCGGAATCGGCCCGCGAATGCGATAGTGTAGCATCCTTACCGCGGTCGAAGAGCCTGTCCGAAAAACCGCGGGTCAGGCATATATGCCTGACCCGCGGTTTTTCGGATAGGCCCTTAGAACCAGGGCGCCCCGCCGGCCCGTTTCCGGTATAATGCCAGAATGGAGGAAGGGCCCCTCGATTCGCTCGGAGCGGGCGGCCCGGCGCGGGCCTCCGGGTCCAGCGGCAGCCACAAGCGGAGCACGCCTCCGAGGAAAGGAACCCAGATGAGAACTCTCGCGCGTGTGGCGATGGCAAGCCTGGTGCTGGCCGCAGGCCTCCTGGTCACGGGCTGCAAGAACGAATCGCCCCCGGCGACGAAGTCCGAGACCCCGGCGCCGGCCAAGACGCCCGAAGGCGCCCCGGCCCCCGCGCCGGCGCCGGTCCCAATCGCGCAGAAACTGTGCCCGGTCACGGGCGACCCGATCGACCCGAAGATCTACATCGACTACAACGGGCGCCGCGTGTACTTCTGCTGCGAAATGTGCCCCCCGGTATTCAAGAAGGACCCCGAAAAGTACCTGAAGAAACTGGACGAACAGATGGGCATAAAGACTTCGGCCGCCAAGGAGTCCAAGTCGGCGACCGCTACGCCCCCCACCGAGCAGAAGATCTACTACTGGACGTGCCAGATGCATCCCGAGGTCAGGTCGGACAAGTCCGGCAACTGCCCGAAGTGCGGCATGACCCTCGCGCCCGTGACCGAACCGCCGAAGGGGCCCGGCCCGAAGTAACGCTCCGTCGCCTCTGAAGGGGGGCGCCACCCGTCGAGGGCCTCTCTCTGGGGCCATTTCCTTCGCCGGCCAAGGCGCAGTTTCTTGAAACCGAACGGGGCCGCCGACATTATTAATCATAGCGAGTGGGGAGACCTCTGCGCGTTGGCCGAGGCGGGAGCCGAAACGGCGGCCTCCGGCCCGTTGAGTGCTTCGGCCGCCTGTCTCGCACTCCTGAGTGTCCACCGATGCGGGGCGGCCGAGGCACAGTGAGGCTGCCAGAGCGTATTTGCGTGCAATGGGCTGCCTGGCCGGCCGTTCAGGGTTAGAGGCCTGCCGGCCCCCGCAAACTTGGTTCTTGACATAGGCTGCACCGTGGGTTATAATCGTTTGTAGCGAGGGGGGAGTATCGCCGCGTCTGTCCGTCGGCACAACATGCCGTCGATGGAGAAGGAGGGCCAAACATGCTTAGAGACTGTTGCCTTGCGTTATGCGTCATCATGATCGGTCTGGTGGCGGGTGTGGTCTCTCCCGTCTTGGCGGCCGACAGTACGGCGCCGGTGTTGCGGCCAGGCACGGGGCCGCTCCTGACGACCTCTCCGATCCTCGCGACCCGGTGCCCGGTGGTCGACACTCAGTGTCCGCCCCTGCCGACCAGGTGTGCGCAGGCCGTTGCCGTTGTGACACAGTGCCCGATCACGGAAACCAAGTGCCCGGCCTTCCTGACGAAGTGCCAGCAGGCCGACACGAGTTGCCCGCCGGTCGACACGAAGTGCCCGCCGGTGCTGACGCGGTGCCAGCAGGCCGACACGAAGTGCCCGCCGCTCTTAACGAAGTGTCCGCCGCTCCAGACGCGTTGCCCGGCCGCCGACACGCAGTGCCCGCCGCTGCCGACGCAGTGCCCGGCCGCAGAGACGCGGTGTCCGGCCGCGAAGACCCAGTGCCCCGCCCCGGCGACCACGTGCCAGGCGGTGGAAACCAAGTGCCCGCCGCTGCCGACGTCCTGCCCGGTCTTCCAGACGCGGTGCCCGGCTAACGACACGCAGTGCCCGCCCCTGCCGACCAAGTGCATCGTGCAGGACACCGTCTGCCCGCCGGTCGAGACGAAGTGTCCGCCCTCCATGACCCGGTGCGCGCAGCCGGTCGAGACGTGGTGCCCGGTGACCGAGACGAAGTGCCCGCCGCTGCCGACCAGGTGCTCGCCGTCCGCAGGCACCGCCGCCACGGTCTGCCCGCCGGTCGAGACGCGGTGCCCGCCGCTGCCGACCAGGTGCTCGGCCAATGCGGCCGCGACGATCTGCCCGGCCGTTGACACGAAATGCCCGCCGTACCCCACGAAGTGCGCCATCACGATCGCGGTCATCACGGCGTGCCCCACCGAGACCCAGTGCCCGGCGACGCCCACGGTGTGTGCGGGGGGCGTGACGCAGTGTCCGGTGGTCGAGACGAGATGTCCGCCCCTGCCGACCAGGTGCCAGACCGTCGACACGGTGTGCCCGCCGTCCGACACCAGGTGCCCGGCCTACGTGACGCGGTGCGGGACCTCTCTGGCCGCCACCCGGTGTCCGCCGGTCGAGACGCATTGCCCGCCGATCCTGACCCGGTGCGTTGACATTCCGACGCTGACCCAGTGCCCGGTGGTACAGACCAGGTGCCCGCCCGCTCCAACGCTCTGCGTGCAAGGCGACACGATCTGCCCGGCGGTGGACACGCGGTGCCCGGCGGTCGGCACTGCCTGTCCGCCTAACGCGCTCACCGCCTGTCCGGTCCCAGGAGGCCAGTAAGGTCGCACCCGGGCCCAAAGGGAAGATTCGCAAGCAACAGGGCGGCCGTTTCGGGCCGCCTTGCTCTGTTTGACGAATCCGCCTTCAGCCCCGGCCGGGGCCAGGAGCGTTCACGGGCCATACGGTGCATGCGCGCCGCAAGTCACCCAGACCCGCCGCGCGAAATGGCGCTGCATACTTCAGGCGCCTGCTACACCTCATAGGGCATCCGGGCCACGGCCGTTCGCCTCCGCGCCGGCAAGCAGCCGGTCCACCTCATCGAGCAGCGCCTGGATTTGTGCCGCTGAGAGCGGCGAAGTCGCGGCCTCCGAGTAGATCTCAAGCAGCATCAGTCTGATCCATCGCGCCGCCAGATCCACCCGATGGCTGAAGTCCGACGAAGCCATCTGCCCGGCCCTCCCCAATCCCCCACGCCCCACGACGGCACGAACCTCCAACAACTTCCCCACAGACTCACTGCGCGACAACGTTCTGAGAGACACTGCTCGGGTTGCCCCGGTTGCTTTATCCCGTCAAGCGAGCGTTGCGAGACTGCTTTGCGCCGCCCATCCCGCCAGAGTGCCAGCCATTGAGACCGCAGCCCCCGTGCACGCTATATGTTGAGGCCAAGCCGCCGCAGGCGGGCAATGTGACAATACGCTGTCGCACTTGGCTCAAAGGAGGAAGCGGGCGGCGGCCTCACAAGCGCAAACTTGCCCTTGAGGGCAACATGGCCGCTGGTTGCCGCGGGGTCGACACCCAATCTGCGTCGGCCCTGATGCGCCGCAATGGGTTCGCCTGCGAACTGACCTGGCCGGCGGTAATCTGCCGAAATGGCGCAAAAACCGACGGAAATCCGCGAGAAACCGTGGCCCTGGCAGTTTGCGAGAACCTGCTGAAAGAATGGTATGCGGTTCTCTCGGCCATTACGCATCGCCCGGATCCTCGAGAAATCAGGCATCTCGCGGCACTGGCGGCAACTGAGGCGCAGATTATACCGAGAAAACTTGATACATTCAACAGACCGGCTTGAGCAGGTTGCGACCGCCGGAAGGAACGGGGTGCGGCATGGCCGAAATGGACTTCCTGACACGGCTGCGGGTGGCGGTCGCCCTGATAGGCAAACAGAAGGATGCCGCGGCGGCCACGCACATCAGCGCAGCCCGCCTCAGCAATTACCTCAGGGGAGTGAACAGGCCCGGACGGGCAGTCCTGGAGAGCCTGGCGGCATCCGCCAAGGTGCGGCCGGCCTGGCTCATCGGCGGCGAAGGGCCGATGCTGGCGGCGGACGACGGCCGCCAGGACGCCAAGCAGGAGCCGGGCGCCTCGGCCGACCGCCCGGCTTCCGCGCCTGCCGCCCAGCCCTTCGCACCTGCGGACCCGTCAGGCCCGGCCCCGGCGGCCGCCGACCTACTCCAGGCCATCCAGGGAATGCAGGCACTGCTGACCTGCTGCGTGCGGCTCTTGTCCGACGCGGGGCGTCAAGGCATCGCCGAGAAGCAGGAAGCCGCGGCCAACGACATCCTCTCGGCTGAGGATTACGCGTGCCTCGACCCGGCAAGACAGAAGCATTACGTGGCGCTCGTGGGACGCGAGGCTGTCTGGCAAGCGTTCGGCCCTGCCGAAGCGAGCCGGGCCGGTCGCGGCCCCTGTGAGTACATCTACGCGCCGGGCGTCCCGCCAGGGACGTTCGCGGTCCGCATCGAGGCGGCGAGCATGATGCCGGAACTGCCGCCCGGCGCGATCGTGCTTATCGGCGCGCCGCTGGATCCGCTGCCCGACTGCCCGGTGCGCGGCCTGGTGCTCTACGAGGACGAGGCGGGCGCGGTCAGGCACACGATCAAGATGGTTTGCGCCGGCAAGAACGAGGTGCGCCTGCGGGCGCTCAACCCGCGGTTCCAGGGCGAGCAGAGAGTGCCGAGGGACCGTGTCCTCACCGTGCTGGGGGTGATAGGCCGGCTGGCCTGAGAAGATCCGCTTGCGGTTCTCCGATTTGCTGCGTGGACAACAACGAATGACGAAATCCGAATGACAAGCGCGGCGGGCTCAATCCGGAGCGCTGCTGGGGAACGGTCATCAAGGCCAAGGCCCCCGGCAACCCCATGGACTGCGAGTACGTGTTCTACGCGACCGACGGCCTGCGGTGCAGCCAGCCGGTCTCCGTGCAAATCAAGGTGGTCCGTTCCGGCGACGCTCAGCCCCGGAGACGCACGGCACAAGCGCCTGGTGCCGGTTCTGGAAGCGTCTGCCTCACACCTCGTCAGGAACCCGGTATTCCTTGCGGTAGGCGGGCTTGAGGAACCTGTTGGCGGCGTCGCTGCCGGCGAACGTCTCGGTCCTGGCGTCGAAGACCACCCGCTGGTTGCCCAGCCGGTAGGCGATGTTGCCCATGTGGACCAGGCACGCGCTCAGGTGTGCCTGCTCGATGTCGCCGTTGGGCCGCTGGCGGCTGCGGATGCAGTCGATGAAGTTCGGCTGGTGCCACTTGTCCGGGAAGTAGCCGTGCTCCTGGGCGACGATCTTGCCGCCGCCTTCGAGCACCTGCCAACCCATGCCGTGGCGGCCCAGGTACATCATCTGCTTGGTGCCGTATATCTCGATCCGCTCGCAGTTCTGGGGCCAGAAGGGGAACTTGTCGCCCATGCGCTCCTGGCCGGTCGACTTGACCATGTACGGCGGAAAAGAGGTGTTCTCGCTCACGACGGTAAAGTCGCCGTAGTCAAAGGTCACGACCTGGAGTTCCGGCGTCTCGCGCTTGGAGCCGAAGGCCTGGTTGCCTCCGGCGCAGTACGCCGCCTTCGGCGGCGGCGGATCGCCGAGCACAAGCCTCAACAGGTCCAGTTGATGCGAGCCGTCGCCCGCCAGGACGCCGCCGCTATAGTCCCACCAGTCGTACGGGCCGAAGTGCCGGCCGGCGTTGTAACGCGCCTCGGGCGCCGGACCCAGCCAGCGGTCCCAGTCGACGCCGGCGGGCACTGGTGTGTCGGGGCGCGGCTGCCAGGGACCGCCGGGCAGCATGTTGTTGACCGTGATGTAAGCGATCTTTCCGAGGCGGCCGCTCTTCAGGTACTCGCGGGCGCTGTAGGCGTACGGGCCGCTGCGGTTCTGAGTGCCCGCCTGGACGATGCGGTTATACTTGCGGGCCGCTTCGACCATCTTGCGTCCTTCCCAGATGGTCAGCGAGACGTTCTTCTCGACGTACACGTCCTTGCCCGCCTGGCAGGCCCAGATCGTGGCCAGGGCGTGCCAGTGCTCCGGGGTGGCAATGACGACGCCGTGGACGTCCTTGTCGGCGAAGGCGTCGCGCATCTCGATGATTGGTTTCGGGCGTCGGCCGTGGACCTTCGCGAGTTCGTCGGCCATCTTTCCGCCGCGGGCCTCGTTCACTTCGCAGACGTACTTGAACTCCACGTCTTTGACGGCCGCGAACTTCATGGCCAGGTCGTGGCCGCGCCCGCCCGCGCCGATGAGGGCCAGCACGACCTTCTCGTTGGCCGATGCGGCACGGGCCGGACTTAGCGCCGTCAAGGCAGCGGTTCCGGCGGTCAGCGCTGCCGCGCCCCCCGCCGACAACCGGACGAACCTCCTGCGGGTGAGTTTCGGCATGGCTATCTCCTTGTGCGAGACGGGGCCTCCCATAGGAGAGCATACTGCGGCACGTTTCCAGATTCGAGGACATTTCTGTCCGCGCACGTCCTCGGGTGCGCCTGAAGAAAGTGGCACAGTTGTCGCAGTTTGTCATTCTGAGCCGCCTTCAGGCGGCGAAGAATCTGCCGTGGAGATTCCCACAGCGAGATTCTTCGCTCAGATTCCCACAGCGAGATTCTTCGCTCCGCTCAGGTGCATCGATGTCCTATTGGGACGCCAGGGGACGCTACCCATGTTCTTGCTCTGAAAGCATGGCGCCCATCGATTCATATTTGACTGGGCACTCGCCTGAACACCCCGAAGAGCCCGCTGCCGGGACGCCGGTGCCGCCGAAAACGGCCGCCCTCCCCCGAACGCTTGCGAATCGGGCGGCGGATTGCTAAGTTGGCGACCATCCGGACGGAGGGAAACCATGACTTCGCGCCAGCGCGTCCTGGCGATGATCGCCGGCAAGCGGACCGACCGCCTGCCCCTGATGCCCATCACGATGATGTTTGCCGCCGACCAGGCCGGCGTCAAGTACCGCCGGTACGTCGCGGACCACCGCGTCCTGGTGGAGGCCCAGATCCTGACGGCCGAGCGGTTCGGCTTCGACCACGTCTCCTCGATCTCCGACCCTGCCCGCGAGGCGGGGGACCTGGGGGCCGCCGTCAAGTTCTTCGAGAACCAGCCCCCCGCCATCGACGAGAGCCGGGCCCTGCTGGCCGACAAGAAGGCCCTGGCCCGCCTCAAGGCGCCCGACCCCTTGAAGGGCAGGCGAATGAGCGACCGCGTGAAGGCCTCGGCCCTCTTCCGCAAGCGCCTGGGCGACGCGAAGATCATCGAGGGGTGGGTCGAAGGCCCGTGCGCCATGGGGGCGGACCTTCGCGGCATGAATACATTGATGTATGATTATTTCGACGATCCGGGGTTCGTGCGGGACCTCTTCGCCTTCGCGGTCGAGATGGAACTGGCGTTCGCGCGCGCCCAGGTCCAGGCCGGGGCCGACCTGGTGGGCGTCGGCGACGCCGCCTCGTCGCTCGTGGGGCCGCGGATATACTCCGAGTTCGTCTGGCCCTGGCAGGCGAGGCTCGTCGACGGCATCCACGCCCTCGGGGCGGCGGTGCGGCTGCACATCTGCGGCGACACACGCCTGAACCTGGAACTCATGGGCCGCCTCGGCTGCGAGATCGCGGACCTCGACTCCATGGTGCCCCTGGCCGACGCCCGGGCCAGGATGGGCGCGCGGCAGGTGCTCCTGGGGAACCTCGACCCGGTGCGGGCCCTTCGCGACGGGACGCCGGAGGGCATCAAGCAGGCGCTGGCCGAGTGCCACCGGGCGGCCGGACGCCGATACATCGTCGGGGCCGGCTGCGAGGTGCCGCGCGGCACGCCCGCCGAGAACCTCCTGGCGATGCGCGACTACGCCGGCGAGGCCGATTAACCAGGCTGACGCGGCCGCCCGGCAGGAAACCTGGTCAAGAAAGGCGCCGGCGCAACTATGACAAGAGCACTGCTTCGTAACCCCTTCCCCCTCATCGTGCTTGTGGCAGGAGCCGCCATGCTCACCTCCAACGCCAGTTGCGGTTCGGCCCGTTGGGCCGATATGCCGCCCGTGGACCAGTTGCCCGTCGTCAAGGAACTGCCCGACCCGTTCGTTGCCGGCGACGGGTCGCGCGTGAAGACGAAGGCCGACTGGGCCCGCCGCCGCGAGGAACTCAAGGCCCAGATCCTGTACTACGAGTTCGGGCACTTCCCGCCGCCGCCCGGCAACATCAGGGCTACCGAGATCTCGTCGAAGATCAATGACACCGTCGGCGCGACCGAGAGACAGTTGCTCCTGGCGATGGGCCCCGACCACAAGGTCCAGTATCACCTGGACCTGACGATCCCTCGCGGCAAGACCGGGCGGTTGCCGGCCATCGTGACGGGCGACCTGGCCTGGTACAAGTTGCCGGAGCCGATCCGGCAGGAGGCCGCCCGGCGGGGATACATCGTCGCCGAGTTCAACCGCGAGGAGGTTGCTCCCGATAAGAACGACCGGACCCGGGGCGTGTTCCCCCTCTATCCCGACTACGACTGGGGCTGCGAGGCCGCCTGGGCCTGGGGGTTCCACCGCACGGTCGATTACCTGCTGACGCTGGACTTGGTGGACCCCGCCCGCATCGGCGTCACGGGGCACTCGCGCGGCGGCAAGGCGGCCCTGCTGGCGGGGGCATTCGACGAGCGGGTCGCCCTGGTCTGCCCCAACGGTTCGGGTGCCGGCGGCGCCAGCACCTACCGCGTGGTGCATCCCAAGGGCGAGACGCTCCAGCGGGTCGCGACGGTCTTCCCGTTCTGGTTCAACCCGCGGTTCCAGGGGTTCATCGGCAACGAGACGCGGCTGCCCTTCGACCACCATTCGCTGCGGGCGCTGGTGGCCCCGCGGGCGCTCCTGGCCACCGAGGCCCGCGGCGACCTCTGGGCCAACCCGACGGGGTGCCAGCAGGCGCACCTGGCGGCCCTGGAGGTCTACAAGTTCCTGGGCGCGGCCGACCGCATCGGCATCTCGTACCGCGACGGCAAGCACGAGCACAACGCCGATGACTGGGCGACCCTCCTGGACTTCGCCGACAAGGTCTTCTTCGGAAAGACCGTCTCTCGGCCGTTCGACCAGTTGCCCTTCCCGGACGACCCGAAGGCGTTCTCGTGGTCGGCGCCGGGGGGCGCCGGGAATTGAGGAGCATCGAGCGGCTGGGGACGCTGGCAAGACAGACGCTGGCAAGAAACTGTTGACACGAGCATGCTCTGGCCGCAGACTTATGCGCCAAGTGGCTCGGGGGAAGTCCGGAAAGCGTCGGGGGGTGTGCCGCTATTGCCACGCAACAATCCCTAGAACCTGCCAGCCTCTTGCCGCATCTGCAGAGGTGTGGGTACTCGCGCCCGCTTCTGCGTGAGAACTTCCGGTTCGCCCAGGGCCAGGTCCCCCTCGTTGCGTTTGCTCATGAACCCGTCGATGCACGATCAGCGTGCATTGCCGCAACAAGTGCCAACGGCCAGCCTGCGGAATCCGTGATTGCTTGCCGCGAGACGGGTGCGCCTGTGGTTTTCGTCTGCCGGCCGGAGAGCATGGAGTTTTGGGGGCAAGGACGCACGGCTCCCGCGCTTGTGGAAAGCGTGCGTCGCTCGGACCTCGGGCAGTTCTTCGCGGCACGTCGAGCCGACCTGGCCCCAGGGAGGATTTACGCCGCCAAGACGCGCGGACTGTTTGATAGACACTGCCAACTGACTTTCGTGGACGTTGGACTGATGCCGATGGTGGAGGGCGAGATCGGCCAGAGGCTCACAGTTCTAGTAGAACGTGCTGTCGGGCAACTGACAGCCCTACTCGACTGGCGAAACGTGAACACGCAACAAGGCCATTGGCTCCTGCGATCGGTGTTCTGGCTGTTGGCCGCCAAGATTCTTCATGATAAGAAGGTGCCTTCTTTCTCGGCTCTCGACTTATGCGATGTGCAAAAAGCGTTCACATGTATCGCGCAACACTACGGTATCCTCTCACCTGTCACCATCCAAGGCTCAAAGGAAGCCCAATCGCTCTCCGAGGTAGCAGCCATCATCGGGGGGTTCGCAGACCTTGGCCATGTGACGACTGAGTCACTGGCCTACGTTTATGAGAATACCCTCATCTCCGAGCAAACCCGGTCTGACCTGGGCACGCATAGCACTCCGTCGTACCTCGTGGACTACCTTGTGTGGCAACTAGCCCCCTGGATCGAGGAAATCCCCGCGTCTGAACGCCATGTGTTCGAGCCAGCCTGCGGACACGCGGCATTCCTGGTCTCTGCGATGCGGTTGCTGCGTGAATTGCTGCCCCGCGGAGCGGGGCGAGCGATCGAAGTGCATGAGTACCTGAAGCCAAGGTTGCATGGCCTCGACTATGATCCTTTTGCTTTGGAGATCGCGAGATTGTCCCTGACCCTCGCGGACACGCCAAACCCTAACGGTTGGGACCTTAAGTCGGCCGACATGTTTGCAGGTAAACTACTGCAACAGCGCGCCAAACGGTCGAAGATCCTGCTGGCCAACCCTCCCTTTGAGAACTTCAGGGCTAGGGAGACGGCGGAATACCCACGCCTCGCCTACACCAACAAGGCTGCTGAAATGTTGGCTCGCACCTTGCCTCACCTTACGAAGGGGGCCGTCTTTGGAGTCGTGATCCCGCAAGGGCTCTTGCATAGCAAGAACGCACGATCGCTTCGGCAACTGCTTGTCCGGCAATTTGAGCTCATGGAGATTTGCCTGTTCCCAGATAAAGTCTTCAAGTTCTCAGACATGGAATCGGCCATCATCATCGGGCGTCGAAAAGGTGGTATCCGCTCGTCTGTGGAAGTGTTACGCTACTGCCGCGTCCGCGAACCCGACGTCAACCGTTTCAAAGAATCCTACGGCGTGAGCGCGGAGAGAAGAGTAGCCCAAGAACGGTTTGCTCAGGATCCTGCCTGCAGGATGCAGGTTCCGGACTTGGAGGAAGTGTGGTCATGGTGCAGGGCCTACCCAAGATTCGCAACCATCGCGCAAATAGGGCAAGGCCTGTCTTATAGGAGTCCGGAGGCCCTGCCCAAGGATGCCGTGACCGCGGCCAAGAGCAAGTTCCCCGGGGCGGTCCGTGGCTATGCGAAGTTGCGGGAGAACTTGATGGTACACGGCGTCCCCGACCCCGTGTGGATGAGCTTGGATCCAATGCTGATCCAGAGACCTCGAAGCGGCGCGCAAACGGGCATGCCGCAAGTCCTCCTCAACTACGCGCGCGTCAGCCGGGGGCCATGGCGTCTTAAAGCCTTCATTGACCTGGAAGGCCGTGCCGTAACCAGCAGCTTCATCACAATCCGACCACGCGGCGAGGGCCTTTCGCTCGAATTCCTTTGGGCTCTGTGCAACTCGCCTTTCGCTAACGCATACGTCCACGCCCACACGATGCAGCGCGCAGTCCTCGTGGGCCTCATACGCGGCATGCCCGTCCCGCTCGCCTCCCGAGACGAAGTCGAAGGCGTAGCCGACGCGGCGCGCGCCTACCTGCAGGCGGTTAGCCCTGCCGATGACTCACTGGTGGCCGCTGTCGACGAAGACCTCGGCCGCATGCTGATCGCGCGCATGGACGCCGAAGTCTTGCGTTTGTACCAACTACCCCCTCGTCTTGAACGCGAATTATTGGACTTGTTTGCGGGCGAGGGTCGCCGCGGCGTACCCTTCGAATTCCTACGCTACTTCTCCGAGGATTTCGAGCCTTGCTTTTCGCTTCACGACTATCTCTCGGACGAGTTCCAGCGCTCAACGGCCGGTGAACTGCGGAAGCGATTCGAGCCGCTCAAGTCCTCGGCCTTGCTGAAGGGTCTTAGGCGGGCAACGGAGGACTTCGGAGAGTGATTCCATTGCGCGGCTATCTCCTGGACACGAACATCATCACATACTGGTTTGACCATGACGACCCGCGCCATGCGCAAGTCCTCGGACACATCGGGGCGCTCCTACCAGATACGCCCTTGAGGATATCTTCCGTTACCTTGGGTGAGATTGAGTATGGGCTTCGTGCTGATCCCAGAACCGACACTGCTCTTCGGGCAGGACTCACCGCGTTCGTCAAAGAGGAGTTGCCCCCTGCCCTGGATGTACGAAACACAACGGCCATCTACTATGGCCCCCTACGCGCTCGGCTATTCGACAAATTCCCCCCGAAGAAGCGGAGACGCAAAGGGCTCCGGCCGGAGCAGTTGACAGATCCAATCACTGCCAAGGAACTCGGCATCCAGGAAAATGACTTGTGGCTCGCGGCACAAGCCATCGAGCACAGGCTGGTGTTCGTCACCCACGACAAGATGGACCACATCAGGCAGGTTCTTGATGGTGAACTTGCCCTTGACATCGAGGACTGGGCCGACTGAACTCCAGCAGTCCCAGAACCTCAGATGCCCGCGCCGACTTCCAGGATTTCCCACTTCCGCTCGTCGGGCCCGGCGCCGTAGGCGACGGTGTCGCCGGGGCGGCGGCCCATGAAGGCCAGGGCGAGCGGAGCGCGATAGAAGTAGATGTGTTTTGGGATGTCGGAGTCCCAGGGCCCCAGGAACACGAACTCCTCCTCGGCGCCGGTGGCCAGGTTGCGGGCCCGGACGCGGCTGCCCACGGTCACCGTGTCGCCCGCGGCCACGGCGTGCGTGATGACGCGGGCCTTGGCGATGTCGGCCTGGAGGCGTGCGGCCCGCTCGGCCAGGCGGTCGCGTTCTTCGAGGGCGGCGGTGAACTCGGCGTTGTCGCTCACGTCGCCGTGCTCGGCAGCCGTGGCGATGGCCCGCTGGTTGTCGAGGATCTTCTTGGAGACCAGTTCGCCGTAGATCTCCTCCTGCCTCCGCAGGGCCGCCGCCGTCGTGTAATTGACGTCTTCTTCCCAGGGCGGCACAGCCTTGACGACAAAGTGCGAAGGATGGGTCTTGCGGACGATATCCAGCAGGCGCGTGCGCACCACGTCCGTGAGGGCGGCGTTGCGCTCGATGGCGGCCCGGATGTCCTTGGCCTGGCGGTCGTCGGACGCCTCGAGGACGCCGCGCAGCGCCTCGCCGTCGCGGGCGGCCAGCGTCGACCGTATCGACCCCACAAGCGGCCGCAAGGACCGGTCATCGGCCGCCTGCCGCCCAAGGTTGTCGGCCGCCAGGAGGAAGCGGATCGTGAGCGACGAGCGGCTGACCTCGGCGAAGGCCTGGGGGTGCCGGCCCGCCGTCACGGCCTGCCAGAGCCAGAAGAGTGCGGCTACGTTCTCGTCCGGCCGCCGCAGGATCGCCGCCGCCGCGGAAGCGAGGCGGCCCTCGTGCCCGGCGGCGGCGAGTTGTTCGCCGATCCACTCGCACACGCCTTCCGAGCAGCCCAGGAGGGCGGCCGTGTAGAAGTCGGGCCACCCGTCCGGCAGCGCCTCGCGCACCAGGGCCAGGATGCACCGGGCCAGGCCGTCATCGCCGATGGGCCGCAGGAGGGTCGCCAGCGCGCCCTCCGACGCAAGGACCGAGTCGAGCGGCGGGACCTCCGGCACCGGGACTCCCGGGTGGCGGCGCCGGATCTCGGCCAGGACCGACAGGGCCGCCAGGGCCTCGGCGGGCGCCGCGGCGCCCTCGGCCAGCGGCCGCGCGATCTCGGCGGCAAAGTGCGCAAGCAGCGCCGCCTCGGCCGCCGGGTCGTCGCCGGTCTCCCTGAGGTGCGCCAGGACCAGGATGAGGCGCGGCTGGCCGGTGGGCGCCTCGGCGAATTCCTCACGGGCGCGGTCCACAAACGCCCGGGGCGTGGCCCGCAGGAAAAACGTGGGCTGCGTCCCGTCGGACATCTCGATCAGGGGGGAGCGGCGGACGGCGGTTTTCGCGCCCGACCACCACTTTGACCACGCCTCGCCGGGCACTACCTCGGCCAAGGCCGCCTTGAACTCGCGGAACCCCAGGTGCGGGCCGTGCGCTTTCAGCACGAGGCGGGCCAACTCGGCCGGGTTCTCTTCGGCCAGGCGCTGGAGCCGCGGATTGTCGAAAAGAAGCAGCGCGCGCAGGTCGTCCTGATCGCCGATCTCCAGGTTCTCGACCGAGGCCACGTCGTACGCCCGCTGGGTGTCGCCGAAGGAGACCGATAGGACCTTGCGGGCCTCGTCGATGCCGATGACGCGGCCGGGGGACTTGCGGCGGCCGTCGCTGACGTACGTGCCGGGCTCGAGCAGGAGGAACTTCTCGAGTCGCTCAAGGGCCACCCGCAGGGGCACGTCGGGGCGCATGACCGTCATCTCGACGAGCGTGCCGATGCCCTCCACGCCGCCGAAGGCCGCGCGGTAGATCCCCCCCACCTCTTCGCGCAGAACGTCGCTATCGGGCAAGAACGAGACAACGCGGCGGGCGGCATCGAGGGTCGCCTCGACGCCCTTGCGGTCTTTCCACGACGACAAGAGGAGCCACAGCAGCGACTCCATGGCCTTGGCGGCGCCCTCCTGGGCCGCCTCCTGGAGGACAACCGACAGGTCATCGACCGAGAAGGCGTCGTCTTCGAGCGCGGCCATCCACTCGGATTCGAGGTCATCGAACCGCTTCTCGCGCAGCAGCCTGACGAGCGGTGCCGCCTTGTCGGCCTGTGGCTCTTCCGGCATCGATGCTCTCCGCGATCAGCGGCCTCCTTGCATCATCATACCGCTTATTGGCCGCAGGCTGAAGCACTGTTTTGCCGGCGCGGCATGGCGAAGACCTTGTGCGCGACGGGCGACATGCCCACGATTTGCGCGGCGGGTCCCCTGATGAGGGTGTTGGTCCGGCCGGGGCGGCCAGACACGGACCGCCGACCTGTGGCACATGGCGACGCCGCTCACGCTTCGACGCGCTCGAGGCGAATGGTGTCGCCCTCGCGGACCTGGCGGAAGACCTTCACATCGCCCTCGCAGCGTCCGATGGGCGTCACGGGGCTGGCGGCCCGGGGCTCGTCGCCCTTGGAGGCGGGCGTTTTGCCGAAGAAGATGCAGAACGCGCTGCCCGTCGGCCAGTACGCCAGTTCGCCGACCTCCATCCGGTCGCGGGCGTCCAGACCCAGGTCGCACTGTACCGGAATGCTGAAGTAAACCTCCTGGCCCCACGTGTTGACCGTGCTTTCGATGGGCAGCGCGTCCCAAAGGCGCTCGGCCGTCACCGAGTCGTTCAGCGTGGCGAGCATCTCGATCTTGGTTGTCGCAATACGTATCTCGTGCATAGGCGTCTCCTGTAGACTTCGATAGTGTAGCATCCTTACCGCGGTCGAAGAGCCTGTCCGAAAAACCGCGGGTCAGGCATATATGCAACCAAAGCCAGCCGTTGGGCTTTGGTTGGCATGTCGCTTCAGCCCCGGGAAGGAGAACCGCAACAACTTTACTGAGGCAAACGCAAAAGCGCGTTTGCCTCAATAAATATGCCTGACCCTCGGTTTTTCGGACAGCCTCTACGCCGGTAATGCTGCTACAGTCTCTAGACTTCGGCGAATTCGTTGACCATGGCGGTACGGCGCTTCGCGCAGGCAAAAATCCCGCTCTAGCGCAACACGGACCAGCGGGGCCCGTGAGGCGCGGGCCGATCCGGTCCGTGTCGGCTGGGGCCTTCAACGCCCCGAGACCACGATGGAGATACGGACGCTCCTACCGCTGGCGCTGTTTCTTCCTGACCACAAAGAACACGATGATGATGATCACAAGCAGCGCCAGGAGAAGCCACCACCCCGTCTCCATGAATCCCCAGAATCCGAGCATAAGTTGATCCTTTTCTCAGGTCGTCCGTCTCCCCATGCCCAAGTTCGATCCGCGATGGTCCCGATCAGGGCAGCATAGTCGCCTTCCAGGGCCTGTCAAGCAGTTTTTGGCCAGCAGTATTTGGCCTGATTCATCTTACGGTGCAGCGGCCGGCGCCGTCACGGATTCCTCCAACTGCTTGATGCGCCCCTCGATGGCGCGACGGACCTCGGGGCGAAGGCGGTGCGGCTCGGCCAGCCGGTCGTCGAGGCGCAGGACCTCGCGATACGCCCCGTATGCCGCCGCCGGGCTGCCCAGCCGGTCCATCGCGCGCGCCAGGTCCAGACGGATGGGAAAATCGTCGGGGTACGGCGGCGCCGCCGATGCCACCGCCAACTCCCCCGCGCGCGCCCCGACCGCGCGGCGGACCGCGTCGGCCAGCCGCCGCTTCGGCTCGGGCATCAGGCCATCGAGGCGAAGCACCTCGCCGTAAACCGCCATCGCTTCGGCCCGGGCTCCCAGCCGGTCCAGCACGTTGGCCAGCCACAGGCGCCCCAGAAGGTTCGTGGGATAGAGATGCGCGGCGTGTTCGAGGCAGCGCCGCGCCGCGGCCAGGGCGGCCTTGTCCTCGAGGGCCCCCTCAGGGGCAAGGCTGCACGACGCCAGGGCCAGGTACGCCCGCCACAGCCGCGGTTGGCGCGCCAGGGCATCCTCGTAGGCCTCCCGGGCCTGTTCGAGGGCCATCCCCGAGCGCGGGTCGCGGACCAGGTTCGCCTCGTCCTGCCAGAGGCGGGCCCGCATCATGGCCGGCTCCCACGCCAGCGGGTTGGCCGCGGCCGCGCTGCGCAGGGCCTGATCTTGCTCGGCGGGGTCAAGCGATCTGGCCGCCATCCCGATCATGAACTCCTCGTGGCCCACGGGCAGGATGAGACGCGAAATGTAGAGGAACGCCACCACCATGGCGCCGGCCATCAGGAGGAACTTCTTCGCCGCGCCGAGCGGAATACCCGGTGTGCCGTGGCCGGTCTCGTCCGGCCGTGCTTCCCCCAACTGCGGAGATCCCCCGCCGCTTCCGGATAGTGTAGCATCCTTACCGCGGTCGAAGAGCCTGTCCGAAAAACCGAGGGTCAGGCATATATGCAACCAAAGCCAGCCGTTGGGCTTTGGTTGGCATGTCGCTTCAGCCCCGGGAAGGAGAACCGCAACAACTTTACTGAGGCAAACGCAAAAGCGCGTTTGCCTCAATAAATATGCCTGACCCTCGGTTTTTCGGACAGCCTCTACGCCGGTAATGCTGCTACAGTCTCCGCTTCCACGCCGGATTCCAGCGACATTGCCAGGCCCGAGCGTAACGCCCAGGAGCACCAGCATCGCCCAGGCGGTCGGCGGCTCGAGCACCGCCGTGCCGATCATCTCCTGAAGCGCGAAGGCAAGCAGCGCGACCACGCACGCGCCCTGGAGGCTCCTGAAGGGCCGGCCCGACGCGCGGAGGCGCGACGGTTCCTCCGCCGCCGCCACCCCCATCGCCATGGTCATCACGGCCGCCGCGGCGGCGCCGATCGTCCCGAAGCAGACGACGGACGTCCAGTCCTGCGCGTTTCCCATGATCGAGAACAGGACCACTCCCGGCACGGCCACAACGAGCGTCGGCCACAGGAGCCCCCCAAGGGACTCGCCTGCGGCGCCTCCATCGCGAGTGCCGACGGGCGGCGTGCCCGGGCCGCCGCTGCCCGGGCACGCTTCGCCCCGAAGAGAGAGGCCGGCTCGGCTGAAGAGCCATGCCCTTATAGCGATAACCCAGATCACGATCAGCGCCGCCAGCCCCGCCGCCCCCAGGTCGCTCAGTGTTGAGAGGAGAATGTTGTGCGGGTCGCTGACCTCCTCCGGCGCGGTGGGCAACTTGAACTCCAGGTAGTGGAGACCGAAGTTCTCCAGGCCGACCCCCGCCAGGGCGTGCCGCCGCAGGATCTCCCACGTGGCCCGCCAGTAGTCCAGGCGGACCTTGAGCGAGGCCAGGGCCGACGTCGCCGCGGGGTGGCCCGCCCAGACGGCCGCCACCAGCGCCGCCGCTCCCAACACCAGGGGCAGCACGTAAAGGGCCCGCCGCCACCGGCTCCGACTCGCCCACCAATGCACCGCCAGCCAGTAAGTCCCGATCAGACCGGCGACCATGGCGGCCCGGGCCTGCGCCAGGACGATGCCGACCGCACACACGATCGCCGCGCCGCCTACGGCAACGGCCAGGGCCCGCGCGCCTCGCGAGCCTGCCTCGGACCACTTCTCTCGCACGAGGCCGAGGGCCGCAAAGAGCCCCAGCGTCAGAAAGGATGCCAGGACGTTCGGATGGCCGAGCGTCGCCTGGACGCCGCCGAAGAATCGGCCGACGAACATCTGCTCGCCCCAACCGCCGGCCTCGATGCCGTGCCGAGCAAGGACCTCCACGCGGTGGGCCTGGAAGTATTTCCACGTCTCCGGCATGGCGTAGGCGGCCTGGTAAACGGCGATCAGGCCCGCCACGAGCGCCGCCGCCACCAGCGCCGCGACGATGAACCGGCGCTCGGCGTCGGTCCGCAGCGCCTGGACGAGGGCGAACGCCCCGACCCACAGGCCGCTCAACTCGGCGGCCCGGACCATCGCCGACGCCTTGTCCGCCGCCAGCGCCGTAGAGATGACGCACCCGGCAAGAAACAGCCCGGCGGGGATCGCCAGCCAGGGCTGCGGCATCGTGGCCCGGCCCTCGGCCACCCACGACGCCACCAGCAGGACCGGCATCATCCAGAACACGAAGCCCACGAGCAGCACCACCAGCGGCCCGGGCAGGCCCTGGATGCCGATGAACGACGCGTTGGACGTAAACTGCGGCAGGACCAGCAGGCCCGCAACGCCGATGGCCAGGACCGCCCGGCGAAGCCACCGGGCCAAGGTGGTCGCCGAG
>Ga0315280_10004263_pt1 | contig 21266 bp, 19 predicted proteins | sample YL17G06_40_MG_FD_203697 | JGI IMG/M metagenome (GOLD analysis project Ga0315280, IMG submission 203697) | Sediment microbial communities from Yellowstone Lake, YNP, Wyoming, USA - YL17G06_40 | ecosystem: Environmental > Aquatic > Freshwater > Lake > Sediment | place: USA: Wyoming | collected...
GTTCTTGCCCACGTCGTGGAGATCTCCTTCCACCGTTCCGATCACGATCGTCCCCCGCCTCAGCTGCATCGCCTTCTCCTTTGGCAGCGCTTTCTCAAGCACCTCCATCGCAGCCGTCATCGCATCGGCTGCCAGAACGACGTGGGGCAGGTAGATCTCGTACCTATGGAACTTTTCACCGACCTCCCGGATCCCAGCTGCCAAGCCCTTCTCGATTGCCTCAACCAGATCGACCTTCGCCTTCACAGCGGCCTCCGCCGCCTTCTTCGCCGCTTGGGCGTCGTAGCTAAGGATCGCTTGCTTCAACCTCTCCACGTGCTGCGCCTTGCTCATCCCAAACCCTCCCTGACTTGGAGATATTGCACAGTTCACCTTTTTACGCTAACTGCGGCATGAGCTCCAAAACGCACGCCCGTACGGGGCCAAGCCAGTATCACACCCTCATTCACATGACTGACGTAGAGTGTCAGATAGACTGAAACAATGGCTGGTTCAGACGCAACTTCTTCCCACCCAGACCAGAAGAGTACAGATCCCACCCGCATTCCTTAAGTCAGTCAGCCCTAGGCTCGGATAGAAAACTAGATACAGATTTTAGTTCGAAGAAACACTGCTCCTTCGGTGGAGAAAGCCGACAAGCTCATGATCACACCTCCCACTTCCCTACTCTTCGACAAGGGCAGCATACTGGTCAGGGGCGAGGTGAGAGTACCCTACGCCGTATGGGATGACAGGGTGAGGGCGTTCCGGGCTCAGGCACTGTACTACCGGGAGATAGCCGAATTCCTCAAGCGGAGCGAACTACCTTTCAGAGACAACGTCCAGGATCCAATACCCTGTCCGAAACTCACCTGCAACATCCAGCTGAGGAGCTATCAGGCGCAAGCTCTCAGAGCATGGGATGAGGCTGGCAGGAAGGGCGTGATTGTCCTTCCCACAGGCTCAGGTAAAACCGTCATAGCGATGAAGGCCATCGAGCTGGTCAACCAGCCCGCGATAGTCATTGCGCCCACGCTTGACCTGGTGGAACAGTGGAGAAGCTGGCTTCAAGACGAGTTCAAGGTGGAAGTCGGAGTATACGGTGGAGGCGACAGCACGCTCAGAGCTCTCACCGTGTCGACCTACGACTCAGCCTACCTAAGAGCCAGCGAACTGGGTAACAGGTTCAGCTTCATCATCTTTGACGAGGTCCATCACTTGGGGGCTGAAGGCTACAGGCAGATCGCCGAGATGTTCACAGCGCCCTACAGGATAGGGCTGACAGCGACCTATGAGAGGGAGGACATGCTCCACAGAGAGCTCCCGAGGCTCACAGGAGGGGTTGTCTACAGACTCAAGCCAGACGATCTGGCGGGAAGGTACCTTTCGGAGTATACGCTTCAGACAATAAGCGTCAACCTCACGGACGAGGAGAAGACGGAGTACGAGAAGAACTATAAGACGTTCACCGATTACCTTGCCAGCAGAGGGATAAGAATCACCACGCCAGCCGACTTCCAGAGGTTCATAATGAGAAGCGCTAGAGATGCCGGTGCTAGGCAGGCACTCCTGGCAAGAAACAGGGCGCTGAACATAGCCTTCAACTCAGAGACAAAGGTCAAAGCCCTAGAAGAGATACTCAAGTCAAACCCCGAGGACAGAATCCTGATCTTCACCCAGCACAACGAGCTCGTGTACCGCATCTCAAAGAGATTTCTCATACCGTACATAACTCACACCACAGACAAAGAGGAGAGGCACGAGATACTGAAGCGATTCAAGGACGGAAGGTTCAGAGCGATAGTCACCTCAAAGGTTCTGGATGAGGGGATAGACGTCCCAGAAGCGTCTCTAGGAATAATCATGAGCGGAACCGGCAGCTCGAGAGAGTTCATACAGAGGCTTGGAAGGCTACTGAGGAAGAGGGAGGGAAAACGGGCGAAGCTCATAGAACTCGTTTCAAAGGCGACATCAGAGACGAGGACGAGCTGGAGGAGGAAGAGAGAACCGGAAGAAGACACGCCCCCAGCCAACCGCTAGAGGAGTTGACTCGAAAGGGCGTAGTATGTGTTTCTGCGAGGTGCCCAACGTGCTTCCATCAAACCTTCTCAGAGTCAGGTTCATGAGAGGACAGGCCGTACGCCCGATCTACGCGCAGCTCAACGCAGGAACACTGAGCCTAGCCGAGCGTGTGATCGGGTCTTTCGAGAAGGGGGTTAGGAGCAGGAAGGGTGAGCTGAACGAGAGACTCAGAGCGTTTGAGGACGAGGGCTTCGACTACAGATTGGTCCGAGGCCTGTCAACGCTCCTCGAAAGGAGGTGTGTATTCGAGGCCGATAGCCCCGCCGTCAACCCGATGGGTGCTAGGACCGCGGTCTTCGAAGAGGCGAGTCGAGTCAAGGTCGTGAGCGCGGAGGAGAGGGAGAGGGTTATTCAAGGTGTGGCGACAAGTCTCAAAGTCCAGCAGGAAGCTCTGGAGAAGGCGTTGTATAGCGATGTTGAAGAGGAGCTCATCCTGAGAAAGTTCGACTCCATAGAACCGGAACCCCTGGTGAAGCACTACAACCTCTCCCTGACACAAACGCTCCTCTTCAAATCTCTGAGAATGGAGTTCACTGCTACGGGGAACTGGAAGAACATCCTAAGAGCCGCGAAGAGGCTGGGGCTCATGTACTCTATCGAACGGAATGACGGGGGCTACACAGCGTCTCTGGATGGACCTCTGTCCCTCTTCCGGATGACTGATAGGTATGGGACATCCATGGCTAAACTCCTGCCGCACATAGTGGCATCGGAGAAGTGGAGGTTAAAGGCCGACATTCTGGGAAGGAGCAGGGACAGGATATTCTCGTTTGAGCTTGATAGCGGTGAAGCCAAGGGACTGATAGAGGAGATTGCGTACGAAACCCTTGAAACACGGGCACAGGGTCCATACGACAGTGCGGTTGAGGAGAGGTTTGCGAGAAGCTTCAACGCCTACGGCTCTGGATGGCTGCTCAGGAGGGAGCCCGAACCATTGCTGGCGGGAAGGCATCTCCTGATACCCGACTTCAGCTTCCAGAAGCAGGGCATGAAGGTGTACCTCGAGATCGTGGGGTTCTGGACCCAGGAATACCTTGAGAGAAAGATCAACAAGCTCGCCACCATCACGGATGTGGACATGATCGTGGCTGTGGACGAAAGTCTGGCATGCTCAAAGCTCCAGAGGCTGGGGGGCAAGGTCATCTACTACACGAAGAACGTTCCCATAAGGCCCATCATAGAACACCTAGCGACGCGCGAAAGAGCTGTCGTTGAAGGTGAGGCTGAAACAGTGAAGATCAAGACTATGAGATTGAGCGGCGACATAGTGAGTATATCGGATATCGCTCGAGAACATGGCGTATCCGTCGAAGCCGTCAAGAGGGCTGTTCAGAACCTGGAGTTTGAGGGCTACAAGAGGATCGGCGAACACTACGTATCTAACATAAAGCTCACTGAGCTAGCGACTAAGCTCAGTGGATTGGAGAAGCTTTCAGATGCGCTAACAGCTATCGAACCATACGTGATCGACCCCTACCGGGTCCTCGAAGCCTTAGGGTACACCATAACGTGGGGTGGACTAGACCTTCAGAGGAGCAGAATAAGGAAGACCTCGCCTCGCAACATTCAATAAAAGGCTTCCCCGAGAATTTTTATGAGGTGCTAGTTCAGACTTCGAATGGGAAAGAAACTAGACATGCCCTTACGCACCCACGATAGATCAGACAAACTCGGTTATCTTCCTCTGTCTGAGGGCATTGGAGAGCAACGTGCTGTTTCGAATCCAGACCCTTAGTGAAATACCAAACTTTCCGGAGACGTGCTTCAACACCTCGTCTAACGAGTTGAACTTGAGCGGATCATGCCTCAGGGCGTTCCTCACGTTCTCCCTGACTTGCCAGACCCCGACTGGCATTATGTAGTTGGGGTGGGACTCCCTCAGAACAATAACGGTCGCCTGTCGCCTCTCCTCCATCAGCTTCTCGTTCACAGCCAACCGAGCAGCGTAGTAGCAGCCACCCATCCTAGCGTATGTGGTTCTGCCCTTGAACCCCTCCCAGTCGCCGAACATAAAGATCTCATCAAGGCTAGGATTCCATATCGTCCCAGGATACCACGCCTCTATCCCCTCGTACTTCCAACCCTCCGGCATCATCAGGATCTCAAACCGGTTGTCCAAGTAGTTTGATTCGTAGACTCGGAACTCGTTCATCAGCGGGAAGGTCTTGACCTCGTCCATCAAGGACTGGGAGATCATGCTGTCGACGGCTGTGATGCTCCACCTGGTTGGAACGAGCCTCCGACGCTTCTTCAGCCCGAAGGCCCCCACACTGAGCGCCTTCTGGATCCTTGAAACAAGGACCCCACTATCGTAGAGCGAGACGATCGCGTCAGAGGCGAGCAGATCGGTGTCGTAGTGAGCCTTCTCCAGCCGCCTGTCAACCTTAACGTTTCCTACCTCCATCCTCTCCATCAGCGCTGAGGGTCCGATGGGCTGGACCTCGTCGTTTAGGATGAACGATCTGCGAGGCCTGCCCTTGAACGTGAGTTCGACGTCCACGGAGCTGTCTGAGAGCGCCAACTCCTTGACGTCGTCCATCATCCTTCCACCCATCTCTGGCCTCCGGACATCGACTCTCCGCTTCCCTCGAACGAGCCTCAGCCTGAAGTCGACGATCTCGTCCATGGTCTTCCCGAACCAGCCCTCGGGCTGATCCATCATGCTGGTGTCGCCGGAGACTGGTGGAACGAGCGGTCCCGCGAAGACGTAGGGGTAGCCGAGCCTACCAACGAAGACCCCGGGCGGAGACGCCCCTTCGAGATTTTCCTGGTCTATGAGTGGCTTGACCTTCAGGTAGGACTGTATCCTGGTCAGTAGTGGGCATCTGGACTTTCTGCATAGCATTCGGGCGCCCTTGCAGAGGACGCAGAGGCTTCCCCTCGGCGTGACGATCTCAACTTGGTCCGGAATGTTGAGGTCGAAGGCGACGGCTGGGTCTTTGACCAAGTGCGACAGCCAAGGAACCTTCTTCTTGATGGTTCTGACGATCTTCGGTTCCTCGACCGACATGGCTGACCACGCGAGGGCGATACAATGATAAGCGCTAATTCCACCCTATAACCTCACCTAGCTTGTGATCTGACAATCAACACCATCGTTCGGCGAAGGTTACCAAACTTCGTGGAGGCAGAATTGTATATGCGACGTGACCTAGCGAATCGGGTGATTAGAAGGATTGATGAGCACGATCTTGTTCGGCTCACTAGAAAGCTTGTCGAGTTCAGAAGCGTGAATCCACCCGGCGAGGAAAAAGCCATCTCTGAGTTTTTGGAGGCTGAGATGAAGGCGAGAGGTCTGAAGGTCGAAGCCCTCAACACAGGTGGCGGAAGGAACAACGTCCTAGGCTGGGTTAAAGGGTCGAGGAGTAGACCTGCACTCCTGCTGAACGGTCACTCCGACGTCGTCACACCCGGCGAAGCCTCGAGATGGAAGAGCGACCCGTTCAAGCCCGTCGTGAGGGACGGCAAGGTGTACGGTAGAGGAGCCGCCGACATGAAGGGCGGTCTCGCAGCCATGATCATAGCAGCCGCCGCGTTGGTAGAGGAATCCAGGGAATTCCGAGGAAGCGTGGCTGTACTCGCAACAGTCGACGAGGAGGTGGGAAAGATCGGGGCTAGACGGTTTGTCGAGTCTGGCGGCATAGGATCGTTCGACGCCGCAGTAATCGGAGAGCCCACCGATCTCGCGGTTGCCACCGCCCAGAAAGGAATGGTCTGGGTAAGGCTGGAAACGAGCGGAAAGATGGCCCACGCCTCTCAATCGGACCTTGGTGTGAACGCGGTGCACAAGATGATGGACCTCACGACAGCCATCAGAAAGCGGTTGCAGGTTAGACGGCACAGACTCTTCGGCAGGACCGACGTGAACGCCACCGTCGTAGAAGGAGGATACAAAGTGAACGTGATACCGGACAGCTGCCGGGCGCAGATCGACATCAGACTCGTGCCTGGCCAGACCTGTGCCCAGGTACGGCAACAGATCGAGAACATCGTGGCCCACGAATGCGGATCCGACCCCAGCCTGAAAGTGAAGTGGGAGCTCTTCGAGACGCTCGAGCCCACCGAGGAGCCAGCCAGCAGCCCGGTCGTTAGGGTGCTGACCACTGCCTACAAACAGGTCAAGGGAGAGAAACCGAAGAAGTGGGGATTCCCAGCCACAACGGACGGCTCCGTGTTCGTCGCTGAGGCCGAGCTACCCATCACCCTCTTCGGTCCAGGAAGGATCAGCGAGGCGCACTCCGTCGATGAGTTCGTAGAAATAAGTCAACTAGTGGACGCATCAAGAGTCTACGCGCTCACCGCGCTGAACTTCTGCGGCGTCTGAGTGGACACATCCAAAGCTAGCACCTAACGACTCACAAAGGAATGTGAGGAGAGCCGGACTACTGTGAGGCCGCTCTCTCCAGCTCGTCGACCCTAGACCTTATGGTTTCGTACAGTTTGTCTCTGAGATCGGCACCGCGGAGACCCAGGCCTTTGATCTTCATGACCTTGCTTGACAGCTGGTGGTCTCCGATGAAGCTGATCCACTTCTCGAAGTCGCCACGTACCAGGTGAAACTCTACAGAAGTCTCCTCCAAGTCCCGGATGATCTGGGCGAACTCGGGAAGCGATGATGCAGACTTGCCGGCAGAGACTCCGATGTCTCTGTAGAAGAGGAAGGCGTTCTCAGGCGGTAACCGGATGAGCAGCCTCTCCGCCTCATCCTTTGAGACGGACGGACCGAGGAGGCTCCTACCCTGTTCTGTTATCGTGAAAGTAACGACCTCGCCGGGAGCGCGAGCCACTAACCCCGACCTTTCGAGCGCCCGAAGATTTCCAAGAGCCGACGCTAACGACACGCCAACTCTGCCAGCGATCTCCTTGAAGTTCAGAGGAACACTCGCTTCACCTAAAGTCCGAAGTAGCTTGAGTTTCGCACCACTTACGCTCTCCACGCGTGGCTACACCATCCTCACACGTAATTGAAACCAATCCACATTCTTAAACATGTCTCGTTCGGAGAAGCCCGAGACGGTTAGTAGCAGAACTCGCACCTAACCTTGTTCTGCTCACAGAGCGCCGAAACGACCCCCTTCAGTCGGCCAAAGTAGTCATTCCTGGAGAAGAGGACGCTCTCAAACTTCGAGACCAGTTCCGGGAAGAATTTCAGGAGCGTTGCCTTGATGGAAGCCCGGTTCCCATATTTTGTGTTTAGCCGATCAACTAGGACGTACCCGACGCCTACCTCACCCAACTCACCGATGAGCTGGCTCAGCGAATCCTCAGCCAGATAGGGTAGCATCGGACCGATGAAGGCGTATGTGGGTATCTTCGCATCTCTGAGCTCCTTCAGAGCCGCGATCCTCTCCGAGGACGAGGAGGCGTGGGGCTCAAACCCTTTTCTCGCATCCTCGTCCAGAGTTGTTACGGTAAGCCCGACTTCACACCCTTGCATCTCGCCAAGTATGTCGATGTCCCTTGTGACCAGCGAGGACTTTGTAAGAATTGACGTCGGAAAACCACGCCCTCTCAGCCTCGTCAGGATCTCCCTCGTCAGCCTCCGCTCACGCTCCAGGGGCTGGTACGGGTCGGTAACACTACTCACGAGAACCAGACCCTTCTTCGCCCCTGCTAGCTCGCGGGAGAGGACATGGGGGCGTTGACCTTCACGTCTACGAACTCGCCCCACTCCTCGCTATGCCCGGAGACCCTCTTCATGAACCACGCGTAGCAGTAGCTATAATTAGACTCGCTGATCTTTTTACTGAAGGAAAAGTCGCGTTGGTCGTCGTCAGGGAAGTACTCTGCAAGTCGATTATAGGCAAATGCGGCATTGTGGGCATAGACTACTCTATAAACCCCTATACGGGTTGCCAGCACGCCTGTTCCTACTGTCTACCCGAAAATACTTTAGTTCTAATGGCTGATCTAACTTGGCAGCCAATAAAAACAATCAAGGTTGGCGATAAAGTCGTAGGAGTTGATGAATATTCTCAAGGATCTTATAGATATTTTCGTGAAAGTCTAGTTCTTTCAAAATTTTCCAGAACAGCGTTCGTACAGAAGATAATCACGGATAAGGGTTCTTTTGAGAGTACAAAGGAACACCTCTGGTTGAAGGGACCAGATTGGTCCAAATGTGAAAACCTGAGACCTGGCACGAAAAGTCGATTAGTACGCTGGGTATCTCAACCGGTAGATGCTTTGCCCGAGGATTCTGATTATATGCTCGGTTATTTAGCAGGCGCGATAAAAGGCGATGGATCTGTTGGACATTACGATTACTCCGGCGGACGACGTGTGGATACTCAACACAGATCTAGGCTTGCTGTAAAAGACAAAGAGTTTCTTGATGTTGTTCAAAGATATTTGAAGAGTCTAGGCTGCGAGACACATATCGGTTCTGTGAACTGTGCATTAATCAATAGGGCTGTGCAGACCTACAAGAAAGAGGAAGTTGAAAAAATTGAATCCTTGATTGAACGAGATGCAAGCACCAAGACCTATAAAGCAGGTTTTCTAGGCGGAATATTTGATGCGGAGGGATCCTTCGAGACACGTGGGACTTGTTTAAGAATTGCGAACTATAACGATAGAATCTTGAGGGAAGTGGGGGATTACCTTAAGGATTTCAACTTTAGTTTTCGTCGAGAAGAGAAAGACGTGAGACTTCTTGGCGGATTACCCGAAGTAATTCGGTTCTTCAGTTTGACTCGACCGAAGATACAACGGAAGAAAACAGGCGTTTTCGGCTCAGCATTGAAGCAGAATGGCGGTGAGATCCAAGACATAATCTCGGTAGGAAAGAAGAGAGTGTTTAACTTGGAAACTTCGACCAAGACTTTCATAGCGAACGGCTTTGTTTCGCATAATTGCTACGCCCGCTTTATGCTCAAATACCATAGACGAGAAGAGAAGTGGGGCGAATTCGTCGATGTCAAGATCAATGCTCCTCAAGTCTTGTCGAGGCAGCTTCCGGGGCTTAGACGAGGCCTTACCTGGCTTAGCAGCGTGACCGATCCGTACCAAGCGGTAGAAGAAGAGTACAGATTGACTCGGAAGACTCTTCAGAGGTTGCTCCCATACCAGTTTCCCATTACCGTCTTGACCAAGTCCAAGCTGGTCACCAGAGATGTGGACGTATTCAGGCAGTTCAAAGAATGCGAGGTAGGCATGACCATCATAACGCTAGACGAGATTGTTCGGCAGAGGTTTGAACCGAACTCCTCAACAATAGCTGATAGGCTAAACGCGCTCAAGACACTACATGAATCAGGGATTAGAACCTACGCGTTTATCGGCCCTCTCCTTCCATTCATTTCCGAGGAAACCATCGACGAGCTTGCAGCTCAGCTCAAGGAAATATCCGTTGACAGGGTTTTGGTTGATAGGTTGAACATAAAGGGAGGAAATTGGCAGTCGATACAGGAGACGCTTAGAAGACACTATCCCGAGTTGATCCCAAGTTTCAGTGAAGTGGTGTACTCCGAGAACAACTACTATAGCGACCTGAAAAAGAGGGTTGCAAACATCCTTAGAAAAAGAGGGCTTGAGTTTTCCTTCTGCTACTGAGGATCGAATGTCGCCCTGAGCACAGCCTCCTACGGCGCTCTTATCACTCTAGGCACGGGAGGCGCACCTGGCTTAGCGTATGAGAAACGCTAAATGCACAACCTCTGCAGGTTACGTAGCGTCGTTGACAGCACGGAGCGAGCGAAGGCAGTGTCCTACGCCAAGGTTAATCCGCTTTTCGTCGCCTGTTTCATGACCTTCGTCATATACATTGGATCCTTCATGCGGACGCCGATAATCCCACTATACGCAAGGGACCTCGGGGCAACATTGACCGAAGTGGGGCTGATAACATCGTCCTACATGGTGGTAGCCTCATTCCTGGCCGTCCCGCTGGGCTCGACCTCCGATCGGCTCGGCAGGAGGAGGCTTGCGATCGTGGGATCCCTACTTGTCGGGTCGTCTTCCCTGCTCATGATCCTTGCAAACAGTCCGACCCTGATCATGGTCATGTACACACTCGCAGGACTAGGGCTGGCGTGCTATTCCCCGGCGGTAACAGCCTTCATAGGCGATGTCTCTCGATCAGACAAGGTTGGAAGGTTCTACGGCACCTACACGACGGTTCAGCAAGTCGCGATTGCCTCGGGTCCTGCGGTGGGTGGCTTAATTGCAGGCATCCTAGGTTTTAGGAACGTGTTCGGCCTGTCCGGGGCTATCGTACTGATCGGGTCGATCATAGCGTTCCTCTACTTCCCCAAAGAATCAAGCGGAAGATCAAACGCCCCCAGCCTCAGCGTGTCGGAGGGCTTTAACCTCCTTAGGGCAAGCAGTGTGGTCCTGATTTCGTGGATTTCCGTCTTCACGGTCAGTTTCATGTGGGGAGTCTCGCAGACGTTCCTCCCAATCTACGCGGAGACCGTGGGCATAGGAGTGGCAATCGTAGGTGTCCTCTTCGCCGTTCAGTCAGCGACGAACGCGATTTTGAGAATACCGCTCGGCGCCGTGTACGATCGGCTAGCAAAGAAGTGGCTTCTGATGATCGTCGGGGTGATTTCGGAAGCTCTGGCAACGGCCCTTGTAGCCTCGGTCGCGACCCCCCTGATGCTGGGCGTGCTCATGATTCTTATCGGTTTTGGGATGGGCGTAACTCAGATGGCGGCAAGCGCGCTCATATCAGAATCCTCGAACCGTGCAACCCGCGGGCTCGGGATGGGTTTCTATTACACGTGCTTCTACGGAGGGATGGCGGTAAGCCCGGGAGCCCTCGGATTTGTCATATCTGCGCTCGGATTCCAGCCAGGGTTCCTCGCCGCCGCCGTGGTCGGTCTAGCCGCGATCCTTGTAGTCCTAGCCATAACCTATCGGGCTGCGAGGCACACCGCCCACTGACCCCGAGCACGCTCACTTTCTGAAGTGGGGCGGGACCTTCTCTCCGCAGAATCTTATGAACTTCCGTTCGTCAGGACTCGAGCTTACAAAGTAGATGTGATCGAACCCAGCCTTGACGAACTGCTCTATCCTCCTGATGTGCTCCTCCGCTGTCGTTGCAACTATCCACTTCCTCGCGATAAGTCACCGCCAAACCTGAGGTGAGTCAGCTCACGGTGAACGTCGTGCCACGCCCAGCTACAGAACCCCCGCGGGCATCTGACCGTCCTCCATCACCAGAAACTCCTGACCAACCTCGAGCCGAGAACAATCCTCTTCAACCCCCTTCCTTGATACTCTTGGGAATCTGCCTGCCAAAGACACCACTCATCTTGAGCTTCCGCTCAACGGTGATCTTCACCTCGCTCCTCTCAACCAACCCGATCACCCCAGATACCTAGAAGCGAACCGCCATCTATGACCGTCGGTTAAGCACTGTGTTCGAAGTGATTCACGAAATCCTTTGAAGACTACCCTAAAACCGCCGATAAACGTACAGGGGATCACCTATCCGTTCGAGCAAAAGCCTAAATACCAACCGCATGTTTTCAGTTATGCTTCAGTTGCCTTTTGGAGGTCGCCCATCGTGAAGAGAGCGCTTGATGATGTGAGGATTCTTGACCTAACCCATGTCTGGTTTGGACCCTTCACGACGATGCTGCTGGCTGACATGGGGGCGGAGGTGATAAAAGTGGAACCCACCTGGGGAGAGATGACCCGTTTCTTCCCACCGCTCGTGAACGGAGTTGCTCCGAACTTCGTCTACTTCAACCGGAACAAGAAGGACATAACGCTCAACCTGAAGAACGAGAAGGGAATCCAGATCTTCAAGGAGCTCGTCAAGAAGGTCGATGTTGTCGTCGAGAACTTTAGCCCCGGCACGATGGAGAAGCTGGGCCTTGGGTACGAGGAGCTGAAGAAGATCAAGCCAGACATTATCTACGCCCAGCTCTCAGGATACGGACAATACGGTCCCTACACCGCAAGACCGTCCTTCGACATAATAGCCCAGGCGATCAGCGGTCTCATGCGCCTGACCGGGGACGATCACGACCCCGAGGGTCCACCCATAGCCACATCACAGGCTCCCGGCGATCTGATTCCTGCGCTGTTCGCCGTAATCAGCATACTTACAGCAGTACATTACAAGAAGAGAACAGGCGAGGGACAAAAGATCGATGTAGCCCAAGGAGACTGCATGATAGCGGTGATCCCAGCCTTTGTCGGCTACTCCCTCACCGGGATGACCCCCAAAGAGTTGTCCAAGAAGTTCTTCACTGGAGTCTACGGCACATTCAAGACAGCGGACGGGTACGTGGTCATCGGCTCCCCCATGGGGGGGATACTCGATAGGCTGACCAAAGCCATCGGCGCGGAGAGGATCGAGAGCCGCGCGATCGTGGACGAATGGACGAAGACGAGGACCTCCAAGGAGGTTGTTGACACGCTCGTGGCCGCAGGCGTTCCGGTGAACGAGGTGCTCGACATGGCGGGAGCGATGAAGGACCCCCACGTCTTGGCTCGAGACATGATCGTGGAGACCGTTCACCCCAGAGCCGGGAAGACGAAGATGCCCAACTTCCCGGTCAAGTTCTCCGAGACCCCGGGGAGAATCCTGACCCCTGCCCCTGAGCTCGGACAGCACAACGAGGAGATCCTCAATAAGCTGCTGGGCTACACCAAGGAAGAGGTAGCCAAGCTCAAGAAGGAGCAGGCTATCTAGATCTGTTATTTTTCCTTTCCACTCTTCTGTGCGATTGGTTCCAAAGTGAGTTCTTCAAGGCAGAAGTCATCGGGTGAAGCTCGGAACTTCTTCAGTTTCACCTTCAGCTCGGGGTTTACCTGACTGACAACCGCCGTCATCAGAGGGAGGGTTATGTTTCGACACAGGTTCTCGGTGAGGTAGTCACACGTCATACCCGCGGCGTGATAGCCGTCAAATATGGGGCACCCGCTCATCTTGAGCGTGGCTCTCCGGTCGGATCTCTCAACAACTTGATACTCGGTCTCAGCGTCCGAGAGGAAGGCTCCGTACACAGCCAGCCCAGCCTCGAGATCCGTTCTTCCCTGAAGCCCGAGGCGGCTCACCAATTCCTGACCGTCCGCCGATCCCCGCCTCCGGATCGTCCGCGAAAGCACCTCCAAGACCCTGTCAGTTCCGAGCTCCTTGACGGTGGCGATAACGTACGCGAGAAAGATGCCGTAAGCCCTCCTTACCCCGGACCTCAAGGCTCCAAGAGCCTCCACAAAGCGTGGGCTAGGACACCGGCTTCGTTGAGTCCAAGTACTTCTTGTACCTGCACAGAGTCGCCATAGCCATCGCCGCGCGCTCGGGGGTGAGATAGACCGGAACCCTATTGTCCTCCAAGATCTTCGCCGCCTCAGGCTCTATGTCCGCCGCCGGGTTGATCACCAACACGGGCTTACCCGACTTCTTGTACGTCTTGATCAGTTGCTCACTCAGCCCCTTGAAGAGCGGGAGGAACGCCTCCTTCGGCGTACCCGGAAAGAGCCCGTGCATGATCGACACACCCAGCCCAAGCGTGATCATGCCGTCGATCGAGTCGTCGGCGAGAGCGATCTCCGGAACCTTCAGGAAAGCCTGCATGTTCAGCGACGCCGTCAGGTCGACCGGATTCCTCGGATTCCCGAAGGGCGGAATGTACTGAAGTATCTTTGCCTGTGTCTCAGCGCCTAGCCTGGGTAGCTGAAGGCCCAGCTGGACACAGCTATCCGTTGTCTCCACCCCGACGCCACCCGAGTTGGTTATCACACCTATCCGGGTGCCTCGTGGTAGAGGGCAGTACAAGAGAGCCTTGATCGCGTCAAACATCTCCTCGGCGTTGCCAGTCCGGATTATCCCCGACTGCTTAAACGCCGCGTCGTAGACCTTGTCGGATCCAGCCAACGCTCCTGTGTGAGACGCCGCCGCCTGTCCGCCCATCTCGGTCGTTCCGACCTTGATCACAACGATGGGCTTCTTCTGGGTCACCCGTCGCGCCGCATCGTAGAATCTTCTTCCTTCCTTGATACCCTCGATGTACATGGCTATCAGCTTGACCGAATCGTCCTGAGCGAAGTATTCTATGTAGTCGCTTGCGGTCAAGTCAGCCTCGTTGCCAGAGCTCACGAACTTCGTGATTCCGACGCCGACGCTTTGGGCGCGGAGGTACAGCTGCATGCCGTAGCCGCCGCTCTGCGATATGAATGCGATCTCACCCTTCTCGTGGAGGAACGGAATCATTAGGGCGCTCAACTTAGCCGGTGAGCTGCAGATGCCCATGCAGTTGGGTCCGACGAACCTGACTCTGCCCTTCCGCGCGATGCTCACGATCTCATCCTGGAGCGTCTTACCCTGTTCACCGGTCTCGCCGAACCCAGATGTTATGATAACCGCACCGGGCACGTTCTTGGCGACGCAGTCTTCCATAACTTGGGGGACAGCTTGGAGCGGAACAACGATCACCGCGAGATCCAAGTCTCCTGGGATGTCCCCGACCGATGGATAGCACTTCAGACCATCAACCTCATCAAGGGTCGGGTTTATGGGGTATACCCTGCCCTTGTAGCCGCCGTTCACAATCGCGCTTAACAACATGTGACCCCACTTCAAGGGGTCCTTCGACGCCCCGACCACGGCAACACTCGTCGGGTTGAGTATAAAGTCGAGCGCATGGGTTCTCGTACTCATCGCAACCACAACCTAAAGCAGTTACAGGAGACTAGATAGAGCCCTCTCTCTACTTTTATGTTTTCACGCGGCTTAGAACCGCGTATCCCAGGCACCAAATTCGTGGATCACAGCCTAGCTTTCTCTCTGGGCAAGGACCCTAGTATTCAGAGATGTTCTGATACTCGACAGAACCTTTGGCGTCTCCGAAATATCGAAGCCACCCACGCGCCTAACCGGGAGAGAACACTTCTATCCTAATCTCGGCAAAGAACTCCCTCTTTGCCTTGCAAATGGGACATATATAGGGAGGTTCTTCCCGGAAGACAACATAACCGCACTGTTTGCAATACCACAGCCTCTGTTTCTTCGTTGTAGGTTCCGCGTTCACGGGGAGGGCTGCGGGAGGTTGAGTAGCAGGAGCCGCCGCAGGCGTGGTATGAGCTCTTGCCTGCTTCTCCAGCGGTCTCCTTTCAGGGATTGATGCGAGCGGCTTTTTCCCTTCAAACACGTCTTTTGTCACGTAGAGGCCACAGTAGCAGGTCCCGAACTCCGCGCAGTCCGGATCACGGTAGTCACAGGGGCAGATGACGTCTTTGTCCAACTCAAAGTTTCCGGACGCCAGCCTGCAGGGGCATGCTGGGTAGCCGTATCTCTCCTCGTTTTTCCTAAGGCCTTCAAGCAGGTCGTTCAGGAAGGCTTGGTCCGGGTTCAGGTAGTAGCCACGGCTTCGAGCGTCCGACTCAGCCCTCCTTCGCACGCTCTCCAGCGTTATCAGAGTCCAAGTGCCTCCTTGATCTCGTCCACCTTGAAGCCCTTGATCACTCGCTTATCATCTATTACGATGGTAGGATAGCTGTAAGAGCCCGTTTTGGCGAAGTCCTTTTCGATCTTTTTTAGTTGCTCGCTGTTGGCTTGGTCGACATCCACATACTCGTACTCGACACCGCTATCCTTCAAGAACTGCTTTGTGCGCTTGCACCAGACGCAGGTGCTTAGAGTGTACATGAAGACCTTGTGATCCTTCCTTCTGCCCTCCACTCTTGTTGCGTTCACTGATCTTCCCTCTAGGGGTATCTGAGGGTTTCGCGCCGTGTCATTTAATCTTTTTTCAAATCCGGTCCAAGCCCATTTTCTTAAATCTCTCAGCGGAGGATCGACATGCGCTCTCTTCTTTCCAACCTTAAAAAGAGCTGCAAACCCATAAACCCTGAGGACTTGGGTTGGATTCCGAGAAGGTTACTCTCCTCAAGAATCCTAGCCTCACCGAATCTCTTAGGACAATAAGGGATGGGCTGTCCCGAGGAAGAACGGTAATCATAGTCGGTCCATGTCAAGTCAGATATCAAGGTCGAGCGAGCTCAACCCTCCAACAGGGAGAGAGAATTGTGATTGTGAAGGAGGACGGAAACTTCATTGTCCATAGACCGTACGCCCTCGAACCTGTGAACTACATGCCCTCCACAAGCAAGAATGAGCCCCACAAACTTCGCTCACCCACGAAAACGAGCGGTTGCCTCTTCGAGGTCTCCCAAGAGGGAGAGAGCATCACAATCAGAGCGGTCAGGAAGGTGAGGAGAGAGACCGTCTCTGTCACGTTTGATCGCATCTACGCGGTGATGAGTCTAGACCTAATTGACCAAGCGGCTTTCTCGCTGTACGCGAGCGAGGAGGATATGCGGAGCGCGATCCTCGCCGAACCCACCCTCGTCGAAAAGGGGTTCCGCCCGACGAGCTTCGAGAGGAAGGTTGAGCCCGGTTTCGTGGACGTATACGGTTCAGACTCTACCGGAAAGCTGGTTGTGATCGAGATCAAGAGGAGAGTGGCAGGCAGAGATTCTGTGCTTCAGCTCGCACGATACGTGAAGTCGGTTCAGACCTCCACCCCCAGCAAGGTTAGGGGCATACTCGTCGCCCCCGGAATCGCCCGAGGAGTCCAGCCGCTCCTTCTCTCCCTGAACCTAGAGTTCAGGACGCTCAGCCCAAGAAAGGCTTTCGAGATCCTGAGGAGCCGCGGCCTGATGGAGCAATATGAACTCTCAGCTTGGCTGCGATAGTCTCATGCTCCTCTTTCCCCAGAATCGATTAGTTTCACCTGCCTCTCCCACACCTCAGTGTCCGCGTTGCTTTAATAGCGCGCACCTCCAACTACATTTGACCCGCTTGAGACCCGGGCGGATGTGAGGCTTCTTCATGGTCGGGGACGAAGCATCCGAGAAGAAGTATGAGTACATCGAGGATATCCCGGGGGTCGGACCGGCAACCGCCGCAAAGCTGAGGGAGCTCGGCTTCAGCACGATCGAGTCGCTCGCCACAGCCACCATCAGGGAGCTAGCCGTCGCCGGCATAGGAGAGAAGCAGGCTGAACGGATCATAGGCGAAGCAAGGGGATCAATCTCCCTCAACTTCGTTAGAGTCGACGAACTCTTCAAGGCCAGAGAGAAGGTCCTCAGGCTGACCACCGGAAGCAAAGCCTTGGACGGGCTTCTAGGAGGAGGACTGGAGACCCAGACGATCACAGAATATTATGGCGAGTACGGATCGGGAAAAAGCCAGATGTGCCATCAGTTGTGCGTTAACGTCCAGTTTCCAGTCGACCGAGGAGGCCTAGAGGGAGGAGCCCTCTACATCGACACTGAGAACACGTTCAGGACAGAGAGGATCGCTCAGATGGCGACCCACGTTGGTCTCGACACGGAGGCGGTGGCCAAGCGCATAATCTACGCTGAAGCCTACAACTCCGATCACCAGATACTTCTGCTCGAGCAGGCGGACAAGGTGATCAAAGAGAACAACATAAAGCTGATTATCGTTGACTCGCTCACAGCGCACTTCAGAAGCGAATACATCGGTAGGGAGTCCCTGGCCGAGCGGCAACAGAAGCTCAACAAGCACATGCACAAGTTGATCAGACTGGCGCGCGCCTTCAACGCCGTGGCCGTGGTCACGAATCAGGTTATGGCGAAGCCCGACCAGTTCTTCGGTCCGAGCGTGGAGGCGGTCGGCGGACACATCGTCGCCCACACATGTCTCCACCCCGACACACTGGTTCAATTGGCTGACGGATCGATAACGAAGATTAGTTCAGTTCACAACCCACTAGAATTGGCAGCTGTAGATCTGAAGCAGGATCTGCAAAATGTCACTGGAAGATGCGTCGGAGTCTGGAAGACCGAGCTACCGGAGATCCTCAACATCAGAGCTGGTTTCGATATCAAAGCGTCACCCAACCACAGGTTCTTCAAGCTACAAGGCCTAGATGTTGCAGAGGTACAGGCTAGAGATCTGCATGTCGGAGACTACCTGGCTTACTCACGCAGGATAGACGTTAAGGGCGAATTTCAACCCCTCTCTGTGATCGAACCAAGACGATTCTACAGACTCACTAGGAGGGGATCTCAACTCATGAAATCAGGTCTTCGAGCGAACAGAGTGACTCAAGAACACCTTGCGACAGCCACACAACTCACCAAGCGAACCCTGCGTCGAATCCTTAACGAAGGTTCCCCCACAGAAATGAGGACTTTCGAGATAATGGGAAGACTCGCAGGCCTAGGAGGAGAGTTCCTGAAGGACTGTGAACCTCATTACTCCAGCAAGTGGCGACCAATTCACATGCCATCACGGTTAGGACCGGACCTTGCCCAAGCATTGGGTTATGTGGCTGGCGACGGAAATGTAGGCAAGAGAAGCATCCGCCTGAGAGATCAACGATCTGTCTTGAAGGCTTACAAAAGGATCTTCGAGAAGACCTTTGGCGTGAGAGGAAACATAGACAGGATTTCTGGGAAGCGTTGCCACAACCTAGCGATCAATTCCGAAGAAATCGTGACTTTCTTCAAGTGGCTCATCGACAATTGGAGAGACGTTGTGCCAAGATCTCCCAGAGAATGCGTTGCCTCATTCATAAGAGGCTTGGCCGATGCCGAGGGATCTGTCCAAGAATGGGTGCAGATCGCACAGAAAGATAGATCCCTTCTTGAGGTTATTCAGCTACTATTGCTCAGATTTGATATCAAGTCTACGATTCGCCAAGCAAAGAACTCGTTCCTACTGTGCATTGCGGAAGGTACATCGCTAGAGAACTTTCGGAGAGAAATTGGCCTGACCGCTCCTGATAAGGCCCGAAAGCTCGCGAAGGCTGCCGCCGAGAAATCCCGCATAGGAGGCGATCTCATTCCCGTAGAACAGCAGATTCTTTGGGAGGTAGCTAAGTCGGCAGGCATACGACCATCGAAGCTTCTCAGACATCGAGACGCACGTTCCATCACAAGATCCTCACTATCTCGATTCATAGAGAGGATCAAGAGAGACCCGGGCTACAACAAGACCGATCAAAGAGTCGTGGAAAGCGTCCAGAAGCTTGAAAGGCTCATCAATTCCTCCCTTGGATGGGAGAAGATAAGATCAATCTACCGACAAAAAGCTGACACTCCAGTCTACGACATCACCGTCCTACCGCATGCCAACTTCGTGGCAAACGGTCTGCTCGTTCATAACAGCCACACCCGGATCTTCCTTAGGAAGACGGCGAGCGGTCCGGTGAGAATCGGCAGGCTTGTCTCCAGCCCGTACCTGCCCGAGGGCGAGAGGGTCTTTAAGATCACGGAGAACGGGATAGAAGACATCTCGGAAGAAGAGTCCCAGAGAAGGCCCGGGCGATAGCTGTGCCACAGAGAAAGAACGCAGCCCAGCAGACGACGGAGTTCTTCAGCCTCGTCGCCACTCGGAACTTCACGGCCGCCGAGAGAGTTTTGGAAAACCTAAGATCGAGGCTCAAGCGGACCGATTGGAATCACGGCTATCTGATGGCGCTCAGAGGAATGTTCCTAGCCACGAGGACGAATGATGACCGGTACGCACTCATGAAAAGGTTGAACCTGAGCGGCAGGGTGGAGGCGGAGAGGATGAGGCGAGATTTCATCAAGATCACCAAGGAAAAACTGCAGACGGAGTTTGATAGGGGCTTCTTCTCCGCCTGGGCGGAGTTTGCGAGGGCGCTCGGCGAGGACGAAGCCCTCAGGATGAACAGCCTAAAAAGCAGTTCGGGAAATCGTGTAAAAGAAGGTCCAGAGGAAGAGCCAGAGTAGAATGTAGGCGCCGATCCCGATCGTGTAGAGCTTGGTCTTGCTGCCAACCGCTTCCGGCTGAATCTTTAGTACATAGCGCGCCAGGCAATAGGACATCAAGTACATGCCAACCCCGACGATAACGCCTGGGATGTCGGTAAGCTCGAAGGCCACATTCACGACCGAGACGAGAACGGCAAGGGAGACCCGAGTCCAATAGATAAACGCCACGGGATCAGACTTTGATTTCTCTATGATGACCGACAACTTCGCCAGCTCTATGGACTTCTTGTCCAGGAACTCCCACGAGTACCTACAAATGCTAGACACTATCAATATAAAGCCATAGCGGGTCCCACACGCGATAAGCCAAGAGTTTTATTCCCATGCTCGTGACTCATCCTCAGGTGCGTTGGCTGTGGCGAAGACTGTTAGGGAAACGTACTATTTCGAGGAGCCTGGCGAGCAAAACACTAGAGATGTCATCGACGCCGTGGAGCGGAGGCTGGCAGTCGGAGACATCAAGGATGTGGTTGTTGCGAGCACGTCGGGAAAGACTGCTGTGGAGTTCGCCGAGGCGCTGAATGGAGTCAAAGTCTACTGCGTCAGCGAAACGCCGTACCTGAGAGAGTGGAACTTCGAGTGGCCCTGCCTGAAGCCCGAGCACAAGGCGCGACTGGAGAAGCTGGGTGCGGTGGTCCTCGAGAACATCGCCTACGTGTTCCACAACTCGGTCCTGGAGGGTTCCAAGTGGGATCCCCTGTACCCGGAGAAACTCGTGAGAGAGGTCCTCTACACCTTCGGGCAGGGGATGAAGGTCGCCGTGGAGGTTGTCCTAATTGCAGTTGCCACCGGCTACCTCGACCCGTACCGGGAGGTGATCGGAGTAGGCGGCTCGAGTAGAGGCGCCGACACCGCCGCCGTAATCAGGTCCACCTATCCTGGAACCATCTTCAGCAAAGACCCGAAGAAGAAGCTTGAGATCAGAGAGATAATCGCGATGCCGCGGGTCAAGCGCTGGTAAAGACCATCAGTGAGATGCGCGTTTCCTCTCCATCCTAGCTTCAGAAAGCCTCCCATCCTTGACTTTAATGGCTGACCGCGGAGCTTGCAGAGAAGCTTAGGTCTAGGGAGGCTCTTTACACCTGTTCACCGACAGTCTCTCGGCTACAAAGCGTGAGCATAAGCTCCCGACTTCAATCGGGGAGAAAGCGGGCTGTGAATAAACCCATACTCATCAACAACCGGTCTCATTGCTAGCACGAATGTTCCCGCTGTCTTGTTAGCGTAAGTAGTCGAGGGAAGAGTGCGCCAATGGATGAGTTATCCCTGATTCTGGAAGCCGGCATCGCCAAGCTGGTAGACATCTTTCTTGCCAAGCCCTACGTCTTCTGCACCGAGAGCGACCTGCACTGCTACTTGTATCGCGTGCTCTGGGATCTGGGTCTGAGCAAGGAATGCAACGTCAAGGTGGGTGGAAGGAGTGTCGAGTCTGTTCTCCTGCATAGAGAGTACCCCACGAAGAACAAGTACCGGAGGCA
>Ga0315280_10004264_pt1 | contig 21265 bp, 20 predicted proteins | sample YL17G06_40_MG_FD_203697 | JGI IMG/M metagenome (GOLD analysis project Ga0315280, IMG submission 203697) | Sediment microbial communities from Yellowstone Lake, YNP, Wyoming, USA - YL17G06_40 | ecosystem: Environmental > Aquatic > Freshwater > Lake > Sediment | place: USA: Wyoming | collected...
GAGGTCAGAGCCAGAATGCTCGTGACTCCAACTCTCCAAGTGGTGCCATTTCCGGGGACAGGTCACGGTCATGACAAGAGAGGAGGGGCAAGCGCCTTTGCCTCCTTATCAACACCCCACCAATCTGCGCAATCGACGATATCCTGCCATCGAATCCAAACGCCTTTATTGTTTCCAGTCGCATCTTATACAATGATACTAATCATCTTGTCGGGATTTCGTCTTGAAGATCGATCTGCACGTCCACACCAATCCGCTGTCGCCCGATAGCCTTATGAGCGCTGAGCAAGCCATTGAAACAGCCAAAGAGATTGGATTGGATGGTATTTGCTTTACTGAGCATGATCGTGCGTGGCAGTTGCCGGAGATCGACTCCTTGAGAGAGAAGCACGGCTTCCCCGTTTTCAGGGGCGTCGAGGTCATGCTGCGCGGCGGGATCGAGATACTCGTTTTCGGTTTGAATATGGACTTCACCACTTTGCTCGAGCTCAGTGATCTAAGGCAGATGGTAACCGCGGCGAAGGGATTCATGGTCTACGCACACCCCTTTCGCGGGCTCCCGGAACTGACCGTGACTGATTTGGATGCGGCCCTAGAGATCGCACTGGGCAAGGTGGACATGACCAGTGTTGATGCCGTGGAAGGCCACAATGGCCGCAACAGAGACATTTACAACCAGCCCGCCCTGGAGATGGCGGCGAGGTACAAGTTGAAAGCCACGGGCGGCAGTGATGCCCATGCAGTGACTGATATCGGCACAGGCATCACGGTCTTTGAAAGCAGCATCACTACGGAGGCAGAGCTACTGAACGAGTTGAAGGCCGGCAGGTTCACCAGCGCACCTTTCCGAATCAAGGAGAGATGGACATGGCAGCAAGCGCCAAAACCATAGAGGTGCCCGGGCGCCGGCGTTCTGACTGACAAATTGACAACCTGCATCGGGATGGCATAGCATTTATTTCGAGCCCTTTTCATGAAATGGGATACCGCAGCTTCCCGGACAAGAATACAACCCTGTTCAGTCATGCCGTCGGCAACGCGGTGCCCCGCCCCCAATCCCCCAGCCTAGAGCACACTGCATGTCCCACTGAAAGAGAGGAAATAGGAGGTACGAAGAGAGAATGGCAAAAAGACTAGAAGGCAAAGTAGCGGTAGTCACCGGATCCGGTCGTGGAATCGGTGCCGCGCACGCCATGGCGCTGGCTATGCACGGAGCCAAGGTGGTCGTCAATGATCCCGGCGTCAATCGCGATGGGACCGGTTCCTCCAAGGTGGCTGACGATACCGTGGCAGCTATCAAGAAGGCCGGCGGAGTAGCCGTGGCCAACTATGACAGCGTGGCCACTCCTGAAGGCGGCGAGGCCATCATAAAGTGCGCGGTGGAAAAGCTGGGCGGAATCCACATACTGGTAAACAACGCCGGCTTCCTGCGGGACAAGACGTGCTGGACCATGACTCCGGAAGAGTTTGACGCCGTGGTCAAAGTGCATCTCTACGGGCATTTCAACACCATCAGGGCGGCGGCACCGATTATGAGGCAGCAGAGGTGGGGAAGGATAATCAACACTTCCTCCGAGGCCGGTGCTATCGGCAATTTCGGGCAGATCAACTACTCGGCGGCCAAGGAGGGCATCGTTGGCCTGACCAGGGTAGTCGGCAGGGAGCTGGGCAAATACGGCGTGACCTGCAATGCCATCCGGCCGCAGGCGGCCACCCGCATGACCATGACCGAGGACGTGCTGAAGAATATCGCTGGCATGATGGGGCTCAAGGACGCGAAGGAGGCTGAGAAGGCATTCATGGCCACGGCCTCACCTGAGTTTATTTCTCCTATCCTGATATTCCTCTGCTCTGAGGAGGCCGCAAACGTAAATGCCCGCGTATTCACTGTGGGGGGCGGCAAGTTCGGTCTCTACAACGAGCCGGAGATAATAGCCTTTGTGGAGAAGCATGCCCAGGTCTGGGATGCCGAGGAGCTGATCAAGGAGATGGTCGCCAAGGTGACCGGCAAGCTGGTCAACGTGTCCCCGGTGCAGCCGGCGAAATAGAACAAATTACGATCTAACCAAAGCAAAGCCGCTGCAGGTACAAGAAACCTGCGGCGGCTTTCGTTCTTCTGGACTGATTGTCGGCAAGGATCTGAGACAGGCCGCAGCAAGGACCCGATAGCCACGATTGGGAAGGATCACGTCACCTTAAACAGCCGTCGAGCTTCAAAATGCTCGACTATCTCTCTGCACGCCCTGTCAAACAGGTCGGGATCACCTTTGGCCGCATGGATGTCAGCGCTGAGATCACTGTAAATGCTCCGTACGGTCCTGAATCGACTGGGGAAATCGTCTGGCAAGTCAGCCATGTACTTCTCGACTGCCTCATCAGCCGTGATCTTTTCTGAAGGAGGCATCCGGCTGCGCACCCACTGTTCGATCAGTGTCCGCAGCAGAAACAGACCGGCGAGCGTCTGGCCTGACTGGTGAGCAACAAAGGCACCCGAGTAGTAGCTCTGCATGGCCTTTGGTATCACGGGTGGCACGGCGACATGTTCCATCGGCACGCGACCACATAGGGTAAGCTTCATACCATGACGTCTGACCAGAAACACTTCAGGAACGGACTTGCATGATTGGCACAGGAACGACGCGACGAACACCTGAATAACCTTCTCCTTTGCCACATACGGTTCTGAACCATGCCAACCATACTCCAAGAAATCTTGCACAGACACCGCGTTGAAAGCTTCTATGCGACCGCACTGTTCACAGAACACTTTGATGGTCGGGGCTTCGAACCGGATCGCGGGGGCAACTGCATGAAGAAGGGGGCGCTTGTTGGCGGGATCGGATGGATGCCATTCACCGAACGCGAGCCGCAACAACTCGCTTTCGTAGGACTTCTTGACGTCTGGCTCAAGCCTCCCAGCGTGAGCACGGAGCAGATCGTCATATTCAACTTGAACACTCTGATACAAGTGTCTCGATTCAAGTAGCGTTTTCAACTGCGCGCCAACGCGTAGATCGAATGCATTGAGGAGGCTATCCCATGACATGGCCGCTGCTCAGTCTCACCTTCTGCACCAGATAGTCATCATGACTCGGCCAATTCTACATCACCAACACACGTAAGACAAAGCCCTGTGCTCGTCACCTACATGTCCCCGGGGCTACAACGAAGGGAGCAGGCCTCCTCCCGATTGGTTCAAGCCGCGCTCCTATTGGTGAGTGTCAGGTCCTCGACCTGACCTGGTCATAAAGCGGGTGAGTAAAGATGCTGTCAGACATCGCTGTGGAGTCGGTGAACTACTGGCAGACGAGGCAGGTTGAACGCCTCAAGACTTGGCTGCACCAGAGAAGTGACGTGTCCGCTGTCAGCACACTCAAGAACGGCCTATAGTTCGATGGTGGAGATGATCCTCAAACCTATGCCTTCACTCGCTGGCGGAGGCGCTCCAGGATCCACATGCGGGCCAGCGTGGTAGGACCGATGCCCAGTTCCCTAGCCTCTTCCCTGATCTGCTCCCACTTGTCTGATGGCAGCCTAACAGGGATCACCTTGTCCATCGGCTTCTTCACCTCTACATGCACGACCTCGTCGGTCTCCTCCCAAGCATCCCCCTTTTCGATTCTCTCCGCTTCCTTGTCTGTACCAGCCATCTTACCTACCTCCAGTCGCCTTACTGTACAACCGCCTCTCGCCATCAGTCATCTCTCTGGCAGTCACCACTTTCCAGCAGCCTCCACCTTGATCCACCAGCACCACCAAGACATAGCGTCCGGCGGCTGTCTGACTGAAAAGCTTGTACAGCCCCTCCCTGCTCCGTCTGACATGCCGTGCTTCCGAAAGACAGCTCTCCTCCACCTCTCCAAAAGTAAGACCATGCTTGGATTCTATCTTGTCCAGTATGTGGTCATCGATTTCCAGAGACTCAATGCGAAGCACCACGGATCACCCTCATCTACTCGCCAGTGTATACCATTAGTATACACTTGTCAAGAGAATGGCCGGAAGGTAGAGCTGTCACCGTTGAAGCTATAAGGTGCTCCTACCCCATTTGAGAGATTGTAGAGTGGGTAGAGCCCCACCGCCTTCCTCTTGAACGCTGTGTCAACCCTCTGGCCCCCATTCTCGGGGGGAGATTAGGAAATTGGGGGACACCCCCAAACCCCCGGCAGGAGAATCTCCTGCACCTCAGTCATCCCGATTGGTTCAAGCCGAGCTCGTATTGTATACTCTAGCTTAGGAGGGACCATGATTGAGGGACTAAGGGAGACCATCCTCAAATCCGCCACTGAAGGCAAGGACATGCTCTCCGTCATCGTGGGGCAAGAGGATGCCAAGAAGAAGATCCTGGCCTCGCTTCTGGCTGGCCATCACGTGCTCATCGAAGGCCCGCCCGGCGTGGGGAAGACAACTCTGGCCAAGCACATAGCCGCTGCCCTGCCACCCATAGCCGCCGTGAAGGACTGCCCCTATCACTGCAACCCGGACGCGCCCGTCTGCCCGCAGTGCAGGGCCAAGAAGGCCGCCGGCACGAAGCTGGAGAGCATCACTACTCGTGGTGAACAGCGATTCGTCAGGCTGCAAGGATCGCCGGACCTCACCGCAGAGGACCTCCTGGGGGATATTGACCCCTCTCAAGCCTTCAAGTTCGGCCCGCAGGATTACCGGGCCTTCATACCGGGCAAGCTGCTCAAAGGAAACCGCGGGGTCGTTTTCTTCGACGAACTGAACCGGGTCACCGAGAAGCTGCAGAACGCCCTGCTTCAGGTACTGGAAGAGGGCATCGCCACCATCGGGCCTTACGACGTGGACTACCCGGCGGATTTCGTCATGATCGCCACCATGAACCCCAGGGAACGCGCGGGCGTCGAGGAGCTCTCCGACGTCCTTCTGGACCGGTTCGATGTAGTCAAGATGTCCTACCCGGAGACCGCAGAAAGAGAGACGGAAATCCTTCTCAAGCATGGGCTCAAGATGGACAACGTTAAGGTTCCAGAGGCCGTCATCAAGGGCATAGTCGCTCTGGTGCGGGCCACGCGCGAGGAGCCCTGGGTGAAGGAGATGGACCAGTCCGCCAGCGTGCGCGCCACCCTCTCGCTCTACGAGAAAGTCCAGGCCGTAGCCCTCCTGGAGAAACGGGCCGAGGCCACCGTCGATGACATCCGGAAGATGGCCGCCTCTTCGCTGGGCAGCCGGATGAAGCCGTCTCCGGAGTCCAAGTTCTACGACTCTCAACTCGACCTGATCAGCGAGTTGCTGGATAGCGTTCTGGAGGGCAAGAAGAAATGAGCGCCAAGGGGCTGACCATCGCACTGTCGGGAAAGGGCGGGGTGGGCAAGACATTCATCTCCAGTATGCTGATCAAGCGTCTCTCCGAGCACGGCAGCGTCCTGGCCATCGACGCCGACCCGGACTCCAACCTCCCTCAAGCACTGGGCGTAAACGTGACCAAGAGTGTGGGGCAATCCCGGGAGGACATTATCAACGCTCCCATGCGCAGCCCGGTGACCAACTCCAAGCAGGAGCACCTGGAGCAGTCTATCCATGAATCCATACAAGAATTCCCCCAGTTCGACATCATAGTCATGGGCCGCTCTGAAGGAGAGGGCTGCTATTGTGCCGTCAACCACGTGATCAGGCAGGTGATCGACACCCGGGCCAGAGGCTACGATTTCACCGTCATCGACTGCCACGCCGGGTTGGAGCACCTGAGCCGACGCACCACGCGAGACGTCGACATTATGCTGGTAGTGGTCGAGCCCACTAAGAACGCGGTGCAGACAGCCAGACGGGTGATGGAAATCGCGAAGGAATTGCTGATCCAGTTCGGTGCCATATTCGTGGTAGCCAACCGCGTGACTCCAGAGAACAAGCCTCGCATGGAGGAACTCGCCAAAGAGAGCGGGCTGGAAGTAGTGGCGTACGTCCCCTTTGAGCCTCTCGTGGCGCAATACGACGGGATGGGCAAACCGGTGAGTGATATTCCCAGAGACTCCCCCGCCGCCAAAGCCATTGACGAGATCTGCCAGAAAATCCTCAGCTACGGCTGATTTCGGACGCAGGAAGTTGTTCAGGCAAGAGATCACTTCGACGCTCCACAGGTTGGGCCCGGATGGACTAGGCCGGTCCATCTTCGGCGACCTGGAACTGAGAGACTCTGAGAAGCGGGACCTGCTGAGCAGCATCTGCAGCGCCCATCACCTGCTGATCCTCGGCCCACCCGGAAGCGGCAAGACCAGCGTGGCCAACAACCTCTGGGCAGTTCTGGGCGACATCGAAGTGGTCGATGGCTGCCCGATGAACTGCTCTCCTGAAGCCCCTTCCTGTCCCTGGTGCGCCGAGAGGAAAGCACGAGGCGAAACCCTTCGCGGCACAATCCTTCCGGCGGCCAAGAGAATGGTGAAGGTGCAGGGAAGCGGAGGCCTGATGGTCGAGGACCTGATCGGAGACCTCGATCCGGAGGCTGCACTGCGAAAGGGCATCTACTCTCCGGAAGCCTTCCTGCCCGGCAAACTGCTGAAGGCCAATAGAGGAATACTGCTGATCGATTTCATCGATCGCGTTCCCGAGCGTGTTCTCAACGTGATCATGTACGCCGTGCAGGGCGGGACGATCACCATCGGCGCACTGGAGCAGAAGATCGACCTGGACACGCTGGTAGTGGCCACCGGAGGGGAGGACACGCTGAAAGGGATGTCGCTGGATTTCATAGACAACTTCGACGTTGTCCGCCTGGGATATGTGGAGGACGCCCAGAAACAGAAGAGGATATTGCAGAGCCACATGACCCAGGAGGGCGAGAGGTTGAGCAACAAGGTCCTGGAACAGGCCGTCCAGATAGTCAATGAGACCAGGCACCACATTGAAGTTGAGAGAGGCGTTGGAACGCGCGGCATGATCCGGAACGCCGAGTACCTGGCACACCTGCCCGAGTTGAAGTACAGCGAGGACGACAGCATGGTGGGCGTCGCCGCCACGGTCTCTCTGCCGCACCGCCTCAAGCTGGCTCCGGAAGTCGACTCGCCGGGGAAACGAGATGAGATTGTCGAAGAGATCGTGGGCAAGGTCACCGGCAAAGTGAAAGCCAAGGAGGAGCTGGCCACACTCACCAAAGATGACGTGCTGGCCCTTGTGGAAGAGATCGCCAGAGAGGACAAGCTGAGGAAGCCCCTGAAGTACGGCGCGTTCGACCTGCTCCTCAGGAGGATCAAACGATTCCCTGACACCAAGCTGGCTCAACTGTACCGCGATATCGCTGCGCGTCTGCCGGAACTCTATCCAGAGAGGTACAAGGCGGATAACCTGGACGAGGCGCTGTTGCTCGAAGTCGAGGAGTTGCGCAAAGAGAAAGAGAGCATCGCCGCGTTATTGGAGAAGCAGGCTCTGGCCAAGATGCTGGAATTCCTGGAAAAGCAGGACATTCTGGAGCGCACCGGCAGTGGATGGATGCTGAGCCAGCGGGGCATCAATGTGCTATTGGAGAAGCTGACGCCGCGCCTGGACGAGGGGACCAATCTGTACGGATATGGCAAGCATGCCTCCGGCAAGAAGTTGAGCCTGGGCGAGGGCAGAATAGTCGGCATCCGCCACTATCGCTTCGGAGACAAGTACCGTGACATTTCGTTCCGGGACACCATACGCGAGGCCATCCGCCATCGCCGGCAGCACATCACCAGAGAAGATATCATGGTCAACATCAAAGACATCCGCACCCGGATGGACATCGTGCTGGTGATCGACGTCTCCGGCACCATGCTGCAGTTGGAAAAATTCTGGTTCGCCAAGGAAAGCGGCATAGCCCTTTCGCTGGCAGCGACGGCCTACAAGGACCGGGTGGCCGTAGTCTCATTCTCTAACCTGGCCGATGTGGTGGTGGACCTGACCACCAGTCCCCACAAGGCCACCCGCAAGCTGATCGATCTCGAACTGCACGAGAACGCCTTCACCAACATTGGCTACGGTCTGTCGAAGGCCTGCGAACTGCTGGAGCACCACCCCAAGGGAAGGGCCAAGCAGCATATCATCCTGATTTCGGACGGTGACGCCACCGCCCCGCACCCCTCGCCCCAGAAATACGCCCTGAGGCAGGCCGCCAACGTGGCCCGACGCGGGATATCCATCTCCTGCATCTGCATCAACCAGAAATCCGCCGACCCCGAGCTGATGAGAAGGATCGCGAAGACCGGCAAGGGAAGGATATATCTCATCGGCGCCGAGGAGCTATCTACCACCGTGCTGGAGGAAGCCGCCGCAGCCCGCATCTCGAATGGATGAATGAACATGATGGATGTGCAGAGGGGCTGGGTTGCCTGCGGATCTTCGAACTCCCTGGAATCCCCCTCTGACAAAGGGGGACTGAGGGGGTTGAGAAGAGGCTTGTGCAACAGTCCAAAGCAGTCCTCCTGGATTCCCGCCTGCGCGGGAATGACACAGGGAGGGCAGGCTCAGGGGCCTGCCCCAACATGGTGCAGGGACTCGTCTCTTTGCCGAGGGTTTGGCAGGCTGTCTGAAAAAGAGGTGCAGGATGCATCCTGCCGGGAGTCTGAGGGTGTCCCTCAGCTTCCTTCTCTTTTTCCTCCCCCAAGAGTGGGGGATCAAAGGAGGTTGAAAGCAACCATGGAGACGACGCCGATGGGAGCAGAGGGGATTGTTGGTGGTGGGCACAGCCCACCCTACGGGCTGCTGGGTGGTACTAGGACACCAGGTGAGGTCCTTAATTGAGCTCGAAGACGCTGGTCTGCACCGGATGCGGCTGCCTGTGTGATGACATTCAGGCAGAAATCGACGGCGGCCATCTTGGCCAGATTGAGAACGCCTGCGCCAAAGGTACGGCTTATCTTCAATCCGCATTCAATCCGGACAGACGTGCCAAGAGCAGTATCCGGGGTCAGACCTGCCGACCAGAAGCAGCTATCCAAGAAGCGGCTCGACTCCTTTCTAAAGCCAAGCGTCGCCTCATATTCGGCCTGGACAGCTCAACACTGGAGACACAAGCGCTCGCCATCGAGTTGGTCCGCAAGCTTGGCGCCACTCTTGACGACGCCTCGTCGTTTTCCTACGGGCCTATTATCGAAAGAATCCTCAGCCAGGATCTGCCGACCTGCTCGCTCTCAGAGGTGAAGGACAAGGCCGACCTTCTGCTGTACTGGGGGGCCAACCCCACCGCTACACACCCTCGACACCTATCCAAGTACACCTACTATGCCTACGCGGATTTCAATCCCGCTGGCTGGTACCCCAAGGTCACTTTGAGCTCCATCGATGTCAGGCCAACCGAGCTGACTGCGATGTCCAAGCCCGCCTTCAGGATCAAGCCGCGCGGCGACCGAGAACTCATCTCAGGGCTTCTGGGCGAATCCCCGACCGCGAGTGCTGAAGCCAGGCAGCTCTTAGAACTAGTCAAGAAGTCGAAGTTCTGCGTGATATTCTGTGGCCTGGGTCTGGTTCATTCGCTGGACGGCGACTTCAGCGGCTTCAGCCGGATGGTGCAACTGCTCGGCAAATCGATTCGCATCGCCGTGACCCCCATGGTGCTTGAAACCAACATGGTCGGGTTCAATCAATCTCTCTACAACCAGACTAGTTATGTCAACCAAGTCAGCTTTGCCGGCGGCGTTTCTCACGGACATAAGCTTTCCTTCCCAGAGCAAGTCTACAGACACACACCGGATGGCATCCTAGTCGTTGGCTCGGACCCGTTCTCCGCGCTGCCACAGTCGCTCATGAGCAAGCTGCGGGACGTAGACATCATCTGCCTGGATCACTTCTCCACGCTGACGGCAGAAGCTGCCAGCGTCGTCATACCCACGGCAGTGCCCGGCGTCGAATCCAGTGGCAACGTGGTACGCCTGGACGGAGAAAGCATCGCACTGGCGGAGCCGATCAAGAACGGATACCCCACAGAGGAAGGAATCCTCAGACAACTGCTGGAGAAAGTGCAGCCATGACCTCGCTCCAGAATGGAATCCGCCTGACCATCGTGACGCACGAGGACGTCCATATCTCGATAGTCAAGCTGAGAGACGGCTGGGGCGACGCCTACCAGAAGCAGGCTGCCATCGTGCGGCTTGCCCCGGCGGATATCGAGAAACTGGGACTGAAGGACAACGCCAGAGTTGAGCTAACGAGCCCCGCGGGATCAGTAGTCGTCACAGCCAGATCGGACGGAACTTGCGAGGCAGGTGTGGGCCTCGTGCCCTCCAGCCTCTACACGAACCGCTTGGCCAGCTATGATCCCGGCGTCTCGGTGCTGCCCGGCAAGCACATCGAGGCCTGGGCGGCGCCCACCGAGAAAGGCATCACACCTATCTCAGATCTGATGGTCAGAAGGAACCGTGCCTAAGAAAGACCTGCAACCGCTCCAGATCTACAGGATGCTGCCGCGCACCAACTGCAAGCAGTGCGGCTCGGCGACATGCTATGCCTTTGCCTTCGACCTCATCAGCCGGAGCAAGCGGCCGGAGGATTGCCCGCTTCTGCTTACGCCGGAGTTCGCCGAGTCTTACCAAATCTTGAAGGAGCTTCTGGGAGAGGGCGAGCGCATCAAAGGAACAGACCATGTTCTGGACAGATCGAGATGCACGGGCTGTGGCGACTGCGTCACCGTCTGCAACAGAGCCCTCACCACCATCACCAAGGGAGGACGATTCGCCCAGCGCGCACCCGTGCCACCACCCATGAAGATCATCGACGGCAACCTCAGCGTCATACAGTGGTCAAGCTGCAAGCGGGCCACTCCCGGTCTGGACATCTGCAACCTGTGCGCTGAGAAGTGCCCCTTCAGTGCCATTGACCTGGTGAAGGCCGAGGAAGAAGAGGACGAGGAGTAGCGGCGCTCAGGTCTTCAAAGCGCGGACCAGCCTCTTGGCCAACCGCTCAAGCTGCAACTCTACATCCTTGTCCTTGGCCACCTGCCTGGGCAGTTTCGCCAGCGCGGTGACCTGGCCGGCCCAGCGCATGCTGGTGATGCTGGAGTACGCCTTCAGGTTCGCGATTGCCTGGCCAATGCCAGCCTCGGCAACAGCCACGCCCACCACGGGCTTCGATTCCAGCTTCAGCCAGATGGGACAGGTCCTGTCCATGAAGTTCTTCAGCAGGCCGGAGAGCATGTCAAAATAGACGGGCGTGCCGAAGGCAAAGCCATCTGCTTCCATCAGTTTGGGGTAGATGAGCTGCATGTCATCCTGGATTCTGCAAGTACCCTTTCGCTGCGTGCCTCCCACCTCACAGCTCAAGCAACCATCGCAGCCTTTGATGTACTTCTCTCTGAGCAGAATAAGCTCAGTCTCCACTCCTCCTTTGGCCACCTCATCCAGCAGCTTCCTCAGCATCCATTCCGTGTTGCCTTTCCGGGGAGAGCCGCAGATGCCCACCACTTTCATTCAGTCACCTCCGTGGTTGCCGTACCAGTGTTGGCGGATTGAGAAGCACAGTACGAATGGGACACACCATGATAGCACGTGGACCCCGCCGAGAAAACGCAGACACGGAGCACACAGAAGAAGAATCCGGCGCTCCCCTTTTTGGGAAAGCGCCGGACTTGCGTTGCTGTCTATGTAGCCTGTTCGCCTACTTGTCCTCGCGAGCCTTGTCTCTCAGGCGCAGTGGCATCTGACTGATAAGGCGCGTGCTGTAGATACCCTGCTCCATTCCATAGCTGGCGGCAAACTCGGACATGTTCATGACTCTGCCGTCGCGGTGCTTGGCTTTGGTCAGCTTCATGCCATCCGCCGTCCAGCCATGTTCCTTTGCCAACAGGTTGACGATACGTCGTCTGTGCCGGGGCGGAAGCTCAAAGTCAGACCTGACAAAGAGTGGCCAGTCCTCGGGAAGCTGGCCATAGAAGCGCTCGAAGAAATCGATCATCACTTCCAGGTGGGTCAAACGGCTCTCTCTGTAGTCCTTCACAATGACCACTGACCGCGCCAGCATGGCCAGCGCCTCTTCCTTCGTTTCCACCGGCACAATGAGATGTTCCTTGGCTGGCTCCACCTCACGTTTCTTCCCTGTCTCTCCATGATAGACCCACCACTTGCTGCGATCGTATCGGTCGCCCGTCAGGTAGCGATTCCATCCCAGGGACGACGCCGGTCCGACTATGACCGTTGACCCCATGCGCGCCCATGCGGCGGCCACCGCATACATCCTGTCCGGCAGCGCTCCCCAGATTATTATCGACTGAGCCCCACCCAGGAATATGGAGTCAGCCAAAGGCGGGATGTTCCCAAACAGGGATATGCCTCCGGAAGGCCGCAGCATCAGGTACATCGGCACTGAATGGCAGATAGCGGAACAACTGCCGCAATTCACCAGGTTGCGCGATGCGGCAGTGGCATTGTACTGCTGCATAAGGAACTTCTTCTTTACCGGATTGAAGGATCGAGCCATTTCGGCGCCGGCGCACCCGGCCACAAAGCACATGTAGCCGCCGTTCAGCAGTTCGTCAGCTATCCAGGCCACCTCGTCTTTGTGAGCGTCACCACAGCCAAATATGGTGACCATAGCCGGAATGCTGCCCCACCCTACGGCAAAAGCCGACTGTAGCAGCTCGGTGATCGATATGGGACCTCTTCCAGGCCTCATCAAGTACTTGTCCTGCGCCGCCTGTTTTCTTTCGGCCGCCACAATGATGTCCCGCAACTGCACCTTGCTGGGACAAACCTCGTCGCACTTGCCGCAGAAGTTGCAGCCCCTCTCCACCTCAGAGAAGCCCTTCCAGTCGCCTCCGGCGAGTTGTCGCACTGCCTTGGATACCTGCAGGTTCACCGGGCAGACGCTGGAGCAAAGGTCACAATCCTGTTTGTGTTCCTTGCACTGCTTGGTGGCTTCGGCATCCGAGATAACGTGGCTGCCAGTCCGCTTCAGGCTTTGCACCACCTTGACCGCCACCTCTCCGGCCTTCTCCACGTCCCTGACCCAGACCGCCTTCGTATCACCGAGCAGTGCGTTCACTATCTTCTCGACGGGCACATCGGTGCTGTCAGCCAAGCCGTCAACCCCGTTGCTGCCCACCCATATGGCCTTGGTGCCCGCTCGGGCCGCCTCCGACATGAGATCCAGCGGGGTGCAGCCCGGGCTGACCACCAGCACATCGAACACACCATTGCGGACGGCCTTGGTCGACCTGACCATGGGAGCTACCAGCCGGCCGCGATCATAGAATCTAACGATGTCGTCGCCGGCCGCCCCCATGCCACACACCTCGATCTTCTCCGTCAGTTCGTTCTTCTTCAGGTAATTGATGGCGCACCAGGCTGGCAGGAAGTCATCCCCGACAAAGGCCATGACCGGTTTCCCGGCTTCTACCGACGCCCATCCGGCGTTCAGAGTGGCCGGCGGGAACTGCTCGATTGTCTCGAGTTCCTGATTGGCCGCGCTGATGAAGCCATAGCAGGATATCTTCAGCATCTCGGCCACGCCCATGGCCAGGAGCAGAACCGAGCCCGTGTGCAGCACCATGCTTTCGAAGTCCACTGCCGATCCGGTGCCCGAGTAGCTCGCCTGGAACAGCTTGGCCAACTGCGCCTCTCCGTACGACTGGGCCCTGCCGACATCCTTCAGAGTCTTTATTTGTATGCCCGCCAGAACGGTGATGGTCGGAGCGTGGTCCTGGATATTGAGGATTTCGCCCATGCTGACCTTGGTATCTTCCGGATGGAGCTTGAGAGCGTAGTTCAGGAGCTGCCGGCTGGCCACCAACTGAGTCATACAGCCGCGACAGGCCTTCCGCAGACTCAACCGGCCCTGGTATGATTCCATCACCAGTCCGCACTTGCCAGCGCTCTTCTTCAGGTCACAAGGCCCGAGCTCACAGTCGTGGCATACACCCTGGGGCTGAGTGTAAAGAGGTTCGCACCTCTCCAGCAGGGCATAGTCCAACTCGGCGATGTCCGCCGCATCGGGCAGGAGATGTATCCATCCGCCGAAGTTGCTGTGACGCCCTTCAACGAAGTCGTTTTCCACTACCTCCAGGATTTCGTCCTCATGGCCCCGCGCGTCACGCACAACATCACTGATGGGGACTTTCAAAGACCCAACGTTTGCGATCCTAGTTTCCTTATCCTTCACAGCTTTCTCCTCCAGAATTTTCGGTCCCTCGGGCCAACTCAGCTTGCTTCAAACAAACAAAGGTTCCGGCGTCTCACGACGCCAGAACCCTCTGTAGTCTCAACCGGACCCAGCGCGGTCTACGATCAGCCGCCAACCCATAGCGCGGCTAGTCAACGAAGTCCACTTCCTTCATGCACTTCTCGCAGACCTTCTGCTTCTTCATTCCCGACTTCAAGGGGCTGGTCAATACCCCCAGCACCCTCTGTCCTGGATTCTCCACAGCCACTTCTTTGACACACTCGGCACAGAGCGGAACTCCACAGACATTGCACTTCTGTTCCGCTGGCTTCTTCTTACATACACCACATAGTTGTTCTGTCATTGTTCACCTCCGGTGTTGCTTACTCCGGCCATTGTCCGCCCGGTGCCGGGACCTTCAGAGGCTGAGGCTCCCCATTCTTCCAGTACTTCTCCACGACAGGATGGTTCTTCTTCTTGAGGAACTCCTTCAGATCCTTGGGGTCGATAGCATCCTGCTCCGTGGCTATCTTATCGTAGATCTCCTCCGGAATGTACTCGGCTACCTCTTTCTTGAGATCGGCCGGCATCCACACTATCCTGTTCCAGCCGCCATCGCCCTTGAGGAACGTCTTGCTCTGCATGGAGCGCACGGACACACCCTTGTTGCCATGGTTCTGAGAACCGCCGGAGATCGTACCGGCGAGTCGAGAGAACTTTACTCCCAGCGGCGTGACCCCTATGTACCGCCTCACCGCCACCCCGATCCCGTCTACTTCCGGAATGTAGAACGCCGCTCCTTCAAAGCAGCCGCAGTTGGTTGTGGGGTACTTTATGGCGCTGAATATGTTGCAGTGCTTGATCTGGTGATTCGACCTCTCGTAGACGGCCTCATCCACGCCGACATAGCTTCCCGTCAACTCGTTCTTGCACTCACCTTTGGGCATGCGGAAGATATATCCCTCCGGATCGAGCTCAATAGTAACCTGGGCACCGTTGTAGGAGAGGATGCCGCAGTAGGGAATCTGGCTCGGCGTGATCACGCAGACATGGTTCGGCGCCAGTGACTTGCAGATAGTGCAGCCATAGAACAGGTCCACATCTGAGTCTTCGAGTGTGGTAGCCAGTTCCTGGGCCTTCAGCCTCTGTACGCCCAGCTTGTAAAGAGGCTCGATGAGCTTCATGCCACCGACCTCCTCGGAGGCGATGATCCAGCGGAAATCCATTGCTTCAACCTGAGGAATGACCGTCTTTATGAAAGCGTAGATAATCTGACACAGCTTGGGGAATGTCAGGCGCCCCACGATGGCCTTGCTGAAGCGCATCCAGGGAGCCGCGAACGAACCAAAAGCCATGTAACCTTCGACGCCGTGGAGCGACATGGACATCTGTCTCTCGATGTACTCGCGGTGTCTCTGGGTTATTCCCTTGCCATAGACCCTTATGTCCCAGGCCGACGGGAAAGAGCTCCCCGGCGCAACTTCATGGATATCCGGGCCGATGAGAGTCATCACCCCATCCCTGACAATGCCGGGCTCTTCAATGACCTCCAGGATGGTGTAGCTCTTGTACTCCCATTTTGGGCCTGAGAGCTCCACCTGCATGTCGGCCTTCTTCACTTCCGCCACCCATCTGATGCCCAGACCGATGTTGCTCAGGCCATCCCACAAATGGTCCGGATCGGTGGGAAACTGATATTCCCGTCCCTTTGGGATCTTTACTCCAGCACTCTCTGCCACGCTCACTTTGACCTCCTTATGCTTGGACCCGGATAAACTCAACTCCACTAGCTTGAGAAGGCACTGGCCTAGGGGCCTTCTCAAGCTAGCCAGTCCCTATTCCTTTTTAGAACACTATCTCTCGGCGCGCCGTGACTAAAATCACGGCGCGCCGAATCGAAACCATTCTTGGATTGCTGACTTAACCCATTATGACCAAAGGCACAGCCGCCAGAGTCGGCGCCAACTTGGCCAACTCGTCAACTGTCCAGGGGCCTTCCTTCTTGACATTCCGGTACAGCCCTGCGATCTCATACGGCTTGGAGTACATGGCCACGCGCCCGCCTTGGACTCCGACGACCTTGCCGTTGAATATCTTCCCTTCCTCGCTGCAGAGGTAGGCCACTATCGGAGCCACGTATTCCGGCCCGGGCATATTCATGACCTCTTCGTACTGCTCCTTATTCATCATGCCGGACTCATAGGCTCTGGTGAATCTCGCCTTCACTTCATCGTCCATCGTCATTCTGGTGGCTGCTATCGGAGCAATGGCGTTGACGGTGCAGTTGTACTTGCCCAACTCGCCAGCGAGAGTGTATGTGAGGCTGACGATACCACCCTTCGCAGCAGCGTAATTACCCTGACCGGGAGCGCCTCTCCAAGCATCAGAGGTGGTGCTGACAATTCGGCCCCACTTCTGCTCTCTCATGAGCCTGGAGGCATGGCGGCACATGTTGAACATGCCCTTCAAGTGAACCGCGAGAACGGCATCCCACTCCTGCTCCGTCATATTGAAGGTCATGCGGTCACGGAGAATGCCGGCGCAGTTGACCAGGATATCAATCTTGCCGAAATTGTCTACGCAGGTCTTGATGATGCGCTCTGCAGCCGCAAAATCGGTGACGTTCTCGCCGTTGGCGATGGCCGTCCCGCCGGCCTTCTTGATCTCATCCACCACCTTCTGCGCCGGACCGGCGTCCGCACCCTCTCCCGACTTGCTGCCACCAAGGTCGCACACCACGACCTTAGCACCCTGTTTGGCCAACTCCAGAGATACCGCTCTCCCGATACCCCGGCCGGCACCAGTGACCACTGCATTCTTGCCTTCCAGATGCTTGGTCATTCTCTACCTCCTTCTCTGAGACGTCTTATTGTTGAAACAAGGCGGCCTCTTCGACCTAGTCCTCTTCTTCTTCCGCCAGAATCCTGTCTCTGATGAAATCCTGATGCCTCACGGATATGTACTCATCGAAGCTCATCTGGCTCATGTAGAAATGCTTCACCAGATCCCGATCGGCGGGCGAGCCAACAACGCATATCGTGGTATGGTTGTCCGGATTGCAGAACCATATCATGAGCTTGCAGTCTTTCGTGCCAAAGTACCACCGCCCTTTTTCCTCGGTCAGCCATTCGATCAGCAGATACTCGTTTATCGGTGGCAATACCAGGGCGCACTCGACATCTCGGTTGGCTGCCTTTATGGCCGCCAGCTTGGTGAGGGCCTCCAGAGCCTGGTCCATGTTCTCCCGAACCATTCCCACCAGCTCGAGGGCACTATTGCCCACCTTGCGCTTGGCCCGAAAATCAGGCTGGACAAGGCCGATGAACTTCGACGGCTTCAGATCATACCCCGCCAGCTTCAAGAGCCGTTCCGCCTCAGCGCGCAGCTCCGCAACGCCAAACACGTAGTGACGGAACTCGCCTTCACTCACGCGCTGCTTTGGAGCCTCAACCTTGTCGTTCATTTCACCCTAGGACTTGCCCAACGCTGCGACCAGATCGTCAAGTTCCTTCCGCCAAGCCTTGTAAGAGTCCTTGTCCGGAAGGGAGTAGGTCGCCGCCTCCACATATTTGTCACCCAACACCACCGTCTCCACACCCTTCACCACGGACACCAGGTTGCTGGCCAGCAATGGGCTGTAGCCGACCAGAACCATGATCTGGGGTTTCTTCTCCATAATGGGATGATGCCAATCACGGTGCGCGAAGTTCGCCATCTCGATGGCCCACGCCTTCTTCACATTGATGCCTCTCTGGTGCAGTCCGGTGACCGTGTTTCCAGTGGCTGCGATCGGGGCATTCGTCTTCTTGGATATCTCCGCAACATAGTCCAAGAGGTTCTTGCCATCGACATCCAGCTTGTCACACAGAGCGCCAGCCATGATGAGAACCCTCTTCCCACTGCGAAGGTGTTGAGCCAACCACGAAGGATCTTTTACACTCATTCATTGCCTCCTCGAATGTAGAGCAAACAGATGTGGCAAACCTGAGAAATCAACACCCGCCATGCCGCACGGACGTTGAAACCTCGTTGCGAACCACAACATATCAGTCAAACAGCCTGGAATTCCGAATCAGGGTCGTCGTTGATCAAAAGCCGGTTGTTCCCACGAAAGGATGTGGGGCGAAGGGCGCATGTGAGACGAGGTCGGTCAATGAGAGCACATCCCGGACTCGACGCACGACCAAGACCAGCTTTTCCCCCCGAAGACTCAATTATGGCACCTTGCTCTGAAACCGCAATCGGCACCGATGTTTGCCCTTCTCTGGTTGCGAAATGAGCCCGAGATTGATAGGGAAGCCAAGTACCAGTATAAGTCACGCTCATTCTGAGTGTCAAACTCGGCCCCTGTTCAACTCACCCATCGGTATCGAATACGGGAACCCGACCCGTAACCAAGCCAAATACCGAAAGGTGGGAACCCTGCAATGAAGACGGGTAGGCGGAGCTTCAATTCTCCGACCTACCCGACCTTGCTGTGAACGCCCAAATCAGCTTCCCATCGGCAGCACGAATGACAGCACTGCCAGTGGGCAATCCTACTTGGCGGCTTTCTTCTTGCCCTTGGTAATGAGCTGGCGGACCGAGGCCACTATGTCATCCAGAGGAGTGCCGGGGATGTATATGCCGTCGACGCCCATCTTGTGCAGGGCGGCAAAGTCTTCCTCGTAGATAATGCCACCCAAGAGGACGATCACGTCGTCCTTCTTCTTAGCCTTGAGCTCTTTCGCGACCTCAGTGACCAGCTCCATATAGTTGGAGCAGAGTATGCTGAGGCCGACGATGTCTACGTCTTCCTGAAGAGCCGTCGCCGCGATTTCTGCCGGGCGCATGCTGGCCCCGTAAATGACTTCAAAGCCAGCGTCCTTAAAGGCTTGGCTGACGGAGATCAACCCGCGCCAGTGCCCCTCCAACCCCGGCTTGGCCATTAGGACTTTGACTTTCTTCTCAGCCATCGCTTCTACTCCTTCTCTAGACACCGATCGGGTAGGTCCACTTGCCGTAGACATTCATCACGGCCGCCCCCAACTCGCCGGGGGTAGCATGGGCTTCCACCGCTTCCTTGACGGCCGGGAAGGAGTTGGCATCGGTGCGGAGAACCTCGTCCAGCTTCTTCATGGCCTGAGCATGCCTGGCATTGTCCCTCGTCTCTCTCAGCTTCTTGATCCTCTTCTTGAGAACCTCGACGGAACTCCGGTCGGACTTGAAGATGGGCACCTTGTAGGGCACCTTGTCCGGATCCAGGCGGAACTTGTTCACGCCAATGATGGTCAGTTCGCCGGTTTTCAGTTTGCGGTCATAGTCAATAATGGCCTGCTTGTACTCCCGGTGAATCCAGCCGTTGGTGATGGCCTTCAAGAGGCCGCCCTGGTCTTCGATCTTCTTGATGTAGTCCCAGGTCCTGCTCTCAATCTCGTTGGTCAGGGACTCAACGTAGTAGGAACCTCCCAGCGGGTCTATGGTGTTGGTAACGCCAGTCTCGAGTCCTACTATTTGCTCCGTCCGGATAGCCAGCAGCATGGCTTCTTCCGTCGGCAGGCATACGGCTTCGTCATAGCCGTTGGCATGTATAGACTGAGCGCCACCGAGTACGGCAGCCAGCGTCTGATAGGCGATGCGGATGACGTTGTTCAGCGGCTCTTGGTGCGTATGCGTGGAGCCGGAGGTCTGAACATGTACCCGGAACTGTCCGCATGCCGGATCCTGGACCCCGAATCTTTCGTTGATGATCTTCCGCAGCATGCGCCGGGCTGCTCGCAGCTTACAGATCTCCTCAAAGAGGTCATTGTTGGCGGCCATATTGAAGGCAAACCTCTTGCAGAACTTGTCCAAAGGAATCCTGCCCCGGCGCTTCCCCTCATCGCAGTACTGGATGACATCCGCCATGAGCATGCCCAACTCTTGAACTGCGGTGATGCCGTTGTCTCTGGGGTTGTAAGAGTTCATGGATATGGGATACCAGCGCGGCGCGTATTGAGCGCACCACTCGATGAGATCTACGGAGAGCCGGAAGTAGGCCTCTGGCGGAGGCTGGTTGGCTAGTTCCATCGAGCTCCAAGTCAGCATGTCGTTGGCCGTTGTCCCTCTCACTTGGTCAAGAGGTATGCCACGCTTCTGCGCCATGGCGAAGTACGCCGGTGTCAGCAACCCGCCGACCCTGTCCGCCAGATAGGCAGAGCACTTCTCTATGGGCAGGTCTTTGAACACGGTTTCCATATCTTCGATAGAGTAGATGGGAACACCGGCATGGCCGATGTCATGCGCCACTCTGGGATCATCCGGGTCCATACCAGAAGGAGTAGAGATATCGGGGGCAATGGAAAAGCCGGTCTGCCCCAGGGCATACTCTTCCTTATAGCGGGCATTGGTGGCCTCTGGGCTGTCATAGCCAGTCAGACGCCTGATGGTCCACAGTTGCCCTCGGTACATGCTGGCGTAGACACCACGAGTGTACGGAGGTTTGCCAGGAGCACCGATGTCCTTCTCATAGTTGATCTTCTTCACGTCCTCTGGGGTATAGATGTCCTTGATGGGAATCCCAGAGGCTGAGGTAATCTGCCCATTGTTTTTCTCAGCCATTCAGCCTCCTCGATCTGTCCCGACTTTGAATCGGGCGCATTCTTACTTATAATATCAACAAGCAGATGTACAATGCAAAAGCAGTATCGCAGTACCTGCCATACCACAATTCATGAAGCACCGGCAATCTGCAAGACTCTATTATGTGGGTGCCCAATTGCCTTGTCAGTCAGAAGTGAGTCGGCGTCATTTCACCCTCACCTTAGCCCTCTCCCGTTCGAGGGGAGAGGGTGTCCTGCCGTCATCCAGGGGCGTGCAGAGGGGCGAAGCCCCTTTGCCGAGGGTTTGGGGGTGTCCCCCAATTCTATTCTCCTATCTCCCCAAGATTGGGGGTTAGGGGGTTGACAAGAGGCATGAAGACAGCTCCAGTGCGGACGGAGCCTAGGTGGGCACAGCTCACCCTACGGTCATCCTCTGGATTTCCTCTCCCCGTGTTCACGAGGACAGGCTGCGCGGGAATGACATATTGTATGGTTGTTAATGGGGATAGTACACTAGACAGATGGCATGATGAAAGGCATCGAGTCCTGCGATACGATAGCAGCAAATCTGATTGCAGGAGGGGAACATGCCATTTGCCGGTGTGGACGCTCACAAGCGGTACTCAAGGGTGGTAGTCAAG